>Ga0316196_10000066_pt1 | contig 28025 bp, 22 predicted proteins | sample Eddsed2cm_MG_FD_204938 | JGI IMG/M metagenome (GOLD analysis project Ga0316196, IMG submission 204938) | Coastal sediment microbial communities from Maine, United States - Eddy sediment 2 cm | ecosystem: Environmental > Aquatic > Marine > Coastal > Sediment | place: USA: Maine | collected... | reverse complement strand
GATTGCAGCCATAGATCCGGACTTTAATCGAGGCTTACAGCCTCTGTCCCTGATGGAATATGCTGGCAGGTTCCTGAACAGTCTTACGAGCTTTCCGCTCCCTGGCTAAGATAGGTTTGACCTGTCTCGGTCTGACCTGTCTTGCCATCATGTCGTGATCGCCTGAGCAATCGGTGGTGTCCCTCCTGCACGAAGCCTGATCTGTTGTGTTGCTATACCGTCTTTATACCGCCGAGGGTGAATAGTCTGCCTGATAGTACCGGTCATGCGCCAGCAGCGCCCAAACGATACGCGCGTTCTTGTTCGCCAATGCCACCGCTGCGACATTCTTGTGACGCCGGCCCGTCAGCTGCGCGAGCCAGCTTTGTACGGGACCCCGTATGGTCCAAATGGAATCCTTGCTTTCAAGCTGCTTCCCGGTAGTAGAAATTGAGCATACCCTCGAGCCGTTCGCGGCAATGAATCGGATCATTGGTTGAGCTAACCTCCGCTGCCGGCCATGGAAGAGCGAAGCCCGAGGCCGGTAGTCCCCGGAAGGCGCCAGGCAATTAAGCAGGGCCGGCGTGCGAAGCGCCAGAGGCCCTGCTGCAAACTGCACCCTAGCGCCGGCGAGCCATTTGTGGGAGTGCTGCGTATCCTGCGCCGAGCTTGCGATGGTGTGGCGAAGCGGCACGGACGATGAAATGGTCTCCTCCCCCTTAATAATCCGGCGTCGTGTTGCGCCATGATGGAGATACCAACAACCATCAGCGTTAGAAGGAGAAGACCATGCAGAAGATTACGACAATTGGACTCAATTTGGCAAAGAATGTGTTTCATGTCATATGTTGCAACGAGGACGGCAAAGTGGTTAGAAAAAAGAAGCTGAGGCGAAGAGAGGTTATCCCCTTTTTCACCCAAACGTCACCCTGCCTGGTCGGTATGGAGGCATGTCCTGGCGCCCACTTCTGGGCCCATCCACTCACCGCCTTGGGACATCAGGTGAAACTCATTCCGTTCCGGCGCAGTATGTAAAGCTCTTTGTGCAAGGTAACAAGAACGACTATAACGATGCATTGGCAACAGCCGAAGCAGTCGTTCGCCCGAACATGCGATTTGTAACCCCTAAAACGACCGGGCAGCAGGATGTGCAAGCACTCCACCGCCTTGGTGAACGGCGTCTTCAAGAACGTACGGCGCTCTGTAACCAGGCCAGGGGGCTGCCGACAGAATATGGTTTAATACTGCCAAAGGGGGTAAACGTCATCCGTCAACATATCCCTGAATTATTGGAAGATGCTGAAAATAGTTTGAGCGGGTTATTCCGCCAACTTTTGGCGCAGTGCTACCAACAACTACAGGAAATTGATAGGCATATTTAGTTGTACATGCGACTGCTGAAAGAACAGAACAAGCAAGAGGAAGCTTGCCAACGACTCCAGACGATCCCGGGATTTGGGCCCATCGTCGCCAGTGTGTTTTATGCCGTAGTAGGCGATGGTACAGCCTTTCGGCGAGGGCGGGATGTATCTGCGTCGCTGGGCTTAGTGCCGCGGCAGCATTCACGTGGTGGTACAGATACGTTGCTGGGGATCAGCAAGCGAGGTGATAGCTACTTGAGGAGCCTGTTGGTCCATGGAGCCCGCTCAGTGGTTCACCATGCGCAAGGGAAAGATGACCGACTGAGTCGCTGGATCAACAGACTTAGATCCGAGCGAGGCTAAAATAAAGCAGCGGTGGCATTGGCAAATAAACTCGCCCGTATTGGGCGGGTGATCTTAAGTCAGCAGACGGTGTGTCGGTCTGTTTAATAGGGTGTGGAAGAGAGTATCAAATGAGCAAAGAGAGGTAAGCTGCCAACGATTGCGAAGACATTGTAAGCAGTGATGACACAACAGGTCAGACCGGCGTATTGAAAACCTGGGCCCTGCGAAGCTTATAACAGACCGAACGGACGATAAGGACGATACGCGCACATTTCATCAAGGCCAGAGGGTAATGTATTCCTCGTCACAGGCCGGATATACGAGAGCACTCCTGTCCCTGTCATTGAGTTTACAAAGTCTTGCAAAATGGGAGGAGACCATATATGCAGGGCGGCCGGGTCACAATGGCAGTCGCGTTGGCGAGTCGATTTTGGCGACTGGGACGCCCCAAAATCAATCACCAGGTGCCGACTCGCTTGGGGAATTGGCTCTAGCAATCGATTCCCTACACCCTGATGATTTCGTTCGCTGTGATAATGTACGATATAGGCTCGAAGTGCCCGGCGACCAAGTACCTTGCCTTTCACGGCCAATCGAATCCGCTGTTCGTCGGTGAACCGAAGCCGCTTTCCTTCGAGTTGCTCCTTGAGCACACGGTTCTCTTCGATGAGATAGTCGATGACCGTCTGTTGGTGTCGGTTAAGCCAACCGGCCAGTGCGATTACGAGGAGGTGGAAAGGTTGTATGACATGGGCCATCAAACGAACAGATTATCCGTAATATTGTTTGATAACAATATCATACCGCTCGTTCGATTTTTTGCACCATACGACCTCCTCAGGCGAAACGGGAGAGCAGGTTCCGCCAACTCTCGCGCTCCCCTTCCGGACTGAACAGCGGTGCGCGGCCTGCACAATGTTCCACCAACTTCATGCGAAAACCGGGATCCGTCTCGACCTGCCACAGCAACGCGGTCAACGCCGCCGTGTCGCGCAACGGGTAATAACCCGGGTAGTCCTCACCAAGTAATCCTACAGAGCCCGGAATGTCCGAGGCAATAACGGGAACACCCGCCACCACCGCCTCCGACACCACGTTGGCACCACCCTCCATGATGGAACTCAACACCATCAACTGGGTCTTCACGAATTCCTTGCGCACGGCCCAACCCGGCACCTCCCCACGCCACACATAGCGCGGGTTCCGGCTCATCTCTTCCCGCGCCCTCGCGGCCCATTCCTCATTGTGCGCCTTACCAAGATGAATCACTCGAACGCGGGAAGAAGCGGGAAGATCGCGAGCCGCGAGCGCCGTGCGCAACGAGTCCTTCTCGTCCCTCAGGTGACCGATCACACAGATGTCGAAATAGCGCTGGGATGGGCTTCGCGGCCGAGACAAGGGCAGCGCCGATTGATAGATCACCTGCAGTTTGTCACCAAAGCGTTGTGGAATAGCCTGATACACCAGATCATGCAAACACACCAGAGCGTCGGCCATGTCCATGGGGCGCAAGGTAATCTCCGGATCACTGCCGAGGAACCGATAGATGTCGGTTCCGGTCAGCGCCAGTATCAATGGGTGGTCCGGATATCGCTCACGGAAAGCCTCGACTGAGCTGGCGCTGCGCCAGGCATGGAGAGCCACCATGAGATCCGCGGGATGCTGGGCATAGTCGACGGCGACACGTACCTGGTGCCCCAGCTCTTTAAATATACGCGCCCAGCGCACGGCGGTGGTGCGATTACCGGCTCTGGACAGTTTCTTTGCCGGAGTTATCAGGCTAATCTTCATTACTGTTGTCTCACGATACCTTTTGGCACGCCAATATGTCACGAACCGTTACCACTGCCTATTTGACGGAGATCCTGCGCGACGCGCGATCGCGCACGCTGGAACTGCTGCAGGGGCTGGACGCGGCGCAGTTGATTGGCCCCCAACTTGACACCGTCAATCCCATGCTGTGGGAGATCGGCCACGTGGCCTGGTTTTACGAGTATTTTATTCTGCGGCGCCTGTATAAGCACAGGCCGCTTCTCGCCAACGGGGACGATCTCTATGATTCCATAAAAATTGTCCATGATACGCGATGGAACCTGTCGCTGTTATCGTTGGACGATACCATCGCTTACATGGGGCAGGTGCAAGATGCGCTGATCGGCCGCCTGGACGGCACCATGGCCGACCAGGCGGATAGCTTTATTTACAGGTTCGCCACGTTTCATGAGGACATGCATGATGAGGCCTTTCTCTGGACGCGGCAGACTCTGGCCTACCCCCGACCAGCGCTGGCTATCGCGTCGGAGGGCCTGCCGCCGGACGCGGATGCCGGGGACCTGCCCGGCGACGTAGAAGTCCCGGGGGGCACCTTTTGGCTGGGCTCGCCACGCAACGCATCCTTTCTGTTCGACAACGAAAAGTGGGCCCACCCGGTGACGGTCGCGCCGTTCAGAATCGCTCGCGCCCCTGTGACCAATTCACAGATCGCGGCCTTTGTCGAAGACAGCGGTTACTGGCGACAGGAACTCTGGGACGAAGAGGGTTGGCGCTGGCGGCATAGTGTCAAGGCCGAACACCCCGTGTACTGGCAGCGTGACGACGCGGGCAATTGGCACGTACGCCGTTTCCATGAATGGTTGCCCCTCTCGCCCCATCAGCCCGTCATTCACGTCAACTGGTATGAGGCCAACGCCTATTGCCGCTGGGCCGGTCGGCGACTGCCCACGGAAGTGGAATGGGAAGTGGCCGCCATTGGGGAAGCGACGACGAACGGCAGCGAACTATCGCCTGAAAAGCGCCGTTTCCCGTGGGGTGACGAAGCCACTACACGGCGGCACGCCAATCTGGACGCCCGTGCACTTGGTTGCATCGACGCGGCGGCTTTACCGGAGGGCGATAGCGCATTCGGCTGCCGCCAGATGCTGGGCAACGTCTGGGAGTGGACCGGCGACACCTTCGCGCCCTATCCGGGTTTCACGCCCGATGCTTACCGCGAATACTCCCAGCCCCTGTTCGGCAACACCAAGGTGTTGCGGGGCGGCGCCTGGACCAGCCGCAGCCGGATGGTGAGTGCCACCTACCGCAACTATTTCGGCCCGGAGCGCCGCGATGTATTCGCGGGGTTTCGGACCTGCGAGCTGAGCCACGATCGCTGACGCCGATCTGTAATTGAGGGTCCGATGATGTCCGATATCATCGCCAATCGCCCAGCATTCGAGCCATTAATGCAACGCTCCAATGCCAAAGGGCTCCTGCAGCTCGCCGGCCATAGTGCGGTGCTAGCGACCACCGCACTGATGGTGAGCGCGACGCGAGACACCTGCTGGTTGGTACCGGCACTGCTGCTGCATGGCGTCGCGCTGGTATTCCTGTTCGCCGCGTTGCACGAGTCGATTCACCGTACGGCCTTCGCGAGCCGCCGCCTGAACAATGTAGTAGCCTGGGTCTGCGGCGCCCTGTTGGTACTGCCGCCCCGTTATTTCCGGGCCTATCATATGGCTCATCACCGTTTCACGCAGCAGCCCGACCGCGACCCGGAGCTTGCCGTTCCCAAACCGGCCACCCTCGGTGCTTACCTCTGGTACGTGAGCGGGTTGCCGTACTGGGCCGAACGCCTGCGAACAACGCTGCGGCACGCGCTCGGGCTTGTCACCGAACCCTTTGTGTCCCAGCATCTTCGCGCCAGGGTCGTGCGGGAGGCGCGTGTTCTGCTGACCGTCTACGCCCTGCTGGCGCTCGTCTCGATCCATCTGCACAGCGCTGCGGCAATCTGGTACTGGGTCGTTCCCGCCGTGCTGGGTCAGCCCGTGTTGCGGCTGTTCCTGCTGGCTGAGCATGCGGGCTGCCCGCAGGTATCAGACATGCTGCAGAATTCGCGCACCACACGCAGTATTTGGCCACTGCGCCAGCTTGCCTGGAACATGCCCCATCATGCGGAACATCACGCCTGTCCCGCCCTTCCCTTTCACGCACTGCCCAAGGCCCATGCTTTGGTCGCGCACGCCATCACCACCCAGGCCACGGGATACCTGGCCGTGCACCGTGAACTCCTGCAGCAGTTGCTGAAAAACCGTTCAGGGGGCAGAATAAACACCCCGAGGTTATAGGCGCATGCGCCGCGTTTTCGACCACCCGCCCCCCTAAATACCGGGGTGACAGGAATCCTGCCGGCGTTTACTTTCACGTTGCTGGCTGTCAAGACTGTGCAGAGGCCGAGAACTGATTCCTCGGTCATCCGGGATCAGGGCGCGCCGCGGCTGCGAAGCTGCTTTGCCAGCTTTTCATGCGGTAGGCGTGCTTACAAACACCGCCTGGCAAGAGTAGCTAACCGTGCAGAAGAACAACACGCCAATTGTCAAGGACCTAGTGCTCATCGGCGGCGGGCACAGCCACATCAATGTGCTCAAGCAATTTGGCATGAAACCGCTTCCCGGCGTTCGTCTTACCCTGATCTGCAAGGATGTCATGACACCCTATTCGGGTATGCTGCCGGGTCTGATCGCCGGGCATTACAGTTTTGACGAAACCCACATCGACCTGGGTAGGCTGGCACGATTTGCGGGGGCACGGTTCTACCATGACGCAGCGGCAGACCTCGATCTAGCCAATAAACGCATTGTCTGCCGCAACCGGCCGCAAGTTAGCTACGACCTGGTTTCCCTCAACATCGGTTCGGCACCCAGCACGGCGGACGTGTCCGGCGCAGCCGAGAACCTGGTACCGGTGAAACCCATCGATCGCTTCGTCGTCCACTGGGAGAAATTGCGGGAACGCGTGCTGGCGCGCCGCAAGCCAAGCCGCATCGGTGTTGTGGGTGGCGGCGCGGGGGGTGTGGAGATTATCCTGGCGATCCAGTACCGCCTGCAGCGTTTGCTGGCCGCGGACGGTCAGGATGGAAACTCTCTGGAATTCCATTTACTGACTGACAGCGACGAGATTCTGCCTACCCACAACCCACGCGTGCGCAATAAATTCCAGCGAGTGCTTTGGGAACGACGCATACAGGTCCACACCGGACACCGAGTGGTCGCGGTGGAAGCGGGGCTGATTCATTGCGAAAACGGTTTCCAGCTGGACCTCGACGAGATTCTCTGGGTTACCTGGGCGGGCGCGGCGGGCTGGGTGGAAAAAACGGGACTGGACGTCGACGAACGGGGCTTCATCCAGGTCAATGACTTCCTTCAGTCAACATCCCACCCCGAGGTATTCGCCGCCGGAGACATCGCCACGATGATCAATCATGCGCGTCCCAAAGCGGGGGTGTTCGCCGTACGTCAAGGGCCGAAGCTGACCAAAAACCTGCGCCGGGCGCTGCTGGACCGTCCACTGAAGCCTTATGCACCGCAGAAACAGTTTCTGAGCCTGGTGAGCACAGGCAACCGCTACGCTATCGCCTCCCGTTCCGGCTGGGCGCTGGAAGGAGCGGCGGTCTGGCGTTTGAAGAACTGGATCGATCAACGCTTCATGGCAAAGTACTGCGATCTCCCGGAGATGCCGGAATCAGGCGGCGCGGACATTCCCAGGGGTCTGGCGGATCAGCAGGCAATCAAAGAGATCTCGGCCCTGGCCATGCGCTGCGGCGGGTGCGGCGCCAAAGTCGGCAGCACGCTGCTCACCCGAGCGCTGAGCCAGCTCACACCGCTGGCACGGGAGGATGTGCTGGTCGGCCTGCATGCCCCGGACGACGCCGCGGTGGTGTCTGTACCGCCTGGCAAGGTCATGGTGCACACTGTCGATTTCTTTCGAGCCATCGTCGACGACCCCTATCTGTTCGGTAAGATCGCTGCCAACCACAGCCTCGGGGATATCTTCGCCATGGGCGCCGAACCTCAGACGGCCCTGGCCATCGCCACCTTGCCTTACGGGCTTGAGGCGAAGGTGGAAGACACTCTGACCCAACTGCTGACCGGGGCGTTGGAGGTGCTTCAGGATGCCGGAACGGCATTGGTGGGCGGTCACACGGGCGAGGGTGCGGAACTGGCGCTGGGCTTTGCAGTGAACGGACTGGTGGAGCGAGATCGGGTGTTGAGTAAAGGCGGCATGCAACCGGGCGACCAGCTCATACTCACAAAATCCTTGGGTACCGGCACGCTGTTTGCCGCCGACATGCGCCATAGAGCCAAAGGGCCTTGGATTCAAGCCGCTTTGACCACCATGCTTCAATCCAACCAGGAAGCCGCGCGTTGCCTGCACCTCTATCGGGCCAGCGCATGCACCGACGTGACCGGTTTCGGGCTGTTGGGACATCTGGTGGAAATGGTCAAGCCCGCGGGCGTGGAGGTGAAGCTTGATCTGGGAGCGATTCCCGTGCTGGACGGCGCTCTGGAGACCGTGGCGTTGGGCATCGTAAGCTCGCTGCAGCCACAGAATGTGAGACTGCGGCGGGCGATCCGCGATCTGGAGAGGGTGGCCGATGACCCGAGATACCCGCTGTTGTTCGATCCGCAGACGGCGGGTGGATTGCTGGCGAGCGTCCCCGCGGATGCGGCAGAGGCGTGTGTCGCCGAGTTACGGCAATCGGGGTATGAGCAGGCTGCGATTATCGGGGACGTGCGGCCCCAGGGCAAGCACTTGGAGCCCGTTTTCGTATCGCGTTGAGCACTCCGAGCACACCAACGACGCGCGGCAAGTGCTTGGCACTTGCCCGGTAGGTCAACTTAACGATATCCAAACCGCACAACCGATCGACGGTTTCCGCTCTCTAGTATTAGCCCAACTTAGCGGATTCCTGTCCCTGGCGAATTGCTAATTATCGCCTGAATACCGACACTTAACCAGTCTTGTTAGCGAAGGCAACCTTCCCAACTCTACCCTCCCATGAAGGATCTTCTGCGGTTACTTGCCCATCTTTTGACAACACTCGCCAAACTCCTGGGACCTGGCGGACTTCCAAACGTATTACTACCATCCTCGCGTACACAGCTCTCTCGGCGGCGACGCGCCGGCTGAAGTAGCGGGGGGCGCGCGCAAATTGCAGACCACGTTGAAATCCTTGCGTTGGCAGACTCACTGCCGAGGGCTTTATCAGCTTCCCGCAGCGGCTTGACTATCAATTCGCCATATACAGCAATCCTGTCGTTCGTTTGGCGCTTACCATATAACAGTTTTCATGTTTCTGGATTCTCTTCGGCAGTAACGATGACCAAAGATTTCAGATTGACGTCTCTCCTGAGTAAGGTCAAGAATATCAAGCTGTACGAATTATCGGGAAGGACAAGCGACACGTGTCAAGATAATTGACATTATTGTTCTGATCAAAAACCCCCTGCTATATTACCAACTGTTTTTCATGGAATAATAACAAATTGGCATCTTAATTGCTTTCACACCATTATGCTTTGAAATATACCTTCCAGGTGTCAAGAAGCCATGACGTCGGGAGACATTCGTGCAGACCGTTAATATGACATCCACTGCAGAGGAAAAATCCAGCAATGCCACCTCCCGGCAATCCCGCCGTTCGCGGTCATCATACCTTTATGAAGCCAGAATCCGACGCTACAAATACCTGCTGGCTGGCATTTCAATACTCTTTCTGCTGATCTATATGTTCACCTGGTTTTATGTCGCCAGGAAATCAGCAGAAACTGAGCAGGCGCTGCTTGAGTTACGCATACAGGAAAAAACACTGGGTACGATTAACAGTGAACTGGCGACTGTCAGGAACGAAAGAGATACTCTGGTTCAGGGCCGAATTCCGGGTTTAGTGCCATTAACATACGACGAGACGATTACCACCGATAACAACTATATCCGCAATATCATTTTTACAATGGTAAAAAACGGCACGAAAGAAACCTACGAATATCGTCTCGTCATGCATAACGACACACTGTCAGTAATCCACCCGATGGTCGACATACTGCTTTTTAATGACATTGGCATCCAGATCGGCTTGGCACAGGTGGAACATACCAATGCGTCTACGGGTACAGGGCGTTCCTCGCTGGATCCCGGTGAAGTGCGTTCCTATACAGCAACCATTAACCTGATACGCGACGAGGAACCCCACTATTTCCTCCTGGCTGTTTCGGAAGCAAGACAAGCCTCTGCTGACAAAATGCGGGAACAGCTGGGAGATGTTATCTCACCTTAGACAATACGAGACCAGGAAGCTACGCGAACACCCGATTGATTCATGTAGCCGATGTGACGATTGAGCATGGGGATACGATCGTCAGGATCTCAAATTGCCCTGCGCCCTTGGTTCTGATTCATGATCCCCCTGTTTCCGTTTGACGGGCAGGACCTGAGAAGGCTCAACCACCGGCTCAACACGCGGATGGTTGGGCCGTCCGTAAGCACGTATGACCTTGCGTACATAAGCCTGGGTCTCACGATAAGGTGGAATCCCCAGATACTTCTCCACGGCTCGCTCACCGGCATTATAGCCGGCAAGCGCCAGTTGCAGGTCTCCCCGGAAGAATGCCAGCAGCCAGCGCAGATAGGCCATGCCCCCGTGCAGGTTCTGGACCGGGTTGGTGATATCCCGGACACCGAAGCGGGCTGCGGTTGGGGGCATCAACTGCATCAGCCCGTGGGCACTTTTTGGAGACTGGGCTCGCGGGTTGAAGTTCGATTCGGTCTTGATGACGGCCAGGACGAGGTCTGCGTCCAGCCCGTAGTCCGGCGCCAGGCTGCGTACCCAGGAGACGATCTGATTAAACGTCGGATTTCCGCGGCCATCGGCATAGACAGGGCCGGAGAAATCCAAAGCCGTTGCCCGGTAACGGACATCGCGATCTTTCCGTCCGGGAATAGTCGCGATGGCATAGGCATCATAACGGCTCTCGTAGGTACATCTCGGCTTTCGTACTACAAATGGATCCCCCACAAAAGCAAGAAACTTCCGTGCCTGTAAATCCCCATCTGAAGAAGCCACCTGCAGCCAGGCGCCGGCAAGATCCTTGTCCTGGGGTGCACCGAGGCCGTTGGCATACATCCAGGCAAGCCGGACCTGGGCCGGCTGGTGCCCAAGCCTGGCTGCCGCACAATACAACTGTCGGGCGCGGCCATAGTCACGCCGATAACCCCTGGCATGTTCGTACTTGCTTGCCAGCTCCATCAACTCGGCAGGATCTGGATCATCGAGTAACAGCTGCCAGTCCAGCACCGGGTTGTCAGCCTGTGCTGTGAACATACACAGCGACAGGCCAACAGCAAGCAATACCCTGTAACGCCGCCTCAGGGGTGACTCTCCTCTCCTGTGGAATCGCTCATCAATCATTAGTAGACCTATCAATTACTTGTATTATAGCAATCAATCTTTGCAGGAAAAGTTATCACTGTGGAAAGAACTCGATAGGAACCTTTGTGGTGACAGCGGGGACCCCCGGTTTATTGCCGAAGTCGATGCGTCTAATGAGGCGGATCAATTGCTCTTCCAGGGACGCTGCGTCGAGTTCGCTGTCAATAATCGTGCAGCGGGTCACCCGTCCTGACGGTGCAATCGTGATGTTCATAACAAGTTTACCTTGCAAGGCAGGGTCATGGTGCAACTCGCGGTTATATATCGAGTACATGGCGCTCTTGTTGCGGTCCAGAATTTCCTGGATCTCTTCCTGGCTCCTGGTTAGGCCCGGCGAACGGGCCTTGGCAGCGCCGGTTACTGCAGAAGTCCCGTCACCTCTTGTAATACCTTGCCCGCTGCTGCCACCGCCCTTAGCCGGTAAACCGGTCGCCCCCAGCACTGTCTGGTGTGCGACACCACCATCGATCCCCGCACTGCCCCGGGTGATATCTGCAGCCAACATGGAAGGTTTCTGCGTCTTTGACGGTAAACCACCGACCGCGGCTGCCGACGTCGAACCCGAAGCTGTGGTCTTGGGTGCGATACTGCGCAGCTCGACGAGGGCATCACTCATTGCCAGCAAGCCGGCTTGCGCTGCCTTCTGGCGTGGTGTGGCAACCGGCTTGGCCTTAACAGACTGCGGCTTCGTATCTGGTATTTTTCGCGGCTCAGGTCGGCGATCGCTAAGCGGCTTTTTGACTTCTGGCTGACTGGATTCCGGTCGGGGAGTCGTCGCTGGTATCTCGGTTGCCGATTGACTGGCGGTCGGCGGTAGCACGGCAGACACGCGAGGTTCTGCAATAATGCGCACCACACGCGGCGGCAGATTCACGTCCGTTTCGGGTTCAACCAGCGGCACCTGTAGGTTAGGAATGATGCCGCCCATCACGAAACAGATGACCAGCACCAGCGCCAGGATGCGCCGGAAACGTTGATCTTCTGCTTGCAGTCCCAACCAGGGCGGGGCTGGTTGCAGGGCATTTGCTACCATGTGGCGCGTTACCCCGGTCGGAATGATTTCTGCAGCACCGTCAGAGAGATGCGAGCATAACCCGCCCGCGTGCAGGTCACCATCACCTTATTGAGCAAGTTAAACGGGATGGTTTTATCGCCCATGATGGTCACTTCTCTTTCAGTCCCGGAAGATCCGTCCTGCACCTGCGACTCTCCTCCGGCTTGCTGGCGCAGGGCTATCCGGAGGTCATCGATCTGACCGGCAGAAGAACGCAAGGCAGCACTGACGGCGGTAACCGGCTCACCCTGCAAGAGAATATTATCCCTGGTGATCATCACGACCAGCGTCTCCCTGGGTCGCTGGTCAGCAGCAGACTCGGGCAGGCGGACCAGGTTAGTGCTCGATACAGATTCTGCGTCTGACGAGTGCGCCAGAAAAAAGAATACCAGAATGGTAAAGACATCCATCAGGGCCACGAGATTCAGCGTGGGCCAGCGCCTGGCCCTCTCTTGACGCTGGCGGCGCCATTTGAAACGTCGGGCACCACGCGGAATTCTGGTCATTTCACACCACGCCCACGCGCTTCAGCCACCGAAACTTCTCCAAGCGCGACAAGCGGAAACCGCTCCGTTGGCTCCACAACATCCCCCACCGGCTCCAGCTTGATGCGGATTACATCCAGCACCTGCACCACCACGTCATAGGGAATCTGTGGCTCGATCAGTACGGTTGCCTCCAGGCTGTCGGGGAAACGTGCCTTGAGTTCATCAGCCAGGGTAGCGAGTGATTTCAGTTCACTGCCGGCTGGTGTTCTCGCGATGCGCTCCATCTTCTCCAGGCCACGATGATTCACTTCAATGACATGATTTCGAACGACCACCTGCAGTTGCAGGGAGTCAGGCGGGGAAGACCCACCACTGTCACCGTCTGCTGTGTGTATCTCTACGATTGTCATCCGGGAGAAAACAGCGGTAATTAGCAGGAACGGCACGAGTATTACCATCAGGCTGAGGAAAGCCGTCACATCGAGGTGGGCGGTTTCCCGTCGCGCCGTTCGTTGCCAACGGGGTCTCATTGTGTTTCCCTGTCCGTGGCCGTGCCGGTAGAAATCAGGTTGGACAGCCTGACCGTTGTCATTTCCAGGGCGTCAACCAGTTCAGAGGCCTTCGTCTGCATGACTGCATGTGCCAGCAACAAGGGGATAGCAACTATGAGGCCGAACGCCGTTGTATTCATCGCCACGGAGATACTTGCCGAAAGAAGATTTGCCTTGTCAGCCGGATCAGCTGCAGACACGGCGGAAAACGCCTCGGTCAGACCAATGATGGTCCCCAAAAGGCCCAGCAGCGTGGCAATATTAGCCAGGGTTGCCAGGTAGTGGGTGCGCTTCTCCAGCCGCGGAACGACCTCCAGCAAACCCTCTTCCATTGCCATCTGGACCTCATCTCCACTGCCCTGCTGTCTTGCGCGATTCAATCCATAGCCCAGAATCTTGCTCATTGCGGCATCCGAGCGGAAGGTGAATTCCCTGGCATTGTCGTACATGCCGCCTTCCAGTAATGGCAACACACGTTTCCAGACCCCTCGATTTCTGACACGAACGATGGTGAGATAAACGTAACGCTCAACGGCAATGGCCAGCCCAATGGCAAATATCAATAAAATCGGGTACATAAACACTCCGCCGGACTGGAAGAACCGGACTATGGGGTATAGCGTTTCCATTTCGTAGTCCTCTATGGATCGTTATCTGTTTGGGATCACTTTGATTCCTAGTCTACACTGTAGCCTTCCTTATGCAGCTCCAGTTCCCGTTGGAAAAGATCAGGCTCGACTGGCTCGATTTCCTCACTGAACGTTCCTTCCAGTTTCTCGCCCTCAAGCGGAGACCCCACCCGTTTCCAGGGTGCGATGTACAGTGTCTTGGGCAGCCCCTGGTTTCCCCTGATGGAAATTGTCTCCTGTTCCAGTTGTTCCTGGCCGTATAGCCGGGGTATTGTCAGGAGCATGAATATCACCAGCAGACTGGCTAACTGTTTTATCTTCATGGCTTTTCCAAATGCTGTCTGTTTACCGGATCTGCGTTGTTATTTAGACCTTTGATCCTGCCCGGCCGCAGCACATCCAGTCGCTGCTGACTTTTTTCTGTCCAGCGGTCAAACTGTCCCCCACTGGTTCGGCGCACATTAGAGGCATAAAGCTCTATCGCCTGCTGTTCAAACGGTGCCGCCTGCTCTTCCAGCAACAGCTCGTATTGCGCCAATTCTTCCACACCCAGATTGCCGGGGCGCTCGGACGCCCGCAGCTCCTGGCTGAGTTCGTCGTACATCCCTGCAATATGATACGTGGCAGCCGAGGTCACCGCTGCGATGCCATAGTCTATGGCTGCATCGAACGCCTTAAGTGCGAGTTTCATCTCGCGCAGCTTGCTGGCAAGACTTTTCTGTAAAGGCTTGATCAGGCGAATACGACGAAAGGCAACGATCCGGTCTTCTGCTAATTCAAGCGTAGCATGTGCGGCGAGCGTGTGGGTACGTGCGTCGCCAGCCGAGCGGTCCAGCTTGATAATTTTGCCGAGCCAGTGTCGTCGCCGCGCCGTATTGCCACTGGCTGACGCCAGATCCGCCAGCCGCTGCATGACCTCCGCCGCTTGATCTGCCGGCTTCGGAAAGCGGCTGAGGTACAACTCCAGGGTGCTGATGGCATCCTGGTCTTTCCTCGCCTGTTCAAATAGTTCTGCGGCGCGCAGCAGTGCTTCACGTTGCAGCCCGGCGTCAACCCGGCCCTGCCCCAGCTTCAGATATTCTGCAGCTGCGCTGAGATCGCGCCCGCTGCGGTCGTAGGCATACGCCAGTTTCTGGGTGACTTTTCCCTGTAGTGTATGTTGCGGATGGTCCTCACGGAACTGCTCAAGAATACGGGCCGCATCTTCCCACGCTTCGAGAGCCAACAGCGAGGTCGCAGCATCATATTGAGCGTTAGCCTGAATGGACGAATCAGACGCGGCATCTGCCGCCTTGAGGTATAGCGTAACAGCTTGCGACCTGTCACCTCCTGCCTGCTGCTGTTCTGCCTGTTTATAGATTGCGGCCGCCAGGCCATTGTTCAGGGCGAACCACTTGGGATCATCGTAATCAGCCATCTGCAGAGCCTGGCTGTAGGCATATTCGGCCGCCCGGTAATCACCCCGTCCGAACTGAGCCTGTGCCAGGATGGACCAGGCTGTCTGTATCAATGCGGGCGGTAAAGACGACTTTTTCTCAAGCAATTGTTCACTCACGCGAATTGCTTCGTAAAAAGTCTCTTGGTCAAGCAAGTCCGCCCCGGTTTGAGTCAGAATGGCCGAGGCCCCCGGGTCATCCGGATAGGCTGTGACAAACCGCAGCGCACTGGCGGTCGCACGTCGCGAGACAGCATCCCGATCCTTGGCGCCGGGTTGCTTCAGATAGCGCGAGTAAGCGTGCATTGCAGCCTGTCCTGCCGCGGCTGCTCGGGGATGCTCGCCACGGGACCAGGCGGTCCGCTCATACTCATCAATGGCTTGCCGATAGTCACCGCTTTCATAGAGCAGTTCGGCCAGCAGGAAATTCATTTCCGCCGCACGCTCCGTGTCACCGAATGCCTCCAGATAGTCGCGATACCATTGCTCCGCTTCACGGTAGTCATCCGCCCGGTGTCCCTCCTGTGCAAGGGCATGGTAGTGGTGCGCAAGATCAATGAGGCTGGCCTGCAGCTGCTGCAGCACATCCGGGAATGCCTGTGGCGAGTGTTGCTCCCAGAAATCACCAGACATGCCATAGCGACGAACAAATACCGTTTCGATTTCCACGACTCGCTGCTGAAATCCGGCCCTTCGGTAGATATCGATCACCTTGATGTACAGGCGTGGGGCTTCTGAACTCCGCGGAGCACGTGCCGCCAGTGCCAGCCAGGTCCTGGCTGCCTCGCTGACCTGGTCCTGGCCGGCGTGGAATTCAGCGAGATTGAGGTAGACCTGATCTTCGTATATCCGGCTGCCGTGGCGCTTGAAATAAGCCGCCATGGATTCCACACCCGCCTGATGGGAAAAGCTCATGCTGATCACCCGGAACACATCAGCAAGCTGTTCCTGTTCAGCCTGGGAAAGCGTGCTAAGGCGAGCGGCAGGATCTGTACCGGGAGGAAACTTCCGATCGAGCAGCGTAAAAAACGAATTCAGGGCAGCGTCGTATTGCTCCTGCTTGAACAGACTCCAGCCGAGCTTGTAGAGAGCCTGTTCATAAGCAGGCACGGACTCGCCCAGTTCCACCACCTCCCGATAGGCACGCGCGGCTGCCGGGTATGCGCCCTCCCCAAACAGTAATTCGCCACGCCGGAACTGGGCATCCGCATAGAGTCGTTCATGGGTATTCGGGCCATGCGCAAGCAGGCGGTCGATGACATTAATGGCCAGCTCCGCCTGACCGCTTTCCTCGTATGCTCTGGACAATTGATAAAGCAGCTCCGCCGTGTCCGGATCGGCCGGGTATTTGTCCAGCAGTTGTTTGTAGATGGCAATCGCATCGCCATAACGTTTCATGGCCGCGGCATCCGGCTGCGCGGAACGCCCCCGGCTAACGGCTTCTTCCGCCTGCAACTCCGCTGCGCTCTCGACCAGCAGGTCGGCGAGACGGCGGGCGATTGTATCGTGCCTGGGTGTGTCCGGATATCGCTCCAGATAGTCGCGGTAGGCGGCAATCGCCTTCTCACGACCATCCCCCGCATGTGCGTGACTTGGCGCCGGACCGGGCGCCGCAGACAGATCGGCGATTGTGGCTCTGCTGTTGGCTTCCAGTGTTGCAGGGTCGACTGCGGGCCGGCTTGAACAGGCCACCACCAGCACCAGGCAAGCTGCGGGCACCGGGCATCCTCTAGTTTTCGGCGGCCTGATCATATGTCTTCGCCAGTTCCAGGCTCGCCTGCTCCAGCAAGTCCTGCAGCTGATGATGGCGACGATCCAGTTCATCCAGGGCAAGCGCCTGAATGTAGCTTTCATTGAGCGCGATGGCATGATTAATTCGACCGCGCAGCCGGAGGATTCTTGCACGCAGCGCTGCGATACGACCCTCCAATCCGTCGACACCGGGCGGCGCAGCATCCAATGCCCGGCTCAGTCGTGCCATACGATCCGTGGCACTGCTGAGCGCAGTAGCCAGCTCGCGCAACGCTTCGCCGACCGGTTCTGCACCGGCATTAAATCCGGCGTCTGCGCTGGGATGGGTGATCAGCCGCATGCGCTGGCGCTCATTGCTTGGCCCGGCCCGGCGTTCATCGAGCGCGACAGCATCAGGATAGGCATAATCCTGTTCATTCCACGGCAGTTGGAGCCTGCCAGTTTCCGGCAACCACGCGATTCGGGACACGGGAAGCCCGATATCTTCGCCCACCTGTAGCAACGCTCTAGGTTCAGGTGCCTCGGGCAAGCCGGTGAATTCGGACTCCGGCAACCCGGTGAACTCAGATTGCGGTAATGGCTGGGTCGAGCCCTCCGGCAGTTCGATTTCCGGCAGCAACGGAATTCCCGGGGATGGGTCCTCCGCCTGCTGCCCCTCCCGCCGCAGCCACTCCGCCTCCCATTCCGGATCGGAACGCAAACCGGTGCGAGCCGTGTCCCTGGCCCCCTCCGTGCCACCACCGGTCGCGGGTCCGCCAGACTCATGGACAGGTGGCGTCGATGGCGGTAATGGCGCAGATCGAGTGTCTGGGTCCCTGCCTGGTTCAACAGCCTTGGCAAGCGTATCAATGTTGTGCAAGCCCTTGTCTAGATCGTTTAGCATAGACTGAAGCTCACCGTGATCATGTAGCGTCTGCTGAAAATCCCGGCTCGCCAGGAGTCGGCCGAGGTAGCGCGTATCCGGCCTGACGGATGTCTGACCCGCCCGCCCTGAGGATCCAGCCGATACGGTACCTTTGTGCAGCAGCAGGTTTACGGTGGTGCCGCGGCGTACCGAGTCGAGTGTGTCGTTCAAGCTGCGCAACTCGTCGGAATAGGTGGCCACCGCCGCTTCGTAATCCTGAGTGGCAACGTCTAACGAGTCCAGTTCCCGGTACACCGATGGCACAATGAGCAGCGTCTCCAGAACCGCGGGGTCGGTTGGTGAGCGGCCGCGCAGTTCCATCCAGGGTACCAACGCAGCTTCTCTGCGCCCCTGCTTGTGTGCTATCCAGCCCAGGGCCTGCAAAGCCCGGTTCGAGAACGGCCCTTGCAGGCGCACCTTTTCAAGTCGCGTCTGCGCCTGATCAAGGTTTCCTGTTCGAGTGAAGGCGTAAGCAAGTGATAAATTGGCCTTGTCCCCGAGTGCGAGCGACTCTTCCCCCTCAGCCTGCAGGTTCGCCACGCGTTCGAGTGATTTGATGGCATTCTCATAGTCACCAGCACGCATCAGCGCAATACCGCGATTGTAATGGGCGTAAGCCGCCAACTCCGGCGCTCCTTTCCACTGCTCGAGCAGATGTGCCGCCTCATTATTCCTATTCTGGGCTATCAACACTGTAGCATGCAGCAACTGCTGATCCCCGCCAATGTCCTCCGGCAAGTCACCCCGGATGTGATTGAGAGCCTCCTCTGCCGCCTCTATATAGCCCTTGCGAAAAAAAGACTTCGCCAGTTCATACCATGCCCGGTTCCTGACCGTATCCGGGACATTCTCATTCAGCAGGGCGTGGAAATCGAAGGCGGCGTCCACATCCAGACCGTAGGCAAGTTTCAGCCTTGCCAGTAAGATCCCGGTGTCTGTGGATGATGTCAGTGTGCCTTGCTCGTCTGCCCGCTGCAGCTGGGTGATGGCCGAGAAGTAGTCTTGCTGCTGGAAGTGGAACAGGGCCTCGCCGTAGAGCAACTCCTGCAATCGCCGGGAGTTGTCCTGGCGTGAATCCGCCAGTAACGCAGGGTTCAACAATATCAGTACCAAACCCAGGGAGAAACAGGTGATGGTACGGCAAATGTCAGCTAAGCTGTCCGGCATGGGGGCTACCAGTCGTGAATGGTAAATTGCGGTTCCGTTCCCTTATCTCCTGCCGCTATATTGAGCTCCATGACTTTGCGCCCCGCAGCCTTGGTAATTTTCGCAGAGTGCTGGCGGAGAAATTGCTGCCCATCCGTTCCCGTGACAGAAAGAGAAACATCGACAACGTGTGCACCGTCTCCGAGCCTGCCGACATAAAGCCGGTGGGTACCGCCATTATGCAGTGCAGCTGCCTCGGCTCGGGTATAGACGTGACGGCTCACAACTTGCCCGTCCAGCGACAACGAAATGCTGTACACATCGACAGGACTATTATCGGTTAGCGAGACAAATACCATCAGTTGCTGGCCCTGCGGGTACAGCAATTCCTCTTCAAGTGACAGGATCTCCCGATTGATTTCCAGGATCTCCTGCTTCACTGCTTGAATTTCTCTATCGACCTCGGTGAAGCGCTCACGGGTATTAACCTTGTCCTCATTTGCCAACGCAAGTCCGTTAGCGGCCATAACACTGGACAACATCAAGATGGCTGCCAGCGGCCTGGCATCCCGAAAATGTCTCATGAGGTGGAGTTTGTGTTTCATTCAGTGTTCACTTCAACACCTTTATCAGATCGTTCTCCTGTATATAAACCCGCTTCAGGCATTCACCCTCACCCGAGTCGAATTTCGTGAATGGTCCCATTGTGCAGCGATCGGCACCCAGCAACTTGATATGCGAAATTTCAGGGCAAGTGATGCCAATGAAGCGAACTTTCTGGTACTGACTGCGTGTCGGCTTGATAGAGTTGAAAGACTTGGACTGGGTATCAAACAGAACCTGATCCCTGGTATAGGCGGAGAAGCTGGGTACCAGGCTCTTGATCTTGTATGGCAGGTTATTGGTTAACCTGAAACCAATATCGCAGGCGTTGCTAAGCTCCTTGACGTTGACCACGTCAAGTACCGCGCTTTCCTCGGGTGGCAACTGCTCAAGTTCCAGATACTCCCAGGTCTGGTCATTCTTCAGCAGGACATGTCGACCGTCGGGTGTTACCACTTCGATACCCTCCTTGGTACGCGTTACGGTAACCGTAAGCGTTTCGGATGCGGCATCGTCTTCCCTGTCGGGAAGAGTTTCAGCACTGATGTTCGTGTTAAACATAAGCACAGCAGCAGCAATCTTGAATGGAATTTTATTTAAAGGATTCTTCACGACCGTCTCCATCGACAGGCTTTCTTATGAATAATAAGGGAAAATAGCAGAGCCCGGCACACAAGTCCAAACAAGTATATAATCCATCCCATAAAACAAATACATAGAAATTAAGACAGTTTTGTTGGATCCGGCATTTGAAATACAGCAAAACAATCAGTTAGGCCTGATCTAAATCCAACAAAACTGAAATAAGCTGTTGCCATGTATGAATGCTTCTATCAGTTAAGCGCCGACCCCTTCCGTTTGAGCCCGGATCCCGCATTCTGTTTTCCGCACCGGACCTACCGCAAGGCAATGACCTACATGCTCCATGCCCTCCACCGCGCGGAGGGATTTATCATGATTACGGGCCGGCCGGGTACCGGGAAGACGACTCTGATCAATGATCTGATCCAGACGCTTAAACCCGATCAGGCAGTTGTTTCCAAAATTGTCAGTACGCAGTTGACGGCGGATGATCTGCTCAACCTGGTAGCTTACTCATTCAATCTGGACCCCGAGGGCGGTGGCAAGGCCAAAGTACTGATTCAGGTGGAACGCTTCCTGAAACAACAATATCAGCACGGACGACGCCCCCTGCTGATTGTTGACGAAGCCCAGGACATGGGTGACGATGCGCTCGAAGAACTCCGTCTGCTGACCAACATACAGATTGGCAACCATCAATTGCTGCAAGTATTTCTGGTTGGCCAGGAACAGTTGCGGACTACCGTGAACACACCCTCCCTGGAACAGTTACATCAACGCCTGATTGCCGCGACACTGCTTGAGCCCCTTGATACCGATGATACCAAGGCTTATATCAAACACCGGCTGCGCCGTGTGAACTGGAAGGGCAATCCTCTGCTCAGCACGGAAACTTATGCCATAATCCAGCGCTACAGTCAGGGTATACCACGCCGCATAAACCAGATCTGCAGCCGTCTTTTTTTGCATGGATGCATCGAGGAAAAACACCGGCTTGGCCTGGCCGACTTAAAGATTGTGGTCGAGGAGCTCCAGCAAGAGTTGTTGCTGCCACTGGGCCAAGAGGGCATCAATGAGGCGGCTTCATGGCCAGCGGAGCAATATGGGGAAACCTACGAAGAAGAACCCCAAACGAGTCCTCCAGCGCCGAAGACCGTGCTGCCCGCTACAGAAAGCCTGCCGGGAACTGAAAGAGCCGGGCAGAAACGGCCTACGATGGCAGCTGATACACCGCTTCACATGCCTGCCAGGGAACCGGTTTCTGTTGCTGGACCGGGAGCTGGCAACGTTCACAGACATGAAAAGCCGGCTGCTAATAAGGGGACTCGTAGACTGCGTCCATGGAGACTTACAGGTCTATCCGGCCTACTCGCAGGGCTGTTACTCATGATTGTGTATATGACCGAACGGAGCCTGGTCAAGTCGGAACATGCCGGCGGGCAGAAAACTCCCAACATTGCCACTGGAGAGTTCCAGCAGCAGAATACCAAAGCCGATGAGGACAAGCACACGGGGATAGTGGTTCGCAAATCATCTCCGCCAAACCATGCTCCAAAAAGCGATGTATCAGAAAATGAAACAAGGTTGCACGAATCGGCAGCGGAGCTGGTACAGGCCCACGGCCAAGGCGGCGGGCAAACAAAAGCCTTGCAATTGGAAGAAGACCTTCGCCTAAGCGGCTTTCTGATCGAGCGATTGCATAATGACCTCTTTAAGGTCAATCTCAGCAATGACAGACTGTTTGATATTGACAGCGCTCAGATAAAAGATGACGTCCGACCTGCACTTGAGAAACTGGCCGATGTCTTGCGCGAACATGACGACCTGTCTATCCAGATCGTGGGGCATACCGACTCTTCCGGGCCAGCGGAATACAAGCTGTATCTTTCAGACCTGAGGGTAAAAGCGGTCGCGGAATACCTCGTCAACCAGGGGCTCGCTGAGCCAGGCATTCACTCCGCAGAACGCGGTGATCTGGATACCAACCTGGAACAGTCAAACAGCATCAATCCGGGGGTGAAGCGTCGTTTCCAGATCCACATCAGACCAGCTCAGGAAAAATGAATTTTAAATTTGCTTTTCACCGATCACTCTCCAGCTGCGTCTATACTGCGGCCCAGACTGTTACCCGCTAGAATCGCCGGCGCCTGATCACCGGCAAGCACCACTCTAAGGAACTGGCGACCTGAAATCACAAGGTCGATCCCGAGTTTATACCAGCCGTGTTTCAGACTGATGGGCAGAAAGGCTTCGCCTTTTCGCATAGACAGGTCTTTATCCAGCAGCGTCTGGTCGTTCACAGTGAGTCTGACACGTCCGCTGGTTTTTACTGCCAGTTGATAAAAACCCGGTTCAGCGACATGAAAAAAACCGTCCAGTATCAATTTTTCGGCTTTCAACTTGTTTTTACGCAACTCCTTGAGCGGGCCATCCAGCTGGCCAATCACCAGGCGATGCTCATTTTCTTTCTTGTCATAGGCTGTGGCACTCAGGCCATCGGCAGGAGGTTTTTCTTCCATCACCGGTTCCAGACTGTCTGGTACACCGATAGAGAGCGCGACAGGCTCGCTGCGGACGCTTGATCCGTCCTGGTATGAAGCCCTGACAAAAAATGATACCGGACCTATTCCCAACGTGCTGGCCGGAATGGCAACGCGCCATCTTGAATCCTTTACCGTTGCAGCGCCGAGGCTGCGATAGCCGCGCATAATCTCGACCCTTTCAGCCCCCTGGGCTGTCCCGGTGATTTCAACGCTGTCTCCATAGGTAATCGGTCGACTGACGTCTTCAACCTTGACTCGATGATCATTGTTAAACACCCGCGAAATCAATCGGGCGGACGAGCGCGTTTCAATACCGCTATCTTCTACGGTCACCAGTCGAATATCGTGGCTGCCATCTTCTACTGTTCGCGTATCCCAGGAGAATGCTTTATCGACCGTCACCTCGAACTGGTACTGTCCGTCGACCCAGAACTCCAGCTTGCTGACCGGATTTCCCGGTGGTGTCTGGACATCCGCTTCAATGGTCACAATCCCCGACCACGGGTGCTCCAGATCCGGTGCTTTCAGTTTTATGTCAGCGAACGCGGCAAAGGGTCGAGTCAGCGGATCGCCGACAATAATAAGCTGGTAGGGCACTTTGACACTTTGGTAGAAGGATTCCGCGAGGGAACAGCCATCGGCATAATAGGCGTGAATCAGCGGGACTGGGAATTTTTCCGGGAAGGAGAAAGGTTCAGCCACGGCTCCACTGGATCCCGCTGCACCATGGCGGAGAAACTCGGTCAGTTTGGTCTGAACAGCCTTGTTGAAATCTCCACCATAACTGGTAAGAGACTCTGCAATAGCGCCCGGTAACAGGCGACTGTTCGCCTCTTCCCAGCTAAAACTAGGGTACCCCACCACTGCCCCGATCACATCAGCCTTGGCGATGGGAAGTATCCCGTCCTGACCGCTACTCGCCTTGTTGAGCACTTCACCCTTTCGTCCACGCCTGGCAAGCTCGGCCAGGGTGACCGGAAAGAGGGGCTGCCTTGTTTCCGAGCGTACATTTGAGTTTTCGAGCAGGTAGACGGTGCCGTCCGGTCCGGTACCGTCACTGGATGCCGCCGCCGTGAGATAATTCATAATTTCAGAAAAGCTGTTACCCTGGGGGCCCGTGTAAGCCAGCATCGTCGACAGATAGTATTGATTCAGGGCATCGGCGGGCTCCCAGAATGCCAGATCTGCGTTTGACCAGACGTAATGACTTCGAAACCCATGGGTGAGCTGGAATGGCCCGTAAGCAGTTTCCATTCGACTCAGTAAGCCCTGAAATCGCGGATCCGAGTAAAACGACTTAAAGTACGGGTCCCTGTCAACACGCAGGCTGTTGGACCATCCGTAATCGACAGCCAGTGTCAGAGCTTCAATTGCCTTGTCCGTTTCGCCCGCTGCGCCCAGGCTGCGGGCCAGGTTGTACCAGTTCTCCGGATTAGCGGGATAGCTGTCCAGAATCTTCTGGTAACTTCCTACTGCCGCTGCCGAGTCCTTGTGATTGAGAGCTTTACGGGCAGTGTCCCTCAGTTGTCTGAACTCTTTTTCCTCCAGCCGCGGAAAGGCAACATGATGCTTTGTATCCGCTTTCACTTTCGGACCGGCAAAATCACGAAAATAATGGTTCATGCCAAGATATCCGAGATCACCCACCTCAACCCGCCGCGCAAAATAAGTCAGCGCTGTCAGCGAGGCTATCCTGCCACGATACTTGTTTTTCTCGAGCTTTTTGCTCTTGAGATCAGAAGTAAAATCCACTGCGTAAGGAAAATCCCCCGAATAGGCAATGACATCGATCTCCTCGTCGAGCTTATGGGAACGAATAAAATCGCGGATAGGAAACCAGATTTTTTCCCGAAAAGCCTCAATTGGGATGACGCCTAGAGAGGGCACGCCCTCCAGCCAGACGACATGGTTTCCCGGGATACCCCGCAAGTGCATGTACTCGTTGGCAATTCGCACGGAAAGCGGAGAGTGGGTATTGACCACCAGCAGGGTTGTCTCAGGGCTGCTGCCCGCCGCTGCATAGAAGGGCAATATCAAAGCGCAGGCCAGTCCATACAGGATTGTCCGCCAGACGAAGACATCCACACACACAGAACAAAATGTTAATTTGTCAGACATATACGCATGAGTATGTTATCCGGTCTGCGTCTTGAAAAATATCTGCAAGGCCGGATAGACCTGCTCGACGGAGTCCAGTGACAGCGCCGCACCTGGCGGGGAAAAAACACCATAGGCTGCCAGAACCGTTGGCGATATCCTCCCGACCACCTTGTCAAGGTCAGACAGTTTGACGCCCTTGCGAACAAGATACGCAAGGTAGGTATGCATAAACGTTCTAGAAGTAACTTCTGACGGCCGGGTCAGCCCGGCATCGTGGGCTACACAGGCGATCAACGCTTCCAGATTGTTATCTGACAACGGCTCTCCACCAGCATCTTGCCAGACCGGGGAATCGGGATCCGGATCCGAAGGCATATAGTCTGCAATGGCGGCCCTCATTGACGGAGTCATAACTAACTTCCTGACCGTATGATCCTGTATGTGCACGGCGTCCGTATCAAGATCGATATTCCCCCAGCGCAAAGCCGATATTGCATCTGTATTCAGGCCGCTTAACAGACACACTAGCAGCAGCCGAGTATCCGGACCCGCTGCTTCCAGTTGTGCCAGAACCTCATTTTCAGACAATTCACGCGGCAGTTGCTGCCCGAGCACCGGCGGTGCGTTGGCGTGGTGCGGAAGGCGCCCAGCTGTTCCCTGTTCCAGGGCCTCTGGCTCCTGTGCCGCTACAAATACAGGATGGATATCCGCAACAGCAGGCTGCCGCACAGGTCGGTTCATGAAATCATAGAACCAGACCGACAACAGCGCCAACAGCACAGATGCCGCGACGCTGATGCCCGCATCACGCAGGTAATTTGGAGAAACAGGCCTGTCCGGCAGGAACGGATAGGCCTTGACTGCCACCTGGGAGAACAGCTTTTTCTTGTCGATTTCTGTCTGTACCTGGCGCTGCTGTACGGTCCGGTATTGCGTCTCCAGCAGCAGAAGTTCTTCCTGCAGCGCCTCGTGCTCCGCAAAGCGGGCGGTAAATTCCATCACTTTCTGTTTCTGCTCATCCAGTTGCCGCTGGATACTCGAGACCGACTGCTCTGCGCTTGCCAGATCCTGTTGTGCCTCGGCCAGTGCGATCTCCCCGCCCTCCCTGCGTTTCTCGTTGATTTTATCCTCCAGCAGTTTCTTTTTCTTGACCAGCGCGGCAATGCCGGGATCGATTGACATGTATTGCGGCGTAAATTCACGCTCCAGCTCTTCTATCTGCTCCTGTATACCCACCAGCCTGTCCTCAAGGCTTACCAGGCCAGCCTGAGCCCGGTCACTACCCACGGGCCTGCCCTGCGCCAATGCCGCCCGGATGGCGCTGACCCGTGCCTGCGCGACCACCTTCTCTTCGGTTGCCTTGTTTAATGAATCGGTCAATCCATTGAGCCTTTTGAGAATACGGTTCTCATTACGCTCCATGGAGACAATGTCATAGTCACTGCGATACTGTTCCAGCTGCCCACGCTTGGCGTCGACTTTACGCCTGATTTCATCGAGCTGTCTGGTGAGATCCGCGGTTTCGGACGCTGATTCGCGTGCAAGCGACGCCCCGTGTGCGGCTACATAGGTTTCCAGCCAGGCATTTAGAATGACCGGGAGTTGCTGCTTGTCAGAGCCCGCCGCAACTAACTCGATAAGGTTGGTACCGTTAATGGGGACGACGTTGAGCATTTCATCAAGCCTGAGCAGTGTGACCCCATCAACATCGGTTCGCCCATGTTCATCGACCAGTTTATCCAGCGTGGCGCTGAGAACGTTACGGCTGAGCAGCGCCTGACGCTCAAGTTCCACGTGCTGTGAGTTGGAGATATCACCAAGCTGCTCGTTGATGAGCGGCGGGGTCACCAGCAGGGTCACCTTGCTCTGATAGACAGCGGGCCGCATAAACGTATAGGCAAGGCTGAGGAACAGGCTTGTGATCAACACGGACAGAAACAGCACCAACCTGATCCGGTTGCGCAGCCTGTTGGAATCTTCTACCGTCTCATATTGCCTGCCTGGATAGGGATATCCGTACAGATCAGCATTCCGGGTGAGCAGTCTGGGCATTGTGGCAGCTCTCGATAAACTTCTTTTTAAATGAGACTTACTCCCTTTTTCTCAGCAGGAGCAGTTCCAGCTTTGCCAGACAGGCCATCACCATCAGACCTGTTCCTGCCATAAAAACGGTCATGGCAGAATATCCAAACAGATGAAAGTTTCCCGACAGCCTTACCAACCCGGCACCCAGACATATCATCAGCCCAATCGCAGCGAGCAGATTACCTGCCAGTGAAATCAGCCTTTCCACCTGACTTAATCTCCTCAACCTTAATTCAACGGTTTGATGCTAAATAGCTCATAAGATGGCCAACACGGTCTTCCACGAGCGTCGCCGGCGACATTCATTCGACCAGACTATCCAAGGTCTGCACTGCCTGGTCGAGGTCATCATAATGAAATAAACAGGTGTCGCAAGCGTGTATCAAAGCTGCGACGGTCCTGAATCCACTTTCTCCCAGCAATTCATAGTTGAAGGCATTACCGGCAAGCTTCATGAATGCGCGCCCCCCGGCCAAGGGCCTCAGGGTAGCTTGCTGGCCGGGGGTGTAACGCGGAAAAATCACAAAACGTGGCGTAGCCGGCTCTGTGGAACGCTGCATACTCTCGGTCGGCGGCTTGAAGTGAGCCACATCACCTTTCCGTGTCCGGGGAAAAATGGGGCCACTCACGGCCTCTGGCGCAAAATCGCTCAATATCGCGATGGATTCGTTCTTGAGCGGGATACAGCGTGGAAACGGGATCATGGCATCGCTGCCCGGCCGGATCAGGCCAAATTCATCCGACAGCAAACGCCAGCCGCGATACACCAGTGCAGCGCACAGCGTGCTCTTTCCCGACCCCGGCCATGCCGGCAGCAGAACCGCTTTACCGTTCTTTTCAACAACCGCAGAATGCAGCATCAGGAACTGGTGGGAATAGCTTGCCACGCACCAGTTGAGACCCCATTCGAACAACGGAAATGCGTGATCCAACGGGAAAGCAGCAAACGGCGAGTGTCCATCGATCAGAAAGCGGGCCTGAGGACGGTAAAAACGCCTGAGGCTTCTTGGCTTGCTCAGGTGCAGGTGAAAGTCTGATATGCCGGTTGGCGTTTCGAGCTGGCAGTCACCATAGAGGCGCTGGATCAACTCAGCGAGATCATCGATATCGGCCTTCAACTGGACGAAGAAGGGCCCCATCCGTAACACAAACTCTCCTGCGGCTAGCAGCGCTGCCAGCTTGGAGCACGGTAGGCTGTCCAGTTTCATCCCGACACGGTCATTA
>Ga0316196_10000065_pt1 | contig 28096 bp, 22 predicted proteins | sample Eddsed2cm_MG_FD_204938 | JGI IMG/M metagenome (GOLD analysis project Ga0316196, IMG submission 204938) | Coastal sediment microbial communities from Maine, United States - Eddy sediment 2 cm | ecosystem: Environmental > Aquatic > Marine > Coastal > Sediment | place: USA: Maine | collected... | reverse complement strand
CGCATCCACAACTCGGACGGGTTGTTCATCGGCGGGACCAGCATCTCGGGTTTGTCGTACCAGTCATCCGCGTAGGGGAACTCGACGAGCTCGATATCGTCCATGGTCATATCGTTGAGCATCAGGATGTTCTCGATGCCCATGTGTTCCTGGATGCGCCACCAGTCGTTTTTGATGGTGTTCAGGCTCTTCGAGATGCCGACCTTTTTACCTTTCAGATCCTTCATCCGGAAGATTGGGTCACGGGCGCGTACCGCCATACCACCACCTTCGTAGACCCACGTCGCTCCCAGCAGCACGGTGCGGCGGAGGTCGGCGTGAACCTGGATCGGGGGATACAGACCGCCGAAGCGGATAAGGTTGTCGAGGTTGTGGATGTAGTGGGGGTACCAGTTGTTCTCGGGTGCGTGGCGGAAGTAAGCGTACTCGACGCCGATTTTCTTGAACTCCTCGCGGCACCATCCCAGCTCCTGGTCTACGTTGTTGGCGGAGACCATCGGGCAGTTAGTGAACCACACCTCTTTCCAGTTCAGTTTCACTTTCGTGGAGACTCTTTTGACGGGCGCCTTTTTCGCCGCGGCTGACTTCTTGGTCGTTTTTGCCGCCGCCTTTGCCTTCGCCAGTTTGCTCTTCTTCGCAGTTGCCATTTCTATTTCTCCTTTTCGATGGGTGTTTTTTGATCTACTCGTTTCCGTTCGAATACCTCGGCATGCACCTCAGGCCATGTTCGCCCCTTTCGCGCCGGCAAGGGCATCGACAGCCGGCAACAAATCGGTTGCGATCGCCCGCTTGAGAACGAAGGCGTCAGCGCCAGCTGCGATTGCCGCGCTGCGCACGCTCTCCTCGTCGTGGACGCTGAGAACGATTACCTTGAGATCGGGGCAGCGCTGCCGGAGCTCCCGCAACCAGCCCAGACCGTTATCCCGGGCCAGCGAAAGGTCCACGATCGCCACCTCGGGCTGGAGCCGGGCCGCTCCCTCGAGCAGGGATGCCTCGTCGGCAACCATGACCACCGTCCCGAACGCCGTCTCGAGCAGACCGCGCACGCCCTCAGTGAGACCGTGATGGCGGTCGGCCAGCAGAACGCAGCTCAGAGTCTTTTCTGGCATTGAGGCTTTCCTTTTCGGCGACCGTGGTCGTCACAATGCATGTTCGCTCGCGGCATCAAACGGAGGTTAGTTGGGATTCTCCAGGCTGTGAACTCGGGATTTTACGGGGCTTGTCACTGGGAAAACCACGAGGTTTCCGCTCCATTACTGGCCTGGAGCTGTCTGCTTGGAGGTGCCTTCCTCGATCAGGATCTTCTCGGGATCAAAGCTGTAGGTCCAGGGAAGTCCCCAGTTCTTCCAGCCGTTCTTCACCCTCTTCCCGTGAAAGACGCTTTCGGGATCCTTGACCTTGTCCCCCTCCATCCCGTCGGTGATGTTGTAGACGTCCGTGAAGCCCGCTGCCGCGAGCTGGTTGACTGCCATGGCAGAGCGGCCACCTGAACGGCACATGAGCAGCAAGGTGTCGGTCGGCTCGGCCAGGCCCTTGACCTCGGCGACAAAATCGATGTTCATCCGTACGCCGTGCTCGAATTTGCCATCGATTCTCTGATAGGTAATAAAGCCGAGGGGAACATTCCAGGCCATCTCCGCATGGCCGATCAGGGCAAACTCCTCCGGCGTGCGCACATCGATGATCGTCACCTTATCCGGTGCGGCCTGCCACATTTCGTACGCCTCTTGAGCCGTCACATAGAGGCCCAATGTGGTTTGTTTCCCCTCAGGAAGCTGGCGGTTCACGGCCAGGGAAGTGGGTTTCTCTGTCTGCGCTCCAATCACGCCTGCAGTGGTCGTAAAGCAGATGCCGGTAACCAGGACCAGGAACACCAAAGCCCGTTTGCCCGCGACGACGTGCCTGGTGGGGCGCGCCCCACGAGACATTTTCGAATTGAATTCATACATGATCAGCTCCTCAGTCTTTTTTCTGTCGCACTGCTTCGCGCTTTTCGCATTGTGTTTCTGCAACCGGCATCAGACAGAGGTTAGACGGGATTCGGAGGGATGTGACCTCGGAATTTTACGGGGCTTGGCGCTGGAAAAATACGGGTTCGGGGGTCCAAGCTCAGAGCTCGACGAGGCCGTGCTTGATGGCGAAGTGGATCAGCTCGGCGTTGGTGTGCAGGCCGAGTGTCTCCATCATCTGGTACTTGTGGAACTCCACCGTCCGGGCCGAGATCCCGAGGCCCGCAGCGATCTCCTTCGCCGAGCGCCCCTCCGCCAGGAGCTGGAGGACCTCACGCTGCCGCGGCGTGAGGGACGCAACCGGGTCGCCGGCCTGCTCCGGCCCCTCCTTCATGGCTTCCAGGACTTCCCCGGCGAGCTGCGGTGTGAGGTAGGTCTTACCCTGGAGTGCGGCGCGGATGGCCGTCACCAACTCCGCCGACGCCGAGTGTTTGAGCACGAAGCCCGACGCCCCGGCGTCGAGGGCGCGCCGCGCGAAGCTCACATCCCGGTGCATGGTGAGAAACACCACGGGCGTTCGATCTCCACCCTGCCGCAAGTGGATCAGAGCGTCGATGCCGTTGAGGTGGGGCATGGTGACGTCGGCGACGATCACGTCCGGCTGCAGCGTTCCCGCCGCCTCGATCAACGCGCGCCCGTCCTCCACCACGCCCACCAGATCGAACTCAGGCGTCAGCAGGCTCTTCAGCGCCTCGGCCACCATGAGGTGGTCGTCGGCAAGGAGCACCCGCGGACGGTGAGCAGGGCTCATGGGGCCTCTCCTTCGGTGGGAACCCAGGCGACAACTGAAGCGCCCTGCCCGGGCGCGCTCTCGATGTCGAGGGTGCCATTCACCAGCCGCGCTCGTTCGCGCATGCTCGCGAGGCCGAGGCTCCTACGTTTTTCCGAGTTTTCTGAATCGAAACCTACGCCGTCATCACGGACGGCGAGGAGCAACCCGCCGTCCATCTGCCGGAGAGTAACAGTGGCTTCACGCGCACCGGCGTGGCGGGCCACGTTGTTCAGCGCCTCCTGCGCCACACGGAACAGGCAGAGCGCAACCTCTCTCCCGACCTCGGTTGGCAGCGGATCGAGCTTCAACGAGAGCTCGATCCGGCCTCGGCGACCCTGCCGTTCGCACTCCGCCCTCAGCGCCTCGGCCAGCCCGAGCTCATCCAGGACTGACGGGTGAAGCTGGTAGGCCAGAGTGTGAATGTCCTCGCTGAGGCTCACGAGCCCTTCGCGAACCGACCGCATCGCAGTTGCCTGCGGTCCGTCTGAATCGGCAAGCTCGGCGCGGCCGGCCTCGATCGCCAGCACGGCGACCCGCTGCGTCAGATCGTCGTGGAGCTCGCGTGCGAGCAACGCGCGCTCCTCCTCGTGGGCGCCGATCAGCCGGCGGCTCAGGTCCCGCAGTTCGTCCTCGACACGTTTTCGCTCGCTGATGTCGCGGAGGACACCGTAGGTGCGGAGCGCACGTCCGGTGGCGTCGCGCGCGGCGACGCCGGCGAGATGGTGAATCCAAGTCTCTCCACGGGCCGGATGCAGATATCGATATTCGGTGGAGATCCGCTCCAGCCTGCCGTCCTGCATTTGCTGGCGCAGGTCCAGCATGCGCCCCCTGTCATCGGGATGCAGATGCTCAATCCAGAACTTCAAGGCCTGGAAACCATCCTCCTGTCCCGGGGGGATGCCGCAGAGGTCCCGCATCCGGTCGTCGAGATACATGACACCCGCGTCGAAGTCCGCCTCGTAGAACGCGAGACCGGCGAGGTCGGCGCCCGCCGCCAGGCGAGCCTCGCTCGCACGGAACGCCTCCTCGGCCAGCTTGCGTTCGCTGATGTCGACGGAAACGCCCATCAGGCGATCCGGTTCGCCTGATGGTTTGAGGCTGAGCCGCCCGCGGGAAGCGATCCACAGCACGCGTCCATCTCCCCGGTGCATGATTCGGTACTCCAAATTGACAGGCTCGCCCGTACGCACCGACTGCTCGATACCTCCCAGGGCGAGGCTGCGATCGTCGGGATGGACCGAAGCCTCGAAACGCTCCATGCTGATGACCTCACCCGGCTCATACCCGAAGATCTCCAGCCCTCTCTCCGTGGCCCAGAAGACGCCCGTATCGAAATTCAAACTCCAGAGCCCCGCCCCGGCGGAGTCAGCGGCCATGGCCAGGCGCTCCTCGCTCTGCTGCAGGCTCAGCTCGTGTCGCCTGCGGGCGAGCGCGTTGGTGAAGACGTGCGCGACCATCTGCAGCCGCTTGACCAGCGCATCCGGCCAGACGCGCTCCGCTTGCAGCGTATTGAAGGCCAGTGCACCAACCGGCGGCGCACCCCCCACTGCGAGTGGGAGACACAAATTCGACTTGATGCCTGTCAGGCGAGCGCTCTCCCGGTCGACGGCGGCATCCTCCGGCAGCTCCTCCAGCGAAGAGATGGAAAACATGCGGCCGGCCCTCATTTGCTGCACCGACCAGGGGTAAAGCTCCTGGTGCAGCGGTTCGGCGGGCTCAACACGTTGTTGGGCGGGGTAGAAGTGGGTGGGCCTGATAACACCCGGGTCCTCAGTCGACCACTGCCAGAGCACCCCGAAATCGATGCCGATATTCTGGCAGACGCGGCACAGCGCGTCCTCGATCTCGTGGTCCACCTCGGCAGGCGGCAGATTGACGAACTTCGACGACAGATCCGCGAGCAACTCCTCGAAGCGCAGGCGCTCCTGAAGATTCGAGGGCACGGTGGCGACCTTCGAAGTCATAGCGGAGATTCTCTCACAACGGCGGTGAGGCTTGGTCTGCTGACCCCCGGTACAGAGGTGTTCGCTTTTGAAAGCGGCTGTGCCATGCTTGATGGATACCGGTTGAACAGGGGCCATGAGTTGGCGCGCAGTAGCTCTGACGTCTGTGGGAGGAAATAATGAAGACCAAACCCGTCGAGGGTGCAGACATCGATAAGGTTGTGGCCGCAACACGCGGCGCTTCGCTTTTTCAGAGTCTCGACGATAACCAGCTTCGCCAGGCGGTGGCTCAGGCAACACTACTCCAACTCGATGTAGGCGAGAGTCTGCTTCAACAGGGCGAGCCCCCCGGAGGATTCTTCCTCATCCTCGCGGGCGAGCTGCGGGTACTGATGGCCAAAGGCACCGGCGGCGACCCGGTCGAAGTGACTCGTTTTGGTCGCGGCGAAATGCTCGGCATGGCGTCGTTGCTCCTGGGTCGGCCCAGTGAGGCTTCAATGGATGCCGTCGTGCCCTCGACAGTCGCTCGCTTTGAGCCGCGATTCTTCGAGGTCATGGTCGAGAAGGTACCCTCGTTCGGGCTCGCCGTTGCGCGTTCGTTGGCCGAGCGTCTGGCCCTGGTTGTCAAACGCATTCCAGTGCCGGAGGCCGACCCGAATCTGGAGCCATCCAGCGAGGCTTTTCTTCTACTGCCGCACGAGTTCATGTTGCGCCACCGGGTGGTTCCGCTGGCTGTCGACGGCCAGGTGGCCACCATCGGTTGTGCCGACCAACCCTCCGCCGAGCTCATCGAACGAATCCGCGTCCATCTCCCGGCGATGGAAGTGCGCATCGTGCACCTCGACAACCGCCGCCTTTCCGAGATCCTCAGGAGCCGGGCCGGTGACGACGAGCGCGAGGAAGACGGTCCTCCTGCAGAGACCGCGATGCTGGAGCGGCTGCTTCGGGCAATGGCCACCGAGGGTGCGTCGGATCTTCACCTCACCGGAGGCCAGCGTCCACGCTGGCGCATTGACGGTGCGATGCACGAGATCGCCGACATTCCGCCGCTCGGACCGGAGACGGTGCTCGAGCTGCTCGGCGATATGTTGGAGGATCGGAATCGAAAGGAATTCGAAGCTGCAAACGACACCGACTTCGCGCTCGCGCTGCCTGGAGTTGCCCGTTTCCGGGTCAATCTCTTTCGCGATCTCGGGGGCGTTGGTGCGGTCTTTCGTCTCATCCCGAACACTATCCTGACCCTCGATCAGCTCGGCATGCCCGCGGTCGTCACGGAATTCTGCAAAATCCCCAAAGGCCTGGTCCTGGTGACTGGCCCCACCGGGAGCGGGAAGTCGACGACCCTGGCTGCGATGGTCGACCTCATCAACCGGGAGCGCAAGGAGCACGTCATCACCCTCGAGGATCCGGTAGAGTTCGTTCACCGCTCGCAGCTTTCCCTGGTCAACCAGCGCGAGGTGGGGTCCCACACCTCGAGCTTCGCGGCTGCGATTCGGGCGGCACTGCGGGAGGATCCCGACATCATCCTGGTCGGTGAAATGCGCGACCACGAGACGGTTTCGCTGGCGCTCGAGGCCGCCAACACCGGTCATTTGGTGCTCGCTACCCTGCATACCTCTACCGCGGTCTCGACCATCGAACGCATCGTTGGCCTCTTCCCACCCGAGGAGCAAAGCCGCATCCAGGTGACGCTGGCCGATGTCGTGCGCGGAATCGTCGCGCAGAACCTGCTCCAGCGCATCGGGGGTGGCAGGGTCGCCGCTTTCGAGATCCTGGTTTCGAGCGCCGCCGTCTCGAACCTGATTCGCGAGGGCAAAACCCACCAGATCGTGAGTTCGATGCAGACTGGCAAGGCAGCCGGAAATCAGCTGTTGAACGACTCACTGGCGGATCTGGTCAAGAGTGGAACCGTCGAGTACGAGGATGCCCTCTCCAAGGCAGTCGACAAAGCCGACCTCGCGAAGCGTCTTGGGCGACCCTCCGGGTGACGGATTCCTGTGGGCGAACATGGGTGTCGGGTAGAGCCGGCCGGGGCTCTTCCCCGCCCACCCGAGCGCGAAGATTGCAGGAGGCTCACGAGACATCGAGCATCCAGCTCGAGTACTCGAGTACAAATTCGCAATTCAATTGCGAATTTGTGCATGACATTTGAAACCAGGAGTACGGGCTTCGAGCCGCACGAGCTGCCAACACCGAAGTTACCTCTTATGAATATCGAGGATTCAGTCCTCATTTGACATGAGAGCATTCGCAGCCAGATCAACGACCCTCGGTCAACCGAGCAGCCGGTGCGCAGCATGGCGAGACGTTGCAGGTTGCGGAACGGCGGCAGGCTCAACGCGGATCTGCTCATGGTACCGTTGGCGAGGAAATTCGCCCCCGAGGAGGCTGATCATGCGTCGCGTCGCCGTGCTCGTTTCTCTCGGCATGGTAATGAGCGCCCCGCCCGCAGCTGCCCAGGGTGTCCAAGAACCACTCTTCGACACCTTCAACTTCAAGTCCGAGGGGAGCTGGGTCCAGGTTGCGACCACGATCCGGCTCGATTCAGAAGCTTTCGGCAAGGGGACCACTCTCAGCTTCGAGAACGACCTCGGTCTGCCCGACCAGGAAATCGTACCCTCGCTCTCGTTCGAGTGGATGGCGGGCCGTCGGCACCGTCTCGGTGTTCGCTGGCAGGACGTCGATCGAGACTCCTCGACCCAGGTTCTGGAGGAGATCGATTGGGGTGGCGAGATCATTCCGATCGAAGCGGACGTCGCACTCGGTTTCGACATCCGCACCCTCGCCGTCGATTACACCTACTACCCCTGGGTCAAGGAACGATGGGCCGGCGGATTCGGCCTCGGATTTCGGGTCATGGGCCTGAAGACGACTCTGACCGTGGATGACACCAAGCTCGAAGAACAGATCGACGGCACAGCACCCCTTCCCTACATCAACTTCGAGTATCGCCGGATTTTTCGCGAGCGGTGGGTTCTCAAAGCCCAGGCCGGGTGGCTCGCGGTGAAGATCGGGGATGTCAAAGGCGGCCAGTACATCGGCCGTCTGGCAGGCGAGTACATCACTGAACGCCGCTGGGGCTTCGGCGCAGCCATCAACTTTTCAAACGTCGACGTGGATTGGGACAATATCGGAGCCTCGGTCGAGGAGGGATTGCTGCGGGCGAAGATTGACCTCGACATCAACGACTTCAGCCTCTACTTCCGGGTTCGCTGGTAACGCATCTCAGGGCTCGGGGCTCGGGGCTCGGGGCTCGGGGCTTGAAAGATCGAATCCTCTCTCGAGAATGTCAAGCCTCAAGCCACAGGTCTCAAGCCTTGATGCGCTGCAGTTCGTCGTGAGCGGATTTCAAGTCCAAAAAGAAACGCCCGATCGCTTTCGCGACCGGGCGTTTTGATTCAGCTTCTGTTTTTGACGGACTTACTTGCCCTGGCCGTGGAGGATCTTGTCCCACTTGGCGCCGATCTTGGTGAGGATGTTCTCGACCTGCTTGATCTGCTTCTCGGGTTTGGCCTTGACCGTCACCGTGCCGGTACCTCGCCAGATCATCTTCTTGTCGGTGCTGTCGTAGGCATCGATGAGCAGGGTGCCGTCGGTGTAGTTGATCTGCTGGGTCGACGAGGAGCCCATGCCGCCACCCCAACCGTACCAGCCGCCGCCGTAGCCGCCGTAGCCGAAGTTGGTTGTCTGGTAGCTGGTCCGCTCCTCGGTCGTAAAGTGGTAGGTGACGTAGATGTCAGGGTTTTCCTGGACCTCGGTCAGACCGCCCTCGCGCAGCTCTTTTTTGATCATGTTGGTGACGCGATCCGCCATCATCTGGTTGCCCTTGACATTGCTCTCCGCGGTGTCGACATACTGGAAGGTCTTGATGCTATCGAAGTCATAGTCGTGGGCGTAGTCGATGGTCACCTTCTGAGCCATCGCCGGCGTCGCGATCAGGGCCACAACAAAAACCAATCCAATCACTTTCTTCATTTCTCAACTCCTTTTGAGGGGCCCTTCTGTCGGCCCTGTTGGTGTGCGACTCCAGAAAAAATCCGGAGCGAATATTAGCACGCCGGCCCTTTTCTCGAGTCACAAACGCCCGGTCGCCATCTCGGCGACCGGGCGTTGAACGGTATGTGCTTCGGCGAGCCTACTTGCCCTTGCCTTCGAGGATCTTGTCCCACTTGGCGCCGATCTTCTTGAGAATTTTATCCACCTGTTTGATCTGCTTCTCGGGCTTTTCCTTGATCGTCACCATGCCGGTGCCGCGCCAGACAAGTTTCTTGTCGGTGGGATCGTAGCCATCGAGGATCAGAGTCCCCTCGGTGTACTTCGTTTCATAGGTAGTGGAACTGGCCATGCCGCCCATGCCGCCATAACCATAACCGCCATAACCTCCCCAGCCGGGACCGTAACCGCCGTAGCCGCCGTAGCCCATGCTGGTGGTGTTGAAGGAAGACAACTCTTCGGTCGTGACGTGGTAGGTCACATAGAGATCAGGGTTCTCCTGGACCTCGGTGAGACCGCCCTCGCGCAGCTCCTTCTTGATCATCTCGACGATGCGTCCCGCCATCAGTTCGTTCTTTGAGTTGGAATCCTTGGTGTCGACATACTGAAATGTCTTGACACCGCTGAAGTCAAAATCATGTGCGTAATCGACGGTGACCTTCTGTGCCATCGCCGGCGTCGCGGCCAGGGCCAATACAAATACGAGTCCAAGTGCTTTTTTCATTTCCGAGTTCCTTTCAATTGAGACTAACCTTTCTGTCGACCTGCATATTTCAGATATAACGAGTGGTCCGGCAATGTAACACGCCAATTCCCCACGGCGCAAAGCCACTCGCAGGCCGGTGGCAAGTGGTTTACGGTGGTCGACGACAGAATTTCTGGCTTCACCGAAGCCCGCGTCACTCGGCAGATCCGCCGCGCTGCGCGAGGTACTCACGGATTGCGCGGAGATTTCGTTGCACCCCCTCGTGGTCCGGCATCCCCGTGGCTGCCCTTGTGAGGTAGGACTCCGCCTCGACATACCGGCCCATCTCGGCGAGCAATAGACCCAGCGAGTAGGCGACCTCATGTTGCTCCGGGTATGCGTCGAGAATCGAGCGCAGCAGAGCCTCCGCTTCTTCGTTCTGACCACGCGCATTCAGGAGCACCGCCAGATTCGCCTTGGCCGGGTAGAAGAGATCGTCGATCGAGACTGCCGTCCGGTAGTACCTCTCGGCCTCAGCTGCATCGCCGAGGCGAGCGGCAAGATTGCCGAGGTTGTGGCCGGCAAAGGCGAAGTCGAGCGAGTACTCCATGGCCTTCCGATACTCGGCCAGAGCGTCGGCCAGGGCCTCTCGTTGATACGGCTTCAACAGCTGATCCTGCACATCGGCGAGCTGCACCGCAGCCTGCATCCGTACCGCCTTCATCGGGTCGAAGAGAAGAGGCGCGACCAGCTCAACAAGCTCCTCTGGAGAAGCGGCAACGACGTTGTTGACCGCCGTGTGGCGCATCAGCGGCTCCGGGTCGGCGAGTGCCACGGCAAACGCACGAGTACTCTCCTCGCCAGGGTATTGGCCGAGCAGCGAAAGCGCCGTCGCGCGAACGATGGCCGGATAGAGCTCGTCGCCGGCGAGGCGCACGAGGTCATCCCGAGCTTCAGACCGACCCTCGCGGCCGGCCGCGAGGGTCGGCCCATAGTGAGGCTTCTTGGCCTGGCCGTACCACTTCGTGAACGCATCCACCGACCAGCTCAGGGGCCGGTCGTCGTGGCAGCCACCCTGGGAACAGGCATTGGGAGTGCCGAGTGTCTGGCTGAGGTCCGGTCGCGGGACTCGCAGGCTGTGGTCGGCTCGCTCGTCGATCACCATATACGGCTGCTCCGGCATGTGACATTTGATGCAAAGGGCTCCGTCGGAGGGCTCGCCCTCGAAAATCTTTTTGTGGAAATGATGCTCGGCGGTGTCGTAGGCGTCGGCACGATGGCACTGGAGGCAGAGGTCATTGCCCTCGAATTTGAGCTTCATGCTGTGGGCGTCGTGGCAGTCCGTGCAGCGCACGTCGTTGGCGAACATCTTCGACTGCGTAAACGAGCCCCAGACATAGACCTCGTCGAGGATTTGACCATCGGCGTGGTAGAGGCCCTCATCGAGGAGTGAGGGTAGATGACTGTGGAGGAGGGCCGCCGTCGAGTGGTCCCAGTCGCCGAGCTCGGAGCGGCGAGAATGGCATGGCGCACAGAGTTCTACCTGCTCTTGCGAGCTGATGTTGCCGGTGTGCATGACCAGACCGTAGTCGTCGATCTCCGAACGGGCCATCGGTTGGATCTCGGCCCACTCCACGTGATCCGAGCCGGGCCCGTGGCAGGCCTCGCAGCTGACGTCGATCTCGGACCATGTGGTGTTGTAGGAGTTTGACGCGGCGTCGAAGTTCTTCCGGAGATTGGTCGAATGACACTCGGCACACATGCCGTTCCAGTTCTGGGCGGCGCGCGTCCAGTGGAGCCAGTCGTCAGGCGGGATCACCGTGTCCGGGTTGAGGTCGAACCACTGACCCAGATCCGCGTCCCACGCGATCGACAGACACTGCAAGCGTCCACCGGGAAACGGCACGAGGTACTGCTGGAGCGGCTCGTGGCCGAAGGTGTGGGTGATCTCGAAGTCGCTCAACTCACCATCCGGGCCCTCGGTGTTGACGAAGAAACGTCCGTCTCGCTTGAAGAAGCTCGATGTCACACCCTTCGAGGCGAAGACCGCGTTTTCGAAATCGCCGCGCACCGTCTCCGCCGTCGCCACGTCCATCGCGAGGTCGTGATCCGAGCCCTGCCAGCTCGAATAGGCCGCCTCGTGGCACGGCCGGCAAACCTCGCGACCGACAAAGGTCGCCTCCGCCTCGACCATCTTTCCTGCGGGCTCCGCCCCCCCCTTGCGGACCACCCAGGCTGGAACGCTGAGAACTATCACCGCAGTGGCGACGACGCCGATCAGCTTCCAGCGATCGAGGGAATCTCGGGCCATCGTCACGAGCGCACCACCTGCGAGGCCGCAAAGCTCTGCCGTTTGACGGCTCTCCTGACGTCCACCTTGACAATATTGTTCTCGATGCGCACCGGAAAGACGTCGAGCGGCCGCGGCGCCGGTGGGCTCAGGACATCACCTGTGATGTCGAAGGACGAAGCGTGGCAGGGGCAGACGAAACGGTCCTCAGCGGCGACCCACGGGACGGTGCAGCCGAGGTGGGTGCACTCGCGATGGAGGGCGAGGAAGCCGCCATCGGCGAGCCGCGCCAGATAGAACCGCCCTTCCGGGAAGGCGGTTACCGATCCCGATTCGAATCGGTCCACCGGCCCGGCAACGATGACCGAGCTTGCGGCGTCGTCCGCCGCCCGGCGTCGCCGCGGTTTGAAGAAATCACTGACGATCCAGACCGCCTCGGCCACCGTTACCCCGCCGAGTAGCAGCCACAACTTCCCGAGGAAGGACCTTCGCGACGCCTCGGGCACAGGATTATTCAAAAACCCTCCCGATTGGTACGCCATTAGGAAAAAAACGCAAAGAAGACCATTCAAGACTGAGTATTGTCCGGCTCAAATAAAAACTTTGCGCCTTAGCGACTTTGCGACTTTGCGTTAAACCCGGAATGCAAAAAGTCATACAGTCAGCTCCAAGGCCAGGTGAGGGCCATGCCGGGGCCGCGGAACCAGACACCGGTGACGGTCAGCACCACCAACACGGCCAGGAAGAGAACAAAGATCGCCTGGACAAGCTCCCCTTTTCTGGCGCCAAATCTCTTGGTCAACAGAGTTCTGAATCCGAATGCCGCGGCACCCAACAACACCAGTGGAACGACCCCCCGCCAGACCAGCGATGGCAGACCCGCACCCGGCTGGAGCACAAGCTCGTCGAGGAGGATCAGGACCGGCGTCACACAGAGTCCGACCACGGCCGCCACCACGGCGGTGCGACGTCCAATGTCGGACAGGAACCAGGGGCCGGCCAGCTCTCGTGGATAGCGCAGATACGGAATGACCAGTAGGGCCAAGGCGACCAGCGCCGGGATCACGACCACCGCAATCAAGGGATGGAAGTGAAGCTGCAGCTCCTGGAAGCCGACGAAGTACCACGGCGCCTTGGCCGGGTTGGTGCTCATCCCGGGGTTGGCCGGCGCGCCGAGCGGGGCATCGATGAAGACCGACACGACGACAACGAATGCGATCAGGGCCAGGGCCGCGGCGAGCTCCCGCATCAAGAGCGTGGGCAGGGTTGACACGTAATCAGGTTTCTCTTCAGTGATCTCTTCGGGCGGACGGCTATCGACAACACCCCCTGCCTTTCGGACCCTCCAGAAATGAAAGCCCATCAGCAGCACCAGGGTCACCGGGACCAGGGTGGTGTGAAAGGTGTAGAAGATGACCAGGGTGGCCGAGCCGACCTCGGGTCCGCCGCGCGCCATTCCCTGCAGCCATTCACCGATCCACGGCACATATCCGAACATCCCCGTACAGATGGTGACGGCCCAGAACGCGAGCTGGTCCCACGGCAGCAGATAGCCGGTGAAGTTGGCGGCCATGACCCCGGCCAGCAACCCGAGGCCCAACACCCAGTTGAAGCGCCGCGGGCCATGGAAACCGCCGGTGAAGACGACTCGCAGCATGTGGAGAAGGACCACGGCAACCAGGAGATTGGCGCTCCAGTGGTGGATGTTCCGTACCAGACCACCGAAGAGGAACTGATTCTGGAGACCGATGACGGAGGCGTACGCCCGTTCCGGGGATGGTTCATATGCCAGCATCAGCAGCACACCGGTGAAGACCATGAGCCCGATCAGGGTCAGCGAGCTGCCGCCGAGACCGAAGGTGTGAGTGTAGGGAAGGGTGTGGCGACGAACCCGCACCGGCCGCATGTGGAGAACGAAGAACTCGAGGACCTTCCGTCGCCGTTCGCGCTCCGTCCGGGGCATGATCGGCCGCGGAAAGACCGACCGCCAGATCTCCACAACGAAGCCCGAACGGCCCTTATGCTCGTCGGAATCAGGAGGTTTCGCACCAGACATCCCGCCGAATATAGCAAGCGCTGCAATTGTTGGTCGGTAGGACGGCCCGCTACCCGTTGCTACAATCTCTCTACCGACACCATGCACAGCCGAGGTGGAGGAGTGGGAGAACGCTGATGACACGTGACGACGATGACCCGAAACCCGAGGGCGATGTGACCGAAGCGACGAAGTTCCTCGACCTGGATCCCTCCGGTGACCAGAAATCGAGTGACTACGTCGAGCCCCATGAACGGACCGATTCCAGCTCCGGCAATCGCTATCTGATTGGCGAAACCCTCGGCGAGGGCGGGATGGCGGTCGTGCAAGAGGCGACCGACATCCAGTTGCATCGCCCCGTCGCCGTCAAAAGATTGCGGCCGGAGTACGCCGCCCAGGGTGATATCCGTCAACGCTTCTTTGCCGAGGCCGAGATCCTCGCCGGCCTCGACCACCCTGGAACAACCCCGGTATTCGAAGCCGGGCTCCTGCCCGACGGCGATTGTTTCTATGCCATGAAGAAGGTGAAGGGGAAAACTCTCGGCGAGCTGATGAAGGAACGGATCCCCGACGACTACCTGGATCGGAGCAATCGGGCGCAGTTCATCGGTATCTTCGGCCGAGCTTGCCAGGCCGTGGCCGCCGCCCACGACCAGGGCGTGATCCACCGCGATCTCAAACCCGAGAACATCATGGTCGACGATTTTGGTGTCGTCTACGTCATGGACTGGGGGCTGGCAAAACAGCTGGTCGAGGACGACGACAGCAACCAATCCGACTCCCAGCGAACCCACCTCGGTGCGGTGATGGGCACACCGGCCTACATGTCACCCGAGCAGGCGTCGGGTCACGCCGCCGAGTCGGACCGCCAGACCGATGTCTTCTCGCTCGGAGTGATGCTCTACGAGATCCTGACCGGGGTGAATCCCTTCCGAGGCGAATCCGCGGTCGAGTCGATGAAGGGCGTGATGTACCACGAGCCCGAGGCGCCCCGGAAGCGGAACCAGCGGGTCGATCGCACGATCTCGGCCATCACCATGAAGGCGCTCGCCAAGGACCCGTTCAAACGTTACCGCTCGGCCCGCGAGCTGGCAGAGGACATCCGCCGTTACCGTGAGTTCCTACCGGTGTCGGCGATCGAACCAACGAAGGTTGAAAAGCTGGCCAACTGGTCGCGGCGAAGACCGCGTCTGGCAGCGACCCTCGGAACCCTGGCGGTGGTGTTGGTGGTCGCGGCTCTGGCCACGGCGTTTGAGGCCTCGGTGGAGAATGCCCGAGTCGCGAACGCCTACGGCATCGTCGATGAGGTCGAAGAGCAACTCGCGGCGATCGAGGCCGAGATGGCGAATCTGACGGAGCGTCGCGAGAATCTCGAACCCGGGCCCGAACGGCAGGTGATCGAGAATCGATTGGCAGACCTCCAGGCACAGTTCGAGATGGCCGAGAAGGACCGGATGGCCATCAGTCTGGCCATCACCGGTTTCACCATCCTGTCGCCCGAGCAGAGGGCGCGCCAGGTCGTGCGCGAGTCGATCTTCCAGGACATCGAGGAGCACATTGCGGCCGGCGATTTTTACCGGGCTCGCGCAGGAATCAATTTTGCCCTCCGCTACTTTTCAGGTGGCAACCTCTTCGAGTTCAGCGAGGAGGATTCGGAGTTCCTGCGAGAGAAACTCATCGCTGTCGAAGGCGAGATCGAGACGAGCGAACGCGCCGCCCTGGAGGCAGCCGACGCCACAGCAACCGGCAGCGAAGAATGAGCGTGATTCAAAGGCTGGCAAGTGCTGTCCTGTTGATTGCAGCCGCAGCCTGCGGCAGTGATGGCACCCTCGGCGGCGAGATGGCGGTCACGGGGGATGTGAATGGTGCGCCAAAAGCCCTCGAGCTCGCCAACGCCACCTACTCCGGCGTCATGAACGACCCCGTGACCCTCTCCGGTGGGCGGTGGGAAGGAGCGCCATATGTCGAAGATGGGGCCTCACGTCCCACAGTCGGTCTGATCGACCACTTCATTCTCACCGGCGACCTCGATGGGGACGGGCTCGACGAGGCTGTAACGCTGCTTTGGGAGAGTTCTGGCGGATCCGGCAACAGGCTCTACCTCGCCGCCGTGGCGAGAAACGATGAGGCCATTACCAATCTCGGCACCGCAATGATCGGCGACCGGGTCCAGATTCGGTCGGGCACAATCGAGGACGGCAGGATCACCCTCGACATCGTCCGAGCGGGCCCCGAGGACGCCGCGTGCTGCCCGACCGAGAAGGCCCTGGTCACCTGGATGCTGGGCGAAGATGGTCTGTCCCGAATCGCTGACCAAACCATCGGGACGTTGTCGCTGGCTGACCTCGGGGGGCTCGAATGGGTCTTGCTCGAACTCGGCAAGAATCAGCCGCCGCCTGAGGATGTCAAAATCAGTATCAACTTCCAGGATGACAAGGTTTCGGGGAACAGTGGCTGTAACAACTACTTCGCCGGGGTCGTATCGCCGAATCCGGGGGAGCTTGGTTTCAACGGCATGGGTGCCACCCGTATGGTGTGCCCGGAGGCGATGATGGATGTCGAGCGACGTTATCTTCAGGCCCTTGCCGGCGCCTCGGGCTTTAGATTTCTCGCCGGTCGGCTGGTGCTGACCTGCAACACCGATGAGGGGCCGCAGGCCCTCGTCTTCACAGCACGGGAAAATCCCACCGGGATCCCGGTAGAGACCGGAGAATGATATGACTCTGTCAAAGATGAATGAGGCATCGCTGTCACTCCCTCTCGAACCAGGTCGCAACCTCTGAGGGGCTTTTCTTGGAGATCTCCGGCACCTCACAGTTGGGGTGCGGATAGCCAACAGGAAAAAGAATGTAAGGTCGCTCGCTGGCGGGTCGATCGAGGATTCCGGTCAGAAACCGCATCGGCTGTGGGGTATGGGTGAGGGTGGCAAGACCCATCCCCTGGATGGCCGCGATGAACAGGCCGCAGGCAATGCCGACGCTTTCGTTGACGTAATAATTGGTGAGTTTGGTCCCGTCCTTACCGACCGCATGGATCTGCTTGAAGACCACCACAAGCCATGGGGCGATCTCGAGGAACGGCTTCCGCCAATCGGTGCCGAGCGGCGCCAGCGCTTCCAGCCACTCCTCCGTCGCCCGGCCGCCCTCGTAGAACTCTTGTTCTTCGGCCTCAGCGCCGCGACGAATTTCCGCCTTGACCACCGGGTCGGAGACGACAGCGAAATGCCAGGGCTGACGGTTGGCCCCCGACGGCGCGGTGTTCGCCGCCGCGATTGCGGTCTCGATGAGTTCGCGAGGAACGGGGTCGGGTGCGAACTCGCGCACCGAGCGGCGACGGGCCATGAGCTCACGAAAGCTCTGACCTCGTGAGACCATCTCGTTTTCCGGCAGGCGCTCGAAATTCAGGGGAATCGGTCGATACATGTTGTGACTCATAGGCTCAAGCATACAGAGGCCTTGTCAGAGTTTTCTATTCGCCGCGGGTGAGGCGGTGACGACATTGCTACAGCAGAGTGGTTGTGGCAGACTGCATGCACGCGAGCCCACTGCAACCGGCCGGGGAGGATCCTCCGTGTCGAATAGACGATGGAGGGTCCAGGCATCCGGCCGGCACTGCAGACAGGAGGAGGAATGATGAAAAGAGCCACCTCGTACATCGTCCTGATCTTCGCCATGGTGATGCTGACCCAGGCCTGCGCATCGTCTCAACCGAAATTGGGCTTCGAGCCGGGAACGATCGATACCGACAAATATGTTCGCAAGGTCGATCAGTTCGTCGTGATTGCGGACGGCTCGCTTTCGATGACCAATCGTTGGCAGCGGCAACGGAAGCTGGGGATCTCAGAGGACTTCCTGATCAGCCTGAACCAGACCACTCCCGACCTCGGCTACGACGGAGGATTGCGGACCTTCGGGCGCGGGCTCTGCAAGAGCGAGGACAAGACGGTCTCGATCATCGAAATCGGTGAGTACCTCAGCTCGTCATTCAGCGACGGCGTTGCGAGGTTCAGCTGCGCCAACGGCACCAGTCCCCTCAACCTCGCTCTCGACGCGGCCGGCGCAGATCTTTTCAAAAGAGACGTGAGGACAGCAGTCATCATCGTCAGCGACGGTCTCGACATGGGCAAGAAGGAAGTGGCCGCAGCCGAGGGCCTGGCATCCGCCTTTGGCGAAAACCTCGAAATCTATGCAGTCCAGATCGGCAACAGCAAGAAAGGACGTCAGCTCCTCGAAAATGTGGTGGCCGCGGGCGGTTCCGGCTACCTCAAACCCGCGAGTAAGCTGACGACTTCCCGGGCGATGGCACTATTCGTCGCTGACGTCTTTCTGTGGCCCGATGCCGACGGTGACGGCGTTCCGGACCACCTCGACAAATGCCCGGACACCCCCAAGGGTGTCGAGGTAGATTCGGTGGGTTGCCCGGTTGATTCCGATGGTGACGGCGTGCCCGACTATCTCGACAAGTGTCCCGGAACCCCGAAGGATGTCGCGGTCGACGCCAAGGGTTGCCCGATCGACTCCGACGGCGACGGCGTGCCCGACTATCTCGACAAGTGCCCCGGCACGCCCAGCGGCGCCAAGGTCGATACAAAGGGTTGCCCGGTTGACTCGGACGGTGACGGCGTACCCGACTATCTCGACAAGTGTCCCGGCACACCGAGGGGGGTTCCGGTCGATGACAAGGGTTGCCCGATTGCCGGAATCGAGGTCGCGGGCGACGAGTGGTTCGTGAGGGGTCAGGTGCTCTTCGACGTCAACCGCAATACGATCAAACCCGCGGCGGCGGAGGTCCTGCTCCGGGTCGCCAACTTCCTCAAGAAGAACCAGCAGTACATGGTCGAGATCCAGGGCAACACCGACAGCACCGGGCCACTGGCTTGGAATATGCAGCTCTCGAAGGAGCGCGCCGAAGCTGTCAAGAACTACCTGGAGACCAACGGTGTCGCGGCCGGAAGGTTGACGACGAAGGGCTTTGGTCCGAACGAGCCGCTGGCGCAGAACAACACGGCGGAAGGTCGAGCCAAGAACCGGCGGGTCGACTTCAAGCCAACGACGCGCTGACGCAAACGACAACCGAAAACCGAACGACCCGGCTTCGCGCCGGGTCTTTTTTTGTCCGATATATACTGCGCGCATGATCTCAGCGTCACCTCGGTGTTCCCGGTCTTCTGGTCGGGCACTCTCAGTGGCGGTTTTGGTCGCAATCCTCGCAATCGCGGTTCCCACATTCGCTCAGGACGATGGGAGCCCGACCTTCCACCCATTCGCATTCGGCTTCACCGGCGGCGACTCGGCCACGCCCGACACGAAAGTCTACGACCTCCGCATCCCAGCCAGCTTCAAGATATTCACAGCCAACGATGACGATTGGGGCTTGCGGCTCCGGTTCGTCGTCTACGCAGGGGTCTATGACTTCACTGTCGAAGACGCGATCGATTTCAACTACAAATTCCAATCGCTTGCTGCAACTCCAGGCGTCGAATTCCTGGTCCCCGCAGGCAAGGGCTGGATCCTCAAACCGTTTGCAGAGATCGGCTACGGCCGTGACTTCGACAACGACCTCGGTTATGGGTTGTGGTCGGTCGGCATGCGTACCATCGCCACCTGGCCGGTGAAGAAATGGTTCCTCAGCTTTGGCACCAAGGTGCAATACCTGTCGACCTTCACCGCAACCGACGCCGTGGAAAGTGATTTCGGAGAGGTTCGACTCGGCTTCGACGCCCGCCACCCACTCCCGTTCACCATCGGAGGAAACCAGGCCGACCTCAGCGGCTATTACATACGTCGCCAGTACATCGACGCCATCATTGGCCGCGACGAGAGCGAGCCCCTCGAAATCCAGTACACCAATGAAGTGGGCTTCACCTTCGGAACCACGCCAAAGGTCAAGCTCTGGTTGATCCCGCTGCCACGAATTGGACTCGGCTACCGCTTCGGCCCGCACATCAAGGGCATTCGCCTGAACTTCGGCTTTCCTTTCTGACCCGTCCCCGTCTCCACGCCTGATGGTGTTCGTCCAACCGTTTCTTGAAATGATTCGAATAACCGGAGCGTATTTGGAACCGCAAAGACGCAAAGACCGCAAAGACCATCGCCAAGAAAAACTCGAAATGTAATCTTTGCGGCTTCTTTGCGCTCTTGGCGTCTTAGCGTTTACAGAGTGTTTGCGGTCAGCCTGACGCCCTAGAGCATATGGGCTTTCAAGTTCGGCCAGACTTTGGCGGGAACTAGAACGTATATAAGAGTCGGATGGTCCAGCTTTGGTATTCGAGGTCGGTGTTGAGGCTGTTGAAGAGAAGCTCGGTCTTGAGCTTGCCAAAAAATTCGACGCCCCCTCCGAGACCCCAGCTGCTGCCGCCGCCGAAATCGCCTTCGAGGATGGTCGACACCGACATATTGGCGTATCCGAATCGGCCTGCAATGTAGACCGGTCCGAAAAAGAACCGTCCGATCGCGTAGATTTGGTAATAACTGGCGTCGATGTCGGCGATGCTGGCGCTGCGTGAGAACCCGTACTCGAGTCCCGCCCCGAGTTCGATAATTGGTACGTCGACCGCAATCTCCAGCCCCAGGTTGTAGCCGGCGTTCGAACTCAGACTGACGCCTCCGAGGTCGAAGTCGCCTTCGAAATCGACGCCAACCGCCAGATTGAGGTCAAAGGCATTCGCGGGTACCGCGGCGACGAGAACCACACACGTAACCAAAAGAGCGGTGCGACGAATCATCGATCCCCCCTATCACGGGAACCCTAACATGACTCGGGTCCGCCTATTTCACCATGTTTGTGGAGAATCGGACTCAGTTCCTCCAGATTCGGTCCACAACATGTGGCCTGAATCTCTTCGACGATGCCACCAATCAAGACGACAATTACCGCCTCCAGTTGGCGGTATAAGACAATAGATAGCCTTTTGACCCCGATGTCGCATTCGAATTGATCCGCAGTCGTCAAGCTCCCCGAAATGACGAAGTAAAAATTGGAGAGAAATATCGAGAAGAGCCCTTGACAATCGAAAAATGCGTCGATACGTTAACCCCAACTAGCATGATGGAGGGCGGATCATGTCGAAAAGGAAATTGGGTGTCTTGATCATTGCGGTCATGATAGTCGGCGCAATCGTGCCGGCCCTGATCGCACCGAGTCTCTCTGAGGCTGCGGTTCAAAAAGTGGGATGGATGGTTTACACACCGAACCATCCCAACGGCTGCGCACCGCTGCCGTTTGACTGCTACGTCATCTGGGTCTTCCCGGATACTCCCTGACCAGGATCCGTCAGTTTCAACCTGACGGAGCCGATCAGGTGAGTCTATGCGGCACGCCCTGAAGGCGGGTTTGGTATGTGCCGGCGTAGCGCTTCTCTGCGCCGGTGTGCTGGCATCGCCGGCAGATAAAGTCGAGCCCTCCTGTGCGGCTCGACCCGTAAGCCTCGAGAGCCCCGCGTACATGATCGTTGACGCAGTGGTTCGCGGCGACCGCCTGCTCCTCCCCGACTACACAAAAGGGCTGCGCGAAGTCGATCTTCGGACGGGCAAGGACCTTCGATCGGTCCTGCCCATGGGCACCCAGCAAGGTGAGGTCTCCGGACCTCAGCATCTGGGTTGCGGGTCCGGCCGGTGCGTGGTCTTTGGTGACCGATACTTCTGGGTCTACTACGATTCCAGCTTTCGGTTCCTCCACGAGTATCCGGGCATGAAAAGCGTCACCAGCGGCCAACCGCTGGTGTTCCCGGACCGCATGGTGATATACGGCATCGCCAGCCCGGACGTCTCGGGCGGCGGCACGCCCTATCTCTTCATCCAGTACGATGATGGAGAGATCGTGCCGCTTCAGGAGTACCCGGCGTCCATGCCCGTACCGGAGACGGTCAAACGAATTCATTTCCAGGGGATCACAACTGGAGGGTTGGCGGCGTTGCCTGACGGCGGCTGGGCCTTTGTGGATCCACGCAGCTACGCGGTCTTTGTCTTTGACAAGAACGACCGCCTGACCAAGGCGTGGCGCGGTACCAATCCCCGCTTCCGAGCACCTAACTGGGGGGCTTCCCCCGAAGTTCATGACGACTCCGGTCGGCAGCGATACTCGCAGTGGCAGCTCGCACAACCGCTGGTCAAGCGGCCGGTTCCACTCGGAGATGACCTCCTGGCATTCGTCGTCGGAATTCCCGACGGACCCCTGTTGCAGCGCCACGAGCTCGATATCTACAAGACCAACGGCGAACCTGTGGCGGTGGGTCTTCCCATCGAGGGTGTCCGCGCCGGCCGGCTGATCATTGCCGACGCCGGGGCCGGACGCCTGGTCCTCGTGGGACAGCAGACCTGGGAGCCTTCAACCACTACCACCGTCTGGCAGGTCGAAGTGCCAACGGTGGAGAGCACTCAGTAGCCCGGATTCTGGAGAATATTATGAAACGTACCACTGTCGTCATCTTCGCAGGGTTGGCGATGGCAGTGGGTTTTGCGGCATTCGCCACTGAGGTCATCGCGCCTGATGGCACGACGCTCTCCGATGTCCTGACGGTTCCGGCCGGCGACGGCACGACCTGGGTTCGCGTCGGTCTTGGCGCGCCACTTGCAATTGCTCCCAACGCCGAAAACAAACTCCAGCTGCCAAGCCTCGCGATGGCCGGCTATCTGGTTCAGGATGCGGTCAGCGGCGAACCGATTGAAAACGGTTCGCTGTCCTGGCAGGTGGTGGGGGCTCCCGACGAGCTCGCCAACGCAAGCTGGAAGACCGGAGGTCTCCTCGACCTGGCGTGCCGCGGTGTCGAGCGAATCATCTTTTCGGCCCCGGGCTATGCTCCGACCGCGGACCGTGTGGTCGCAGACGGCCGCCGCCACACGGTGTTGTTGCGGCCCCAAGGAGCGATCACCATCGAGCTCGAACCTGCGATCGAGGCTCGGATGTGGTTGGCCCGTGAGGATCAGATCGATGTTCTCACCCTTTTCACAAATGTCGCATCAAAACACGACATCGCTGAGGATGGGGTGATCGATGTCCACGACCTCGACCTCGACGCCTCCTACGTCGGTGTCGTTGTCGCCCAGGGGATGGCCCCAACCGTTACCACCTTCCGTGATTTTTCGGAACCCGTTTCGCTCACCCTCGACGAGGGTCTCGGGGTCAGTGGCCTCGTGTTGGACGAAGAGGGCGAGCCTGTTGCTGGAGCGAAGATCGATGTTCTTGGCGAGATCAAAGAACTCGACAGCTTTCGCTACAGCCAACGCGGCGCCAGCTCTCCGGACGGAAAATTCGCGCTTGGCGGTCTCATTCCGGGCACTGTTCGGGTCCGCGCCTGTGCCGAGGGTCGCGCGTGTGCGGAGGTCGCGTTAGAGCTCAGCGAAGGAGTTGACAGCGAACCGGTCACTCTCGAGCTCATCCCCGGCCGAGATATCCTGCTGGTGGTCGAAAACGAAATCGGCGAGCGGGCGGCCAAGGCAATTCTCTACTTCAACGATCGGGTCTACCAGACCGATGGCAACGGCCAACTGCGCGTCGAAGGACTGACGCGCCGTACCACCATTCCGGTCAAGATCTTCGGTTCGGGCTTCGGGGTGTGGGATGGCAGTTTCTCCACCGATCAGAAGCGGGTGGTCATCACCGTTCCCGGTGGCGCAGTCATCGAGCAGCAAATTTTGTCGGCTCGTCACTTCTCCCCGGACGAGGTCATCGTGCGTTGGCAGGCCTACACCACCAGCGGACGTGAGGGTAAATCCGGCAAAGGCATCTGGAACGCGGAGCTGGGCATCGCTCGGGCCTCCGGCCTCGAAACCGGCACCTACTCGCTGTCGGTGCGCCTCCCAGGTTCGGCAACCATGGTTTCAGAAAGGGTCCAGGTCGCTCTCGGTGAAGAGCTGATGCTTTCCCCGATCGTTCCCGATCGCGGGCTCGCCATCTCCGGGCGCGTCCTCGACGCCGAGACCCTGCAGCCCATCCCCGGCGCACGGGTCAAGTGCGAACCGGGGTCGCCTGCAGTCTTCCGTGCGCCCGAACTGCTTGGCGACGTGCCGAGCACGCTCACCGACACCGACGGCATGTTCCTCCTCGAGGGACTCGACGCCGGCACCTGCCGGACTCTCGTCAATGCTTCGGGTTTCGCGACCTGGCGTCTAGACGGCGTCAAGCCCGACGAGGTCGGCTATGACATCGGCGACGTGGAGATGGATGCCGGCATGACGATCGTGGGTCAGGTCTACGACCGCCTCGATCGTCCCATCACCGGCGCAGTGGTGGAGATCACCGAGGCGGCCACCTATGCCTATTTTGCCGAGACCAAGGTTCGTACCGACCACGACGGTTACTTCCGGGCCGAACGGGTGCCCGTCGGCCGGTGGAAGGTGACCGCCAGCCACGGTCAGGAGAAGGCCTCCGACACGGTTGAGGGCGACGCACGAGAGACGGTGGTCGCGGACCTCATGCTCGGTGGCATCCGAATCGAAGGCGAGATCTGGTTTGGCGACGATCGCGCGCCGGGTGGAACCCTGGTTCTGACCACCGAGGGGGCGCAGGCACCCGGAGTGGTCGTGATGATGCAACGGGTCACCGATGATCGCCAGATTTTCGGCATCGATCAACAACCGCTGCAGTTCATGGTTGGTCCCGACGGCCGCTTTGGCGGATCAGGCCTCACTGTGGGCCGTTACTACGCTTCCTACACGCCACCTGGATCCGGCGCCGCTCCGATCACCAAGGTCCTCGACGTTCCGCAGGTGGAGACCTATCAGTGCGCGATCCAGTACTCCGACGCAGCGGTCGAGGGCTACGTCATCGACAGCGACCGCAACCCGGTCGCCGGGGCATCGGTCCAGGCCAGTGCCGGTGATGGCATCCAGGACGTGACGGCCTACACCGACGCCGAGGGACGCTTTCTGGTTCGCGGCCTCGAGCCAGGCCACCTGGTGTTGACCGCCAGCCACACCGACTTCGCCCCATCGAACCCATCAGAGCTCGACATTCGTGACGGCAGTTCGGAAGGACCGATCGTCCTCGAACTGCTTCCTCACGACGGCGCAAGCGTCATTCTCGCAGTCAACACCCTCGCCGGTTCGGCCGGCGGCGCGCCGGTCTATCTGGTCGGCCCCGAGACCTCGACCGGTTTCACCGACGGTGGTGGCCTGGCGACCTTCTCAGGCATCCCCGCCGGTTCCTATCGCCCCTGCGGCATCGCCTATGGCGGCGCCACCGGCTGCGGTCCGAATCTGATGGTCGACAACGGCGAACAGCTCCAGGCCCAGCTCGACCTCGGCCAGGGTGGCTATGTCGATATCTACCTCGAAGAAAATGCGGACGGAATCAGGGCCAAATCGAGCGTGGTGGTCGCAGCATCAACGCGGGGGCCGTCGATACGGGTCACGACAGCCGACGGAGTCGATCTTTCGAGCCTGCTCTTCATGGCCAGCCCGCCGCAGCAGATGAGCGGCGGCATCCGCATTGGTCCGCTACAGGCCGACGACTACATTGTCTCGGTCAACACAGAAGCGGGACCGCGGCAGGGCCAGGTCAGGGTCCGCGAGGGCGAAGGGGTATCGCTCGACCTGCGGTAGTTCGGAGATACTCAATAGAAAAAAGGTCCCGTCGTCGACGGGACCTTTTGATTTTCAGTTGTCGGGCTCTTATCTCCGCCGTGCACCGCCACCGCGAGAACCGCCGGAGGGCCGACTGCCGCCTCCGTACTGGCTCGATCGCGTGTTGCCTCGTTGGCGAGCAGAGTAATCGCGGTTGAGGGAGTTCGTCGACGGTGTGTACCCGCTCGATGAGCGGCTGCCGGTCGACGGTCGGGATCCGGTAGAAGGCTGTGTCGACGGACGCGTACCCGTCGAGGGTCGGGTCGACGGCTGAGACCCCGTTGAGGGACGTGTCGACGGTTGGGTGCCGGTCGATGGACGGGTCGAGGGCTGATTGCCCGTCGAGGGCCGGCTCCCAGCGCTAGGTGTATCTGTCTTCGACCAGCCACCCTGGTCGCGCCGGTCCCAGCTGCCGTTGTCGTTGCGACGGTAGACGTTGCCGCTTCTATCGGTGTAGACGTTGTTGGCACGGTCTCGGGCCACCGCTGGTTGTTGCCGGGTCCCGGTCCCGGCCCGATCCGGGGTCTGTGCCACCCGGTCTGAGTTTTCGGGCCGCGAGTAAATATTGTTGTTCGGCCTTGCCCCTCCATACGGGGTCGGGCGCGGACGGCTGCCGGCGGCCGCACCGGCGCGGTAGCCGTGGCGATAACCGGCCCGGTAGCCGGCACGGTATCCAGCCCTTGGATAGGGCCGGTATCGTGCCGGGCCCCACCAACCACCATATCCGTATCGACCCCACCCTCCAAAGCCGATTCCGAAGGTGAATCGGCCGGTCGACCAGCTGAGGCCGAAGCTCCAACCGTACCAGGGGTTCCAGCGCACGTGGAAGCCCCAGGTGGCAGGCCGGGGGTAATAGTAGGGCCCCCACCACGGCCGGTACCACCAACCGGTGCCATAGACCACGCAGCCGTGGGAGACATAGCTCGAGGTGTAGCCGGGCGTGTAGCCGACGTACACGACGTCGGGCTTCGATTCGTAGACTTTGACGTAGGTGACGTTGTAGAGGTGGTTCGACGGCGGAATGGTGTAGATCTCGTCCGGCACGTGCTTGCTCACCGTCCACGGACCGGCGGCCGAGGCGGAGTCGTACCAGATGCCCTGATCACAGGCGTAGTAGCGGCCGCCCGACCAGATCACCGCGGCCGCAGTGTTGACCGCGTAGGTCATGCCGGTTCCGTCGATCGGTTTGAACTCGGGAGCTCCGTCGTAGGTCACGTTGAAGGAGGCGCCCGCCGTCGTTTTGACGGCCGCGGTCTGCGGTACGGACTGTTCGAGCAGCGCTTCGCGCGCTTCCTCGGTTCCGGCGACCGATGAGCGCAGATAGCCGACGTCGGACTCGGCCGGAATTTCGGCAAATTGCTCGGGAAGCTCGTCGTTGGCGACCCAGGTCCAGGGCCCATTATCGAGGTCCTTGCTGCGGTACCAGCGGCCGGAAAGCAGCACGTAGTAGCTCTGGCTGGCGATCTCGAAAATGACATCAGAGTCGGTGTTCGACACCACCATGATCTCGCTCGCCGACAGCGGCTCGAACTCCGGTTTGCCGTCGATGAAAATCAGCTCCGCTGCAACCTTCGAAACGACGATTTCAGGTATGCGGTCGTCAGCGGCCTCATCGGCCGCAGCCGAAACACCCTGCTCCTGGGCCTGTTGCTTCAGCTGCTCGTCGACCTGCTGCACATCCTTTGGCAGGCTGCGCGTCTCGCTCCACGGGCCCGTGATGGACCATGCCTGGAACCACGTCGTGTCCGACGCCAGGTAGTAGGTGCTTTTGTATTTGAGGATGATGTAGGGGGTGTTGATCACCCGCTCGAGGGTCGAGTTTTCGATCTCCTCCAACTTCGGTTCGCCATCGATGAGGATCAGCACCGCCGGTTTGTACTTGATGAAGATCTCGGGTGGGGTGTGCTTGAGCTCGGCCTCCTCACGGACGGCGACCTCAGCGTTGTCGAGCAGCGGGATCACCCGGTCGAGCTCCATCCCCATGCCCCATTTCGGGATCTCCCGTTCGAGAAAATCGGCAAGCTGTTGTTGACGTTCCTCGGTGGCCTCCGGAAAAGCGACAGAGGGAATCGTGATTTCGTCGAAATCCACCATCCGTGTTTCGAGGTCCACCTCGAATCGCCCGCTGATCCACACCGCACCAAAAACCGGTGGTGCGTCCCCCTCTTGAACGGACACCGCCGCGCGCGCCTCGAAATCGTCGTCCGCCCAGCTGTCCAGCTGCGGCTGGTACATGGTGACGGTGACGTTTTCCGCCTCGATCACCCGCGGCCAGGCCTTCTCCTCCTCCTGAGCAAAAGCAGACGCCGCTGCCGTCAGGATTACGATGAGAATCAGTGCGCGATGCAGGGTAGAACGAATCATTGTGCGGCCTCCTCTGACAGTCAACGCAAATCCCGAGGTTATATTCGAAAAAAAAGCGGGGCATCACCCCGCTCCCAATCTCGCATCAAACGAACTCGGGCTTTCGTCTATTCGGAGAACGACGCAACCGCGAGCGCCTCGTCGTCGAACATCTCGAAGACGCCCATCAGCTGCGCCATCGTCAGCAGCTTGCGCGCCTTGATGTTGACGTGGAGCAACTTGACCACAGCATCGTTTGAGGTCGCCGTCACCTTGCTGCGGATCAGCTCACCCAGACCCGAAGAATCGATCGTGCCGACGGAGTCGAGGTTGATCAGCACTTGCTTGCCGCCGTTTTCGAACTCTTCGACCAGAGTCTCTCGAAGAACCACGTCGCCCTTGCCGATCGTGAGTTTGCCGTTGAGGTCGAGAATCGCGACGTCACCGACCTTGCGTTTTGTGATT
>Ga0316196_10000064_pt1 | contig 28127 bp, 26 predicted proteins | sample Eddsed2cm_MG_FD_204938 | JGI IMG/M metagenome (GOLD analysis project Ga0316196, IMG submission 204938) | Coastal sediment microbial communities from Maine, United States - Eddy sediment 2 cm | ecosystem: Environmental > Aquatic > Marine > Coastal > Sediment | place: USA: Maine | collected... | reverse complement strand
ACGGAAGTGCGCATGGCCCGTATCGCCCACGAGCTTCTGGCCGATCTTGATAAAGAGACGGTCGATTTCATACCCAACTACGACGGCTCCGAATCGGAGCCCGCGGTCATGCCCACCCGGGTGCCCAACCTGCTGGTAAACGGCTCCTCCGGGATCGCCGTCGGCATGGCCACCAATATTCCGCCGCACAATTTGCGGGAGGTCATCGATGCGTGTCTGGCACTGATCGAACGTCCGGGCATCAGCATCGAGGAGTTGATGGTGCATTTGCCGGGACCGGATTTTCCCACCGCCGGCATCATTAATGGCGCCAGTGGGATTCGCGAGGCCTACCTGACCGGTCGCGGCCGGATTCACGTGCGGGCACGGGCTGAGATCGAAACCGACAAAGACAGCGGTCGCCAAACCATTGTCGTGCACCAGCTGCCGTATCAGGTGAATAAGGCGCGGCTGTTGGAGAAAATTGCAGAACTTGTAAAAGAAAAGCGATTGGAGGGCATCTCGGAACTGCGCGACGAATCCGATAAAGACGGCATGCGCATGGTGATCGAGCTCAGGCGAGGCGAGATGGGGGAGGTGGTCCTTAACAACTTGTACAAACACACACAGATGCAGAGTGTGTTCGGAATCAATACCGTTGCGCTGGTGGACGGCCAGCCACGCCTGCTGGACCTCAAGGCGCTACTGCAGGCCTTTGTCCGCCATCGCCGGGAAGTGGTGACACGGCGGACGGTATACGATTTGCGCAAGGCGCGGGAGCGGGCGCATATCCTGGAAGGTCAAGCCGTTGCGCTTGCCAATATCGACGAGGTAATCGAGCTGATCAAGGCATCGGCCAGTCCTGCCGAAGCCAAACAGGGTCTGATGGCGCGTTCCTGGCCTCCCGGTGCCGCGATCGAGACCATGTTGGCCCGGGCGGGCGCCGATGCTTCGCGACCGGATGAACTGGACGCGGCGTTCGGCCTGGATGAGGGTGGCTACCGTCTTTCCGATACCCAGGCCCAAGCCATACTGGACCTGCGTCTGCACCGACTAACGGCGTTGGAGCAGGGCAAGATCATCGATGAGTACAGCGATATTCTGGAGCGTATCGCGGACTTGATCGAGATTCTGACCGACCCGGACCGGCTGATGGCGGTGATTCGCGATGAATTGGCCGACATTCGCGACCAGTTCGGGGACGATCGTCGCACTGAGATACGGCAATCCCACGAAAACCTCACCTTGGAGGACCTGATCACCGAAGAGGACGTGGTGGTGACGCTGTCCCACGGCGGATACGCAAAGGCACAGCCTCTGACCGAGTACCGGGCCCAGCGCCGGGGGGGCAAAGGCAAGTCCGCTGCTTCGGTGAAGGAAGAGGACTTCATCGACCAGCTGTTCATCGCCAATACCCATGACACTATGTTGTGCTTCTCCAACCGCGGACGGGTCTACTGGAAGAAGGTTTACGAGTTGCCACAGAGCGGGCGGGGTTCGCGGGGTAAACCCATCGTCAATCTGTTGCCGCTGGAGCCCGACGAGCGAATCAGCGCCGTGTTGCCCATCCGGGAGTTTACCGACGACCGTTTTGTTCTGTTCGCAACCCGAAGCGGAACGGTCAAAAAAACGCCGCTTTCGGCATACTCGCGACCTCGCGCCAACGGCATCATTGCGGTTGATCTGCGCGATGGGGATCAGTTGGTGAATGTTGCGCTCACCGACGGTCAGCGGGACGTGATGCTGTTCACGGACACGGGTAAGGCCATCCGGTTTGCGGAAAAGGATGTGCGAACCATGGGCCGCAATGCCGCCGGTGTGCGTGGCGTTCGTCTGCCCCCCGGGGGACAGGTGATTGCCTTGGTTGTGGTGCAGGATGAAGGTCGAATCCTGACCATAACCCGCAACGGTTTTGGCAAGCGCACAGATGTGGATGCCTACCCCGGTCACCGTCGCGGTGGGCAAGGTGTCATATCCATCCAATGCAGTGACCGCAACGGCACGGTGGTCGGTGCGGTGCAGGTGGCTGATGACGATCAGATCATGATCATTACGGATGCCGGTACCCTGGTTCGTACCCGCGTTGACGAGGTCTCGACTCTTGGCCGCAACACCCAGGGTGTCACCTTGATCAATGTGTCCAAGCAGGAACATGTGATCGGTATCGAACGCATCGAGGTGATGGGCGAGAGCGATGACGATGATGCGGAGTTTGATGACTCGGAAGAACAGCCCTGATCGAGCCGCAATGAACCGACCGTACAATTTCAGCGCCGGCCCAGCCGTGCTGCCCGAATCGGTGCTGCGGCAGGCCGCTGCCGAGATGACCGACTGGCAGGGTAGCGGCATGTCCGTCATGGAAATGAGCCACCGGGGCAAGCAGTTCATGTCCATCGCCGTCCAGGCAGAGTCCGATCTGCGCAGGCTACTGGCGATTCCGGATGACTATGCGGTGCTGTTTATTCAAGGTGGCGCAACCAGCCAGTTCGCCATGATTCCGCTCAATTTGATGCGGCAGGGTAGAGCCGACTACGTGAGTACCGGGGCGTGGTCGAAAAAGGCTATTGCGGAGGCGCGACGATTCGGCCAGGTCAATGTGGTTGCCGATGGCGAACCCGCTGGGTTTGACCACATTCCCGACCAGGCTGAGTGGGGCAGCCGCGGCGATGCAGACTATCTGCATTACACACCCAATGAGACCATCGGCGGTGTCGAGTTCCACTGGATCCCCGCCAATACGGGCGCACCCCTGGTGGCGGACATGTCATCCTGCATTCTGTCCCGGCCGATCGACGTGAGTCGTTTTGGGCTGATCTATGCAGGTGCCCAGAAAAACATGGGTCCGGCCGGTTTGACCGTGGTGGTGGTCCGTAGAGACCTGATCGGTTGGACCCGAGAAGGGACTCCCAGCATGCTCGACTATGCCGCCCACGCGGAGTCTGGATCCATGCTCAACACCCCGCCCACCTTCGCTTGGTACATCGCGGGTCTCGTGTTTCGCTGGATACTTGATCAGGGGGGGCTCGAGGCGATGGCCCTGCGGAGTGAACGCAAATCCGACACCCTGTATAAGGCAATCGACGCATCCGAGTTGTATCATTGCCCGGTTGCCCATGATTGCCGATCCAGAATGAACGTGCCGTTCATTCTGGCCGAACCTGAACTGGAACCCCGTTTCCTGTCCGAAGCGGCCGAAAACGGTCTGCTCAACCTCAAGGGGCATCGTTCGGTGGGCGGCATGCGCGCCAGTCTCTACAATGCGATGCCCGAGGATGGCGTCGACGCATTGGTGGCGTTCATGGGCGATTTCGAGCGTCAGCTCGCCTGAACCCAACCCGCCGAATTCCGCCCAGCGAGACGAGCTATATCGTGTCCAATACCGAAAACGAGCGTCTGCTCGAGATTCGAAACCGAATTGACAACATCGATCGGGCGCTGCTGTCCCTGCTTTCCGAGCGCGCGCAGTGCGCGAAAGATGTGGCTGAGGTCAAGGCGTCTCTGGGCATGCATTCGGACTTCTATCGCCCGGAGCGCGAGTCTCAGGTTTTACGCGGCGTCAAGGAAAACAATCCCGGGCCGCTGGGCGATGAAGAAATGGCGCGCTTGTTCCGCGAGATCATGTCTGCCTGTCTCGCCCTGGAGAATCCACTCAAGGTCGCGTTTCTGGGACCTGAAGGCACTTTCACCCAGGCGGCGGCGATCAAGCATTTCGGCCGGTCGTTGCAGGCCGTACCGATGCGCGCCATCGACGAGGTGTTTCGAGAAGTGGAATCCGGTGCCGCCGACTATGGTGTGGTACCGGTGGAAAACTCCACCGAGGGGGTGGTCAATCACACCCTGGACATGTTCGTCCATTCACCCCTGTTGATCTGTGGCGAAGTGGAACTGCGAATACACCACCATTTGATCGGTGATCACAAGGCGCCGGACAGCATCCGTCGAATCTACTCGCATCAACAGTCTCTGGCTCAATGTCGTGAGTGGCTGGATTTTCATCTTCCCCAGGTCGAGCGTGTCGCCGTCAGCAGCAACGGTGAGGCAGCCCGGCGTGTGACCGAAGAGCCCGGTACGGCCGCCATAGCGGGAGAAACCGCAGCCGCAATCTACCAGTTGCCGATGATAGTCCGCAGCATCGAGGATGACCCAAATAACACGACACGTTTTCTGGTCATCGGCCGCCAGGCGGTGAAACCCTCAGGGTCGGACAAGACCTCGCTGCTTGTATCCTCTCGTAACCGGATTGGTTCCTTGCACGAGCTGATTTTGCCGATTTCGAGACACGGACTCAGCATGACCCGAATTGAATCACGGCCTTCTCGACGCGGGATGTGGGACTACGTGTTCTTTATCGATCTGGGCGGACACTTGGAAGACCCTGCGGTGGCATCTGCGCTGGAAGAACTGGAGCAGCAGGCCACGCTTTTCAAAGTTCTTGGCGCCTATCCCAAGGCGGTACTTTGAACCGCATCGAGTCATTCGCAGTGCCCACCGCCAACGGTATCCGCGTGCGTTTGAATCGGGTAGCGGATGCTGTGGTCGGCTGAGGCCGGGCGCGTGCCGAACACTCAGGAGAGACAGCATGTCCTGTGATTTTCTTGCCATGGCGGCCCCTGGGGTGCGCAATTTGATGCCCTATCAGCCCGGTAAACCTGAGAGCGAATTGCGGCGCGAGTTGGGCTTGTCGAATATCATCAAACTGGCCTCCAACGAAAACCCGTTGGGACCCGGTGCTGCCGCCGCTCAGGCGGCGGCAGCCACCTTGTCTGAGTGCGCACGGTATCCAGACGGGAACGGACACGAGTTGAAGTCCGCGCTGGCAGCCCACCACGGTGTCGATGTGGCCTGCATTACGCTCGGCAATGGATCCAACGATGTGCTGGAATTGTTGGCGCGGGCGTTTTGCACGCCGGCAGATCAGGTGCTTTTTTCAGCGCATGCGTTCGCGGTTTACCCATTGGTTGCCCAGGCGGTGGGGGCCGAGGCAGTGGTGGCGCCGGCATTGGGTGCCGACCAGGCCATGCCCTACGGTCACGATCTGGCAGCCATGGCCGATCGGATCGGTCACCGCACACGCCTGATTTTTGTGGCCAACCCGAACAATCCGACAGGAACATGGATCGACGCGGCAACCCTGGAAGCGTTTGTCAGTGTCGTGCCTGAGACCTGTCTGGTGGTGGTGGATGAGGCCTACACTCAGTATGCGGAGAGCTGCGGCGTGTCCAGCGCCTTGGACTGGTTGACACGGTTTCCCAATCTCGTGGTGACACGAACTTTCTCTAAAGCCTATGGGCTGGCCGGTCTTCGTGTTGGATACAGTGTTTCCCGGCCGGAAGTGGCGGATCTCATGAATCGTGTACGGCAGCCATTCAATGTAAATCTTCCGGCCCAGGCAGCCGCCACCGCCGCGCTGGCTGATACGGCTCATCTCGCCCGCAGTGTGGAGCTGAACAATGTGCAACGGGCCCGGCTCACTGAAGCCGGTCACGAACGAGGATTGGATTCACTCCCATCAGCGGCGAATTTTCTGTGCCTGGACATGGGCCGCACTGCGCAACCGATTTTCCAAGCCATGTTGAAACGGGGGGTGATCGTGCGGCCGGTGGCCAACTACGGTCTGCCCAACCATCTGCGTGTAACCGTAGGGACCGAACCTGAGAATACCCGTTTTATCCAGGTGCTGGACGAGGCGCTGACGCTGTGAACGGCGCCCCGGCAGCGATGGACCCGATCCGCAGGTTATGTGTCATCGGAGTCGGGTTGATTGGGGGATCCCTGGCCCGGGCACTGCGCGCGGCGGGCCACTGCGGCGAGATCGTGGGATGCGGACGTGGACTGCACAACCTTCAGCGTGCGGTTGAGCTTGGCGTAATCGATCGCTTTGAAACCGATCCGGCGGTGGCGGCAAGAGGCGCGGATATGGTTGTTTTGAGCGTTCCCCTGGGCGCATTTCGCAGCGTTTTCGCTGCGCTGCTAAATCATTTGGCCGACGACGCGGTGGTGACCGATGCGGGAAGTGCAAAACAGTGCGTTGTCGACGACGTAAGATCTGTATTCGGGATGATTCCCCCCTTTTTTGTACCTGGGCATCCCATTTCCGGCACCGAGCAAAGCGGTGTCGATGCGTCCTTTGCGGAGCTGTTTCAGGGCAGGCGGGTGATACTGACCCCCTTGGCCGAGACCAGCGGCCATGCGCACGGGCGGGTCCAGACCATGTGGACACGGGCCGGTGCGGACGTTGTCGACATGGGCGTTAGACATCATGACGAAGTCCTGGCCGCAACCAGCCATTTGCCCCATGTGCTGGCCTACTCTCTTGTCGACACCCTGGCCCGAATGGATGACCGTGCGGAAATCTTCCGGTATGCAGCCGGCGGATTTCGCGATTTTACCCGGATTGCTTCCAGCGATCCGGTCATGTGGCGGGACATCTGTCTCGCCAACCGCGAACCCGTGGTGGCGGCTCTGGATGCGTTCGGCCAGAACCTGGGCCTGTTGGCGGATGCCATCCGCGAAGGCGATGGCGAGCGTGTTCTGAGTGTGTTCGAACACTCGAAACGATCCAGGGACAATCTTTATCGTGAGTGACGAAGCCAACAGACACCGGGTTGACCTGCGTAGCGAGCCGGGAGGACCGATGTCGGGTCGTGTCCGGGTGCCAGGCGACAAGTCCATTTCGCACCGCGCCATTATGTTAGGGGCAATTGCCGAAGGGCGGTCGGAGATCAGTGGCTTTCTGGAGGGCGGCGACTGTCTCGCAACGCTGGGCGCGTTCCGCTCCATGGGCGTCGAGATCGAGCGCCAAGGCCCTGGGCGTGTTTCCATCGATGGTGTGGGCAGAGAGGGTCTCAGCGGTTGCGCCCATCCCCTGGATCTCGGCAATGCCGGCACCGGCATGCGCCTGCTTGCCGGCCTGCTGGCGGGGCAGCGCTTCGACAGCACACTTTCCGGAGACGCCTCCCTGTCCGGCCGCCCGATGGGGAGGGTGATTGATCCGCTGTCCATGATGGGGGCACGTATCGATGCCGATGGCGGACATGCGCCGTTGACGATACGGGGCGGTCGGCAGCTGATCGGGATCCGCTACGCCCTGCCCGTCGCAAGCGCCCAGGTCAAATCCTGTCTGCTGCTGGCCGGCCTCTATGCCGCGGGCCAGACTTGTGTGTGTGAACCCATGCCCACTCGGGACCATACCGAGCAGATGCTGCGCAGCTTTGGCGCCGAAGTGCTCATCCGGGACGATTGGATTTGCATCCAGGGGGGGCAGCTCCTGCACGGTGTTGAAATGGATGTGCCGGCCGACATTTCCTCGGCCGCTTTTTTTATGGTCGCGGCCAGCATCACGCCCGGATCGGATCTGGTTCTGGAGCATGTTGGCATGAATCCGACCCGGACTGGCGTCATCGAAATACTGCGTATGATGGGGGCCAACATCACCGTCGAAAGGGACGGCATGGCCGGCAATGAGCCGGTGGCCGACCTGCGCGTGCGCTATGCGCCGCTGACCGGTATACATATCCCCGAGTCGCTGGTGCCCCTGGCCATTGATGAGTTTCCCGTGATCTTTATCGCAGCCGCCTGCGCCGAGGGCGAAACCGAGTTGACCGGGGCGGCGGAATTGCGTGTCAAGGAAAGCGATCGAATCAAGGCTATGGTCGACGGTTTGACCGAACTGGGCATCGGGGCTGTGCCCCGGGTCGATGGACTGGTGATGCGAGGTGGCAAGCTCACCGGGGGGCGGGTGCGGAGTCACGCCGACCACCGCATCGCCATGGCGTTTACGGTGGCCGGTCTGGCGGCGACTGGCGCGGTAGATATCTTGGATTGCGCCAATGTGGACACTTCGTTTCCCGGTTATGTCGACTTGGCGGTTGCGGCTGGTATGCGATTGTCCGTATCCCGGGATAACCCGGTATGAATCGGTCGGCGCCGGTCGTCACCATAGACGGTCCCAGTGGCGCGGGGAAAGGGACGGTTGCACGCCTGTTGGCTCAAGAATTGGGGTACCGTCTGCTGGACAGCGGCGCCATCTACCGAATTCTGGCGCTGGCTGCCCATGATGCATCGGTAGGGCCGGATGATATAGCGGGTCTGAGCGATCTGGCCGCGAGTCTGGAGGTTGAGTTCCGTCTCAACGAATCGGGCTCGGAGACTCAGGTGCTGTTGTCGGATCAACCCATAACCGACCGAATTCGAACGGAAATTGTGGGCAATCTCGCGTCGCGGATCGCGGTCATACCGGAAGTTCGCCTGGCGCTTTTGGGCCTACAGCACGGATTTCGAAAACCACCCGGCCTGGTGGCTGACGGGCGTGATATGGGAACCGTGGTGTTTCCGGATGCAGAGCTCAAAATCTTCCTGACCGCAACCCCTCGCGAGCGCGCTCAAAGACGCTATAAACAGTTGATGGTCAAAGGGATAGGTGTTAGCCTTCCGGCCCTCGTTCGGGAGATAGAACAGCGTGACCGTCGTGATGCCGATCGCACGCTGGCGCCGCTGAGGCCGGCAGGCGATGCGATTACGGTGGACTCCACCGGCATGTCCGTCGATCAGGTTTTGGCGTGCTTGCTGTCACTGGTTCGGGAGACACTGTCTGAGGATGGCGTCGTAAGGTGACTCCGCTGGGTGCGGGGTCAAGTGTTTAACTCTAACCCTTCCGCAACATGCATATATTTAATACGTTGTGGGAACTGTAGGATCCAAATGTCTGAAAGTTTTGCAGAACTGTTCGAGGAGAGCCTGGCTAAGACGGAGATGAGGCCCGGTCAGATCATCACCGGAATCGTGGTGGAGATGCGGCCCGACGCGGTGGTTGTCAACGCCGGATTGAAGTCAGAGGGCGTCATCCCGATCGAACAGTTTTACGATGACCATGGCGTGACCGAAGTCGCGGTCGGGGACGAAGTGGAGGTGGCGCTGGACGCGGTCGAGGACGGTTTCGGAGAAACCCGTCTGTCCCGCGAGAAGGCGAAACGCCAGCGCGCATGGCGCATCCTGGAGAAGGCTCAAGAAGCCGACGAAATTGTCAAGGGCGTGATCAGCGGCAAGGTCAAAGGTGGATTCACCGTCGACCTGGGCGAAATCCGCGCATTTCTGCCCGGTTCCCTGGTCGATGTTCGTCCGGTTCGGGATGCCGCTTATCTTGAAGGTAAAGAGCTTGAGTTCAAGGTAATCAAGCTGGACCAACGCCGTAACAACGTGGTTGTGTCGCGCCGCGCAGTGGTTGAAGAGGAGTACAGCGCTGAGCGAGAGGCACTGCTTGGCAGTCTGCAGGAGGGCCAGGTGGTGAAGGGTGTGGTCAAGAACCTCACGGACTACGGTGCCTTCCTCGATCTGGGCGGTATTGATGGCCTGCTGCACATCACCGATATGGCCTGGAAACGGGTCAAACATCCCTCTGAGGTGGTCAACGTCGGTGACGAGATTGATATCAAGGTGCTGAAGTTCGACCGCGACCGGCAGCGCGTGTCCCTGGGGCTCAAGCAACTTGGCGATGATCCCTGGGTTGCCATTGCCCGCCGATACCCGGTCGGTACTCGATTGTTCGGGCGCGTGACGAACATTACGGATTACGGGTGCTTTGTGGAGATCGAAGAGGGCGTTGAAGGCCTGGTTCATGTTTCGGAAATGGATTGGACCAATAAGAACGTCAACCCGCAGAAGGTGGTCAGCATCGGCGATGAGACCGAGGTCATGGTGCTCGACATCGACGAAGAACGTCGCCGCATCTCGCTCGGTATGAAACAGTGTCAGGCCAATCCATGGGATGAGTTCGCTTCCAATTTCAACAAGAATGAGCGGGTCATCGGCCAGATCAAATCCATAACTGACTTCGGCATATTCGTGGGGCTTGATGGCGGCATCGATGGTCTTGTGCATCTCTCGGACATCTCCTGGAACGATGCGGGTGAAGAAACCATCCGAGGATTTAAGAAGGGCCAGGAGATCGAGACTGTGGTTCTGGCTGTCGACCCGGAACGCGAGCGCATATCCCTTGGCATCAAACAGCTGGAGCAGGACCCGGTGTCTTCGTTCGTGGCGATGAATCCCAAGGGAACCGTGGTGCGTGGTCTGGTCAAGGAAGTGGACGCGAAAGCGGCGATCATAGACCTTGGCGAGACCGTAGAGGGCATTCTGAGGGCGTCGGATTTGTCTCGCGACAGAGTGGAGGATGCCCGCACTGTGTTGAAGGTGGGTGACGAGATCGAGGCTCGCTTCACCGGTGTGGATCGAAAAAATCGAACCATCACACTTTCGGTTAAGGCCAAGGAAGTGGCCGAGGACGCCGAGGCCGTTCAGGAGTACAGCAGCCGGGCGCAGGCCAGCACCTCATTGGGCGATGCACTGCGGGCGCAGATGGACGCACGTGGAGAGGACCCAGAGGAAGATTGACCTTGGGTCCATCGATGCAATCGGGGCCCGCCCGGCTATTGCCGGGCGGGCAGCTTCGAAAAACTACAAGCCTACTGCTATCCCCATATGACGAAGTCTGAACTGATCGAATCCATAGCACGAAAACAGACCCATCTTGCATACCGAGATGTGGAATTGTCCGTTAAATCGATGCTTGAACAGATGAGCGAAACGCTGGCCGCCGGGGATCGAATAGAGATTCGTGGATTCGGCAGTTTTTCGCTTCATTACCGGCCCCCCCGCATCGGACGCAATCCTAAAACAGGTGACGCGGTGGCGCTGCCCGGAAAGCACGTTCCGCATTTCAAACCCGGCAAGGAGTTGCGTGAACGGGTGGATTCCGCCAACGGTTAGGAGCCTAGGGAAGGTCTGATCAATTGCTGCGATCGCGCCGGGGTCTTTGCGCGCTCTCGTACAAGGCGCCCCGAGCGAAGTTGGCCCAAGGCAAATACGTGAGTTGCCAATGAGCGAGGCGCAGCGCGGTACGAAGGGCGCAAAGGCCCGGCCCCTCCGGGGTTTCGCCCGCTAGGGCCACGACCGTGCAACTGAAACCCACACCGACCCGTGTGGGTTTTTTGCTTTGAGGAACTGGAGACGGCGGTTAGAGTGACGGGGCTGATTGAGGACGTGCGCCAACGGCCCGTCTGTGCGATGGTTTTTGGAACTCCCGGAGGGAAACGTCAAATGTTCAAAAGCGCCTCTCGATTGTTCGCTATTCTCTTCTTTTTCATCGTGTTGATTCTGGGCATCAGCTTCTCGTCGCTGAACTCCCACACGGTGGATGTGAACTACTATCTCGGAACCGTGAATTTGCCCCTGTCTCTGGTTGTCATCAGCGCCTTTGCCATCGGCGTGATCTGCGCCTTCATCGTTGGGCTGACCACGTTTTGGGGATTGCGATGGAAAGTGGGGCGTTTACAGCGGGACGTGAACCACCGAGAGCAGGAGATACAGGCGCTCAAGGATCACGCCGCCTGATCACTGGATATCAGCCCAGCCATGGAATCCTTGTTCTGGCTCCTGCTTCCGGTTGCGGCCGCTTCGGGGTGGTTCGTAGCCCGCAGAAGTGATGTGCGCTCGGCGACCAAACACGCGTTTCCGGACGAGGATTACTTCCGTGGTCTGAACTACCTGCTGGACAACCGCCCGGACAAGGCCATCGAGATTTTTCTACGCCTGGTCGAAGTCAACCAGGACACCGTGGAGACGCATTTCGCGCTGGGCAGTCTGTTCCGTCGGCGTGGCGAGGTCGATCGTGCCATACACGTTCACCAGAACCTGGTTGCCCGACCCAGCTTAAGCGATGGGCAGCGTGCCCGCGCTCTACTTGAGTTGGGCGAGGATTACATGAAGGCCGGCCTATTTGATCGGGCCGAAGGGCTGTTCAAGGAGTTGGTCAACCGGTCTGCACATGTCTCCGAGGCCCTTACCCAACTTGCCGCCATCTATCAACAGGAGCGGGATTGGGAACTGGCAATTGAAAGCTGTCAGGCATTGGAACAGGTTTCCGGTGATCCCCAGGGTCATATCATCGCCCATCTGTATTGCGAACTTGCGGTAGAGGCACGGGCGGCGGACAACCCGGCCCGTTTCAACACGCTGCTGCGCCGGGCCCTAGAGAGCGATACCCGGTGTGTCAGGGCCAGCCTGATGCAAGCTGAGCAGCATCAGCAGGCGGCGGAGTACGAGTCTGCCATCAGGGTACTGAACCGGGTTGAGGGGCAGGATCCTGAATTGCTCGCCGAGACGTTACCGGGACTGATTCGTTGCCACCAGGCCCTGGATCAGGAACAGGAACTGATTGACCATCTATCCGGAGTTCTCGAACGTCATCCCACGGGCCATCTGACCAGCGTCCTGGCCGATCTGTACCTGGGTCTGAAGGGACGAGACGCCGCCGAGCGGTTTCTGCTGGATGCGCTGCGTTCGGCCCCTTCTGCACCCGGACTGAAACGCCTGATCGAGTTGAAGCTTGAACACGACGATGGCGCGCAACGGCGCGAGCTGGCTGATCTGTTTGAAGTGGGCAGCCCGATGCTGGAAGTCGACACGCGTTATCGATGCCGTCACTGTGGATTCGAGGGGCGTTCATTGCATTGGCGCTGTCCGAGCTGCCAGCATTGGAACGCAATGCGCTTGCCTCGGGACGTATCACGAACGAAAGCCGCCACATCGGCGCGGCATCGGGTGGCCGCAAGTGTCGGCGGTTCTTGATGGGAAGTATCGGTCCCCGGGTGATTGTGGCGCTGGATTTTCCCGATCCGGAACAAGCCCGTCAGTTGGCCAGTCGTCTGAGTCCTGACCTGTGTCGGGTCAAAGTGGGTAAAGAACTGTTCGTGCGAGGCGGTCCGGCCCTTATCCGTAGGCTGGTGAAGCTCGATTACGATGTCTTTCTGGATCTTAAGTTCCACGATATTCCGAACACGGCTGCAGCCGCCTGCCGTGCCGCGGCTGAACTGGGCGTATGGATGGTGAATGTTCATGTCTCCGGGGGCCGCAGAATGCTGGATGCCTCGGTTGCCGCCCTGGCGAATGTGTGTCAGCCCCCGTTGCTGACCGGGGTGACCGTATTGACCAGTCTCGTCACCGAGGACCTGGCGGAGCTGGGTCTGCCTGGAGAACCCGAGGATCGGGTCAGCGCCTGGGCCGAACTGGCGGCGCAATGCGGGTTGGACGGTGTGGTCTGTTCCGCGCACGAGGCGGCGCGTCTGCGCTCTGAGCGGGGGGCGGCCTTTGCGCTGGTCACACCCGGTATACGCCTCAAGCAGTCTGGTTCGGACGATCAGCGCCGTGTCATGACGCCGGCCAGGGCCATAGCCTGCGGCGCCGACTACCTGGTCGTGGGCCGACCGATCACGAAATCGGACGACCCGATGCGTGAACTGCTGGCGATAAGATCAGAGATATCTGATGACTGACTTGTCCAGGCGCTGTTAGCTTTTAAACCGTGCTCGGGACTGAGCACCGTATCGACCCAAACTGTTGATGCGTTCATATCTGGCCATGGAAATGGAATGGAGGCTAACGATGAAAGGAAAGCTTGGAAAGCTGTTGTCCGCGTGCGCTCTTCTGGCGTGCTCCCTCGCTGCGATTGCCAACCCGGTCGACATCAATCGGGCCGATGCTCAGGCATTGGCTGAAGGATTGAATGGCGTGGGCCTGACCAAGGCGGAGGCGATCGTCGAGTATCGCAGCGCTCACGGCCCGTTTCAGAGTGTCGATGACCTCGCCTTGGTGCGTGGCATCGGCCAGCAGACGGTGGACCGCAACCGCGATAAGGTGACGGTGTCCGAGGCTAAATAAGGCCCCGGATCGCTGTTTCGGCTTCCGAGAAGATAAAGCCGGTCACCACACGGTGACCGGCTTCATTTATACTCGCGCTGCCAATCCGGCCGGTTAAATCGTCTCAGGCGCTGGAGCCCATTTCCCATGTTTCGGCCCATCGAACTGTACATCGGTCTGCGTTACACGCGGGCCAAGCGGCGCAATCATTTCATTTCCTTCATTTCTTTTATATCCATGGCCGGCATCGCCTTGGGCATCACTGCACTGATCACCGTGATTTCAGTGATGAACGGATTCGAGAAGGAGCTGAGGGAGCGCATTCTCAGTATGACCTCCCACGCCGCCTTGATCGGAATGAACCCCGGTTTGGCCGACAGCGCCGATCTGGCGGATCTGGCACTGGAGCATCCCGATGTGATCGGCGCTGCGCCCTATGTCAGAGCCGAGGCCATGCTGACCCGCAGTGGTCTGGTCAGTGGAGCGATTGTGCGTGGCATCGATCCGGATCGCGAGGCCCGAGTTTCCAGCGTGCTGGACCATCTCCTGGCCGGCTCTTTCGACGCCCTGGAGGCCGGCGGCTTTGGGGTGATACTGGGCAGTGAGCTGGCCCGCTATCTAGGCGCAACCGTGGGTGACAAGATCACGATGGTCACGCCCCAGGCCACCACCACACCAGCGGGTATTATGCCGCGCATTCGCCGTTTTACGGTTGTTGGCATATTCGAGATCGGCATGTACGAGTACGATCGCAATCTTGCCCTGATCGACATCTACGATGCGCAAAAGCTGTTTCGCCTGGGTGACCGGGTTACAGGGGTCAGGCTTAAACTCGACGATATGTTTGCGGCACCCCGGATTGTCCGGGAAGTGGCGCGTGACGCACCTCAGGGCGTTTTGGTCTCGGACTGGACGCGCGAGCATGCCAATTTTTTCCGGGCCGTGCAGATTGAGAAGACGGCCATGTTCGTCATCCTGGCGCTGATCATTGCGGTGGCTGCGTTCAACATCGTCTCAACCCTGGTGATGGTGGTGACCGACAAGCAGGCGGACATCGCTGTCCTGCGTACGCTGGGCGCTACACCGTTGAGTATCCTGGCTATTTTTGTGATTCAAGGCACCACCATCGGTTTGGTGGGCACTGGCTTAGGTATCCTCGGTGGGGTTGGCCTGGCACTGAACGTGGAAACGGTGGTTGGTATGATCGAATCCCTGGCCGGCATCAAATTCCTTGCCCCAGATGTCTACTACATCAGTGATCTGCCCTCGGATTTGCATTGGAACGATGTTCTGTTGACCGCAACGGTGGCCCTGATTTTGACCGTGTTGGCGACCCTGTATCCGGCATGGCGTGCGGCCCGCACCCGTCCAGCGGAAGCCCTGAGTTATGAATAACGCGGCGCGCACCGGCGCGCGGCTCAGTGCGCGCTCGCTGCGCAAGGTCTACCTGCAGGGCTCGCAAAAGCTTGAAGTGGTCCGAGACCTGAATCTGGAGTTGGCTGAGGGTGAACGCATGGCCATCGTCGGCGCATCCGGGTCGGGCAAGAGTACGCTGCTGCATTTGCTTGGCGGCCTGGATCTGCCGGACTCGGGTGTGGTTGAGATCGACGGTCAGGATTTGACCGCCATGGGGGAAGCCGGTCGTGGCCGGGTGCGTAACCGGCGTTTGGGTTTTGTCTATCAGTTCCATCACCTGTTGCCGGATTTCGATGCCTTGGAGAACGTGGCCATGCCGCTTCTGATACGCGGATTGTCTGCGGCCAAGGCGCGGCAGCAGGCGCGTGAGATTCTCGGTAGAGTGGGTCTTGGCGAACGGCTGGATCATCGCCCGAGCGAACTCTCGGGAGGCGAACGTCAGCGTGCGGCTATCGCACGAGGCTTGGTGACTCGGCCCGGCTGCGTTCTGGCGGACGAGCCCACGGGAAATCTGGATCGCAACAGCGCCGGGCAGGTGCTGGACCTCATGCTCGAACTCAATGCGGAACTCGGAACCAGCCTTCTGCTGGTGACCCATGATCTCCGGGTGGCCGCGCGTATGGATCGGACACTGGAACTGGTCGATGGGGTGCTGCGGCCACACGCGCCGGTTGTTGATGACCAGGCATGACAGCTCTAGCTGCGCTCCTCAGTGGCGGCGGGCAGCGCTCGGCGGCGTCGGCGGCGAGCCATGTCACGCACGACCAACAAGCGCCAGCCCAATCTCATGAAACCGTATGCGGCAAGCCCGGCGATGGCACCGACGGTCAGGGATCCGACCAGTAGGGGCGTCCAGATATCAACCACGCCGTGTTGAAGAAAAGCGAGTGAGAATCTGACCGGCACGGGATGCGGCTCCACACCAAGCAGTTCGACGCCGACCCGGTAACAAAAATAAAAAATGGCCGGAATCGTCACCGGATTGGTAATCCAGACTGCGGCCACAGCGATGAGAATATGAACCCGCAGCGCGATTGCGCCGGCTGCGGCAATGATCATCTGGCCTGGAAACGGAAGGAATGCGGCGAATACGCCAAAGCCGAAACCGCCGGCGACCGAACGCCGGTTTAAGTGCCATAGATTTGGATCGTGCAGGCGCACTCCGAGGAAGCGCAGCGCACGCTGTTCCCGGACCAGTGCTGCATTTGGCAAGAATCTACGGAAGATCCGTTTGGCCATTGATTTTTTCTATGGTCTCGATGCGGCGCCAGGCAGGCAACTCGGGTTAACGGACTGACGATTATCCACCTTTTCCGGGGGTCAGACCAATGCGTTCAGGGACGATCGCGTGGTTGTGTGGATCCATATGGGTTCTCCTGAAATCTCAACTGCCGCTTACGTGGTCGGGGCCGCTAATGGTGGCGGCGCTGATTGGGCTTGCATTTCCTCGGCCATGCCGTCTGCTCGCCTGCTTCGTTTGCGGCGCCTGTTGGACGGGCTGGCACGCAGTCGAATGGGACGATGCCCGAGCGTGGATCGAGGCGTTCCCACCCCAAATTGAGGCAGTGGGTACGATTCAGGGTGTGCCTCGACGAAACGGGGACGGATGGCGGTTTCTGTTTACACCGCAGGCGCTCAAAGCAGAGCGGCGCATAGGGCCGACCCGTTCCGCGCTTTGGCAGATCGATTGGCATGAGGCAGCTTCAGCGCCTGGTCCCGGTGAGACTTGGCGGTTGACGCTTCGGTTTCGATCACTCGGCGTGGCCGCCTATCCTGGTGCTTATGATCCGGTGCAAAGCATGCTCCGCCGTGGCGTCAGCGCCATGGCGACGGTGGTGCCCGATACGCCCGCTCAGCGCCTGGCTTCGCCTGACTGGGGCGGGCTCGGCGCACTCCGGGGCTACTATGCGACGGTCATGGCCAATGTGCCCTCGATTCCGGGTACTGAAGGCGTGTTGCGTGCCTTGGCAGTGGGCGATCGTAGCGCTATTCCCGCACCGGTGTGGGCCCGCTTCAGAGACACCGGAACAGCGCATCTGCTGGCCATCTCGGGTCTTCATATTACCCTTGCCGCCAGTCTGGGTGTGTTGTTCGGGGTACTGCTGTGGCGGCTCTGGATTCGCTTTCCCGGAACGCCGCCACGCCGCGATACGGTGCTCCCCCTTGCCGCCATGGCAGCGGCGGCCTATGCGGCGCTCGCCGCATTCAGTTTGCCCACGACCCGCGCGCTGATCATGCTACTGGTGCCGCTGGTTGCGATCGCAACCCGCCGTCGAGTGTCGTCCTCGCATGGCCTTGCCCTGGCATGTTTGGGTGTTTTGATCATCGATCCGTTCGCGCCTTTGGACGCAGGTTTCTGGCTGTCCTTCGGGGCGGTGGGTCTGATACTCGCCGGGTTGGCGCGCAGGCCGATGGATACCACCGCGTTGGGCGACTGGTTGCGCATTCAAGTTCTGCTGTGTGTCGGTTTGTTGCCCATTACCCTGGCCACTTTCGGCCAGGTTCCGCTGGCTTCGCTGCCCGCCAATCTGATCAGCATCCCCTGGGTCACGCTCACGGTAGTACCGCTCACACTTTTCGGTGTTCTGCTCCATCCCTGGGCCCCGGCCGTGGCGAACGCCGCCTGGTCTGTGGCCGGGACCTGTCTCTCAGCACTGAATGTGTATCTGGAATGGCTTGTTTCCCACCTTCCACCAGCAGCCCTCGATATTCCGGGTCTGGCGTCAATTTCCGCGGCCGTGATTGGCGTGGCCCTGCTGGCGGCGCCCTCGGGTACGCCGGGACGTTGGGTGGGTGCACTGTTGCTCGGTGCCATACTGTTGCCGGGTGCGTCACCGGACGAAGATGAAACCGGACTGTCGGTGCTGGCCAGTCCAAGGGGGCTGATTGCCGTCGCCACCCAGGGTAGCCGCACTCTGGTTTATGGCAGCGGTGGACATGGTCGGTTCGGCATGGACGAAGCGACTCGGGTAATCCTGCCGTATTTGGCAGGCCGAGGCCGATCCTTGGTCGATGTACTGATTCTCGGGGCCGATTCGGGTGGACAACGGGGTGGGGTCAGGTCATTGCTTGAGGCCGGGTCCGTTCGGAAAATGCTTGAACCACCCGGCTTCCCATGGCCGATACCCGGGGCAAGGCCGTGTCGCAGCGACAGCCTCTCCGAGTATGATCGGATACGCATGGTTCAGACCCGTGGCGGTGGCAAACCGGGTTGTGCCATGGTGTTCCAAGGCCTTGATTCAGTGTTGGTGGTGGCCGCCACCGGGCTCGGGCAGCTCATGGATGTAGCCGCGACCGAGGGATCGTGGCTGGTCACGACAGGGCGGGCTCTGGAGGCGTTGGCGCGCCCGGCTGAACCAGCGGCAACGGCCCTGGCTGGCAACCCGGATCAAGGCGTGATCGGACAGTGGGTAAACGGCCGCTGGTGCCTTTGGCGCATCCAGGATACCGGGTCAGTCGCGTTCGAATTGGACGCCCGGGGACACCTCACGCTGACAACTCGCAAGGCGTCACAGCGGTGGCGTGGGCGGCGAACTGATGGCGCGCCGGTTTCGGCACCGGATGGAAATCCAGTATCATGCCGCCTCACCTAGTGCGGGACGGCAATTGACGTGATCGAAATACTACAATCCGGTGGCTGGCTGATGTGGCCGATTATGGCCTGTTCCGTGGTGGCGTTGGCCATTGTCATTGAACGATTCTGGGCCTTGCGTCGCAAGCGGGTGATGCCAAGCGGACTGGTTGAGAGCATTCGCGATTGGGGCGCGGCCGGTGGCGTTGTGAATCAGGATCTGGAGTCTCTGGCCGGCGGTTCTCCGTTGGGTAAAATTGTGGCGGCGGGCCTTTTGAATCAGGGTAAGGGCCGCGAACTGGTGCGTGAAAGCATCGAGGAGACCGGTCGGCACGTGGTCCACGAGCTCGAACGCTACCTGAACACCTTGGGCACCATCGCCTCAATCACACCGCTGTTGGGGCTGTTGGGCACTGTGGTGGGGATGATACGGGTGTTCAACAAGATTACCCTCCAGGGTGTTGGTGATCCGAGCGTACTCTCGGGTGGCATCTCCGAGGCATTGATCACCACCGCTGCAGGTCTCACTGTAGCCATTCCCAGCCTGATGTTTTATCGCTACTTCCGGGGTCGTGTGGATGAGTTTGTCGTCGGCATGGAGCAGGAAGCGGTGATGTTGATGGAAGTGGCGGAAGCCGGGCGGCGGGCTCGCGGGAAAGCCCGGTGAATCTCCGGCCCCGCAGGGCGGAGGAGCCTGAGGTCAGTATCACCCCCCTGATCGACATCGTTTTTCTACTGCTCATTTTCTTTATGGTCTCCACCACTTTCGTCGAAGAGTCGGAGCTTGAGGTCCGGTTGCCGACCACCGACACCGAGCCGGTCCGTCCCGATGAGAATCAGCTCGAAGTGGTGGTGGCGGCCGATGGACGATACGCAGTGGCGGGGCGTGAACTGCCGGATACCACACGGCAGACTTTGCTTACCGCAATCGGCGTGGCCGCCAAGGAGAATCCAGGAGCACCTGTCGTTATTCGCGCCGACGCCATGACACCGCACCAGGCCGTGGTCCGGGCCATGGATGCCGCGGGCAGTCTCGGACTGACGAAGATATCCATTGCCACCACGGCGGAGACGGAGGAGTAGGGCTGGGGTCTAGAGGGAGGTCGGACCCTGTGGTCTGCAGGCATTGCATGCCAAGGCCATCGTAAGATGGCTGGCGGGGGATACGGCGGCCACCCCCTGGCCTGTCACTGGGCCGGATGGCGCGACCGCCTGTGTGGTCGCCATCGGCAGGCCAATGCCCGTTCCGGATATCTCAATCCACCCCCCGGAGAAGGTAGGGTGATCTGGGTCAAGGCGGGTGTTGACCGGGGTTCCGTGGCCGTCGCCGCTGATTTGGCCGGCGCGGTACTGGAACGTCGACGGGATGTGCGGGCGGTTTTGACGTTTGAACAGGCCCACCCCGAGGCGCTTCAGCGTTTGGACGGCTTGAACCGGATCGGGGTCGGTTTCGGTCCTTCCGATACGGTCGCTGCCGTCCGGCGCACATTGCGCAGGTTGTCACCGCTTGGTGTCATTGAAATTGCCACAGAGCTGCGGCCACACCTGTCCGCAGCATTGAGCGCACGGCGTCTGCACCACGTGGTGATCGATTGTTCACCCTGCACCCAGCCGTCCCCGTCGCCTGAATGGGTGCTCGCAGCACGGTCCGGGCAGCACAAGTTGTGGTTGGGTGCTGTGGAGCCAGACGAACTGCTGGGCCCTTGTGATCCCTTAACACTCCTTACGGAAGCCCAGTTGGAACCGAGTCTGCGCGCCCTGACCGGCTGCGATACAGAGTCCCCTTTACTTTGGTTGCACGGGCCTCCGGCTGACCAATTGGAACGCTACCTGTCGACCTGGCGGGCTATGCGGGCCGGATCGAGACCTGGCCTGTTGGTGATCTCCGCCGACGGTGCGCCCGCGCGCCGTGCTCTGGAGACGGTGCTGCGAACGGTCGAGCCGGGTTTCTGCTCGACTCGAAGTTGGGATCGCCGGCCGCTGGTGCCTGGCTCGATCATGCTTGTTGACAGCCACCATTGGCTACCCGCTGTGTCGGTCGCCTGCCATGCCGCTTTATTGGTCGACGCCGCGCCTGCGGTGTGCTGGCAGGCCATGGCGGCCGGCGCCGCGATCATCGGCGGGCCATTTTCCGAATCGTGTCTGCCGCCATCCGGTTCGTCGGCTGCCAACTGCCTCCAGGCGCTGTTCGGCAAGGTCTCCGCGGTCCTGTCCTCACCTGCTCAGCAACGGCGTCTTGGAGATCGCGCCAGACGCGAGTTCTGGCGCGAGCGCAGACTTGCGGCGGAAGCGATGGCACGACTCCTGGACCGTGTGTTCGAATGGTAGCGAAACGTATGCCCGAGTTCTGGCTGCGGCGCGGTTTCGTATCCCGGGTGCTGTGGCCAATGGAAATCTTGTATGGTGCAATCGTCCGGCTAAGGTTTTATGCCTACCAACGCGGTTGGTTTGCGCGTGTTGGGCTGGGCGTCCCGGTGCTGGTGGTGGGCAATCTAACCGTCGGCGGTACCGGAAAGACACCACTGGTGCTGTGGCTGGTGGATCGGTTGCGGGAGCAGGGCTATCGGCCGGGCATCGTCAGTCGCGGGTATGGCGCAAAGCCGAGTCGCCAGCCGATTTCAGTGCGGCTCGACAGCGCAGCCGAACAGGTTGGGGACGAACCGCTGCTGCTCGCGCGCCGCAGCGCCTGTCCGGTGATGATTCATCCCGATCGGGTAAGGGCAGCGCGTGCCCTGCTTGCAGCCCACTCCGTCGACGTGATCGTGTCCGACGACGGATTACAGCACTATCGCCTGGCACGGGATCTGGAAATCGCTGTGGTGGACGGGCAACGAAGGTACGGTAACGGCCGCCTGCTGCCGGCCGGTCCGCTGCGGGAGCCCATCAGCCGGCTGGATAGCTTCGATTTTCTTGTTTGCAACGGAGCAAATCCGGGTCCAGGGGAAGCGCGCATGACCTTGCATGGAGACAGTGCGATATCCGTTGTCGACCCGCTTCGCGTCCGGCCATTGAGCCGGTTCGGGGGGGGGGGACGGGTGCATGCTGTTGCCGGCATCGGCAATCCGGCTAGATTCTTTGCGCATTTGCGTGGTGCCGGTCTGGCGCCCATTGAGCATGCATTTCCCGACCATTACGCGTTCACCCCAGACGATTTTGTATTCCAAGACACCCTGCCGATCATCATGACGGAGAAAGATGCCGTAAAATGTTCGGGCGTGTGTGGTCCGAACGCCTGGTATGTTCCGGTTCAGGCACGGCTTGATTCTGAATCCACCCTGGGAATCGTTAGGGCGGTCCGTGATATACGTACCGTGCATTCCTGATCCCGGGCGTTATCGGTTGGGGGAGTTTAGATTTGGACAAAAAGCTGCTCGATATTCTGGTGTGTCCGGTGAGTAAGGCGCCGTTGCAGTACGACAAGCAAAATGCTGAGTTGGTTTGCAAGGCGAGTCGGCTCGCTTACCCGATCCGCGATGGGATCCCGATCATGCTGGAGGAGGAGGCACGGGTACTTACCGCCGAGGAAGTGGAGGCATGGCGTGGCGGATGACGGCCTCGCCGGCGTCTCTTTTCGCGTGGCGATACCGGCGCGCTACCAGTCCACTCGGTTGCCGGGCAAACCGTTGCGTGAAATTGGCGGTGTGCCCATGATTGAGCACGTGCATCGGCGCGCGCTGGAAAGCGGTGCTCGCTCGGTGATCGTGGCCACTGATGACGCTCGAATTCAGCGCGTGTGCGAAGGTTTTGGTGCCCAGGTCTGCCTGACCGGCAGTCAGCACCACTCCGGTACCGATCGAATCGCGGAGGCGATCCAAGCATTGGGATGGGCTGCGGAAGAGATCGTTGTCAATCTTCAGGGAGACGAGCCTCTGATGCCGCCCAATCTCGTCCGGCAGGTAGCCGAAGGCTTGATGAACCATCCGGATGCGGGTATTGCAACCTTGTTCACGCCCATATTGGAAAGCCGCGAACTGTTTGATCCGCATGTGGTGAAAGTGGTCACCGACCACCGGGGATACGCGCTCTATTTTAGTCGCGCGCCGGTTCCCTGGCATCGGGAGGAGTTCGCATCGGCTCCGGATCAACTACCGCAGGGGCGGCTGTTCAAGAGGCACTTGGGAATCTATGCCTACCGGGCGGGGGTGTTGAATGACTACGCGACGCTGCCTGAATCCATGCTGGAGCAGGCTGAATCCCTGGAGCAGTTGCGCGCGCTCGACGCCGGAGTGCGTATCCACGTGGGTGGTGCCGAGACAGCACCGCCGCCGGGCGTCGACACCGAGGCTGACCTGATCCGCGTCAATGCCGCACTGTGCGGGAAGGGTTGATCATCACTGTATCAGTCTCTTGAATTGGGTAGCAGTTCGATCAGTTCACCCAGTTCGGGATTGATGGTCTTGCCACCGGTCAGGTAGACCGGCAACGAGACCACGTTTGGGCTGCGGCGCAGAGGTTCGCCGTGCTGGTTCTCCTGTATACCGAGGGGGCCGAATCGATCCTCCAGGACCAGGCATGGGCCCTCGGGCAAGACCTCGATCACGGTGTAGATTCGGTTTGCTCGATGGAGCCGTTGTCCGATCAGGCGCAACAGACAATCGAATGGGATGGAACTTGAGTGATTCGCAACTTCTTGCATGGTTTGCATCTGTGGCACCGGGGCACCCGGAAACCACCGCCGAGAGAGGAGTCTCCGGACATGATACGCATACTGTTTGTGTGCATGGGTAATATTTGCCGCTCACCAACTGCCGAGGGCGCGTTTCGGCAGCTGCTTCTGCGTGAAGGTCTGGACCGCTCGGTATGGGTGGATTCCGCCGGCACCCATGCCTTTCATGAAGGGGATGCGCCAGATCCCCGGGCCATCCGCGCCGCCAGACGCAGGGGCATTGAGTTGGAGCGTATTCGCGCCCGCCGGGTCTCAGCCGAGGACTTCGAGATCTTCGATTATCTCCTGGTCATGGATGAGGATAACCTGGGTGCGATGGAATTACTGTGTCCAGATGCGCGGTACCTTGAGCGAATCGGGTACTTCATGGATTTCGCTGCGGAGTCCCCGGGCCGTGTACTGCCGGATCCATACTATGGGGGCCCACAGGGGTTCGAGCGGGTGCTCGACCTGGTGGAGACGGCGTCCGTCGGTCTGTTGGCGCATTTGCGCACCGAGCACGCCTTGCCTCGATGAATCACGCGCACCGGCGTATCGCACCGGTGCGCGTGGACTTGCCTTCAGGTTTCTTGATCCGGCGCCTTTTTGGCAACGGCGTCGCTGCCAGCGGGGTTGGCACCCATCGGTACGGGCTGCTCTTGCTTTGGCACGTGTTTTCCCGAATCCGGTTCGGATGCCCCTATGCTGACCGCCGTTTCCACGGAGGGTGCCGGTGCCGGGATCGAGGTCTGATCTGCGCCTGAAGCTGTGTCGATGACGGCATCTGTGCCCTGACGCGGGCGGCTGTTGGCCGCGGCGTGATCACCGTCTGCATTTTCAGCTGGTGCTGATGGTCTTGTCGATGGCTTGCCTTCGCCATCCGAGGCGCCCCTGCCAGGATCGGTGGCGTCGGGTCGAGGCACCGGTGCCGAAGACGCCTGGCCCGAGGTCGAGGCTGCCTTCGCCTCCGTATCAGTGCTGGGCGAACTCCGTTCGGCGGCTCGCCTGCGGGGTCTGCGCGCGCGGCGGCGTGGCGTGGTCTTAGTGCCGGACGCGGTTTCACCGGTGGGTGCCGGCGATTCTGCCTTGGCAATGGGTGCACTTCCGTTGCCACTCTCGCCGCTGGACGCGGGCGCCTCGGCGTTTGCCCGGTTTGGCACGTCGTCTTTGCGCGGCTTGTCCGTGTCAATCGATTGAGAGGGCGCGCCGTGGTCGTCGGAGTCGCCAGCGACAGGGGAGGTGTCCGTGTTTGCGGCCTGTTCCTGAACGGAACCCGTAGCCTCGCTTTCGTTGCTGCTCTTGCGGCGTCGGCGCCCACCCCGGCGACCACGGCGCCGGCTGCTCCCGCCTTCCGCCGCTGAACCCTCCGCCAGGGGTGTTTCCGCCGCCGGCTGGGTCTGCACTTCGGTCGACGCGTCCGGGCTGTTTCCACGATCGTCGCTGCCGGCTGGCTGCTTGTTTCTGGATCGTTGAGTGCGTCCACCCGAGCCACCACGGCCACGACCACGGCCTTCCTCGCTGCTGCCGGCCGCGGAAGATCGGCGTGGGTTGCGTCTGGGTCGGCGTCCATCCGCATCCGAAGCAGGCGTGCGTCGCTGGGGCTCACGCTGAGGGGCTTCCGGACTCTCGGTGCCTTCGGGTTCGGGCGTCGCGACGGTGGCGGGTTTTCCCGCCAGGGCGTCCCGCAGAACCGTCCAGAGCGATTTTATCAGCACGGGGGGTGTCGGCTCGGTTTCCGGCACCGCCACGACACGCTCGGGCACCGGCGTCGCGGGGCGCACCCGTTTGACGGCAGGCTCTTCCGCAGTCTGGCGCTTTGTCTCCACCACCGTGTCTGCGTCATCGGTGATTTCCGAGGTCATGTGATAACTGGGTAAGGGCAGGTCGTCCCCAGCGGCCGCTTCCAGTTCATCGGCTCGCTGGCGCTGGACGGTAAAGTGAGGTGTCTCCAATCCTTCGTTCGCCAACAGGAACACCGATACGCCGTGGCGGCTTTCGATGGAATTGACCGCCCCACGTTTCTCATTGAGCAGGAAAGTCGCTACTTTCACCGGAAGTTCCGCGACCACACGACCGGTGCGGTCCTTCATGGCCTCTTCCTCTATTATCCTCAGGACGGCCAGCCCCAGCGACTGAACGTTCCGGATTCCGCCGCGTCCCGAACAGCGTGGGCAAACAACCTGACTGGCCTCGCCCAGGGAAGGCCGCAGTCGCTGCCGGGACATTTCCAGCAAGCCGAAGCGGGAGATTCGTCCAAGCTGGACCCGTGCCCGGTCTACTTTCAGGGCGTCCCGCAGCCGATTTTCCACCTCCCGCTGGTTGCGACCGCTGCCCATGTCGATGAAGTCGATCACGATGAGACCGCCCACGTCGCGGAGACGAAGCTGGCGGGCGATTTCGTCCGCCGCCTCAAGATTGGTGTTGAGGGCGGTTTCCTCGATGTCGGCGCCGCGAGTCGCGCGGGCGGAATTGATGTCGATTGATACCAGCGCTTCGGTATGGTCCACCACGATGGCGCCGCCTGAGGGCAGGCGGACCTCGCGTTCGAAGGCCGTCTCGATCTGGGTCTCAATTTGAAATCGGCTGAACAGCGGAGTTGTGTCCTGATAGAGCTTAAGGCGATGCCGATTGTGCGGCATCACCTGCTGGACAAAATCCTGTGCCTTCTCGTAGGTTTCAGTGCTGTCGATCAGCACCTCGCCGATATCGGGTCTGAGATAATCCCGCAGCGCGCGAATGATGACGTCGCTTTCCTGGTAGATCAGCAGCGGCGCCTTGGATTCCTCCGTCGCCTTTGCGATTGCGTCCCAAAGCTGCAGCAGATAGTCCAGGTCCCATTGCAATTCTTCCTGTGAACGACCGACCCCGGCGGTGCGGACAATCAGCCCCATGCCCTCCGGAATATCCAGGGAATTCATGATCTGGCGGATTTCCTGCCGATCGTCTCCCTCGATGCGCCGGGAAACGCCGCCGGCCCTGGGGTTGTTGGGCATCAAAACGAGATAGCGTCCGGCCAGACTGATAAACGTGGTCAGGGCTGCGCCCTTGTTTCCCCGTTCCTCTTTTTCCACCTGGACCAGCAGTTCCTGGCCCTCTCGAATAACGTCCTTGATGCCGGGACGCGCCCCTTCCTTCACCCCCTTGGGATCGAAGTAGCTGCGGGAGATTTCTTTGAATGGCAAAAAACCGTGTCGGTCTGCGCCATATTCGACAAAAGCCGCCTCCAGACTGGGCTCTACCCGCGTGACCTTGCCCGCGTAGATATTGGCCTTTTTTTGTTCCAGGGCGGGGGTTTCAATATCGAGATCATACAATCTCTGCCCGTCCACGAGTGCAACCCGCAACTCCTCCGCTTGAGTTGCGTTGATCAGCAATCTCTTCATGTAATCCTGCTCCGGTGCTCGACCGTGCCCTCCGCCGGCAGTATGACGCCCACCGCGGAACGGGCAGCAATGCGCGGGTCGCTTGTGGCAGGACGCGATTGAAGAAAGAAGCCCGGATCGCGTTTGCTTTTGCGCAACTTAGGCAGGAGGGCACGGGAGCGTGTTAAATGGGCGCTCCGACCGTGTACTGGGCAAGGATGCCGGTCGATTGACAACCTTCGCCGGGCTCACCCCCGATCGAGCGGGGCAAACCGATAAACATTCTTTCTCGTCGCTGCCGGCGTTTAAGCGCGCCCGTTCCACGGATAGGGTGGCGACAACAGCGCGACTATAGCAACGAGACCCCGCCCTGTTCAATTGCCAGGCCATGTTAAACTGCGCCGGATGAGCACCGGAACGGAAATGCCACAGGTTCAAATGCTGGAGGTGGCGCAGGATTCCGCTGGCCAGCGCATAGACAACTGGCTGATGCGTCAATTCAGAGATGTGCCTAAGTCACTGATCTATAGGATTCTTCGGCGCGGTGAGGTGAGAGTCAATAAACGCCGCATCAAACCTGGCTACCGCGTCCAGTGTGGTGATCTGATCCGAATTCCGCCGATTCGAAACGCGGCCCGGGGTACTGTCGCGTCGCCGCCTGATCAGGCCGGACAGCTGTTGTTGACGCGCATCCTGTTCGAAGACGATGATTTTCTGGTGCTCAATAAACCGAGCGGCATGCCGGTTCACGCTGGGAGCGGGCTCAATTGGGGCCTGATCGACGCGTTGCGCCTGGCCCGTCCGGAACTTGCGCGCGTCGACCTGGTTCATCGACTGGATCGCGAAACCAGCGGATGCCTGCTGCTGGCCAAGTCTGCACATGCTCTTCGGGCCAGCCATCGTGGGCTGAGAGACGGATTGGTGGAAAAGCGCTATCTGGCTCTGGTCCGTGGACGGTGGCAACTGGGAACGCATACCGAGCGGTCCGCCCTAAGTCGATTCGTTCAGCGCGGGGGCGAACGCATGGTGGAAGTGAATCAGGATGGACAGGCCGCTGTGTCACACTTTGAGCCGGTAACTTTGCTGCGGCGGGCCGCTTTGCTGGCGGTCAGAATAGAAACGGGTCGTACCCATCAGATTCGGGTTCACTCAGCGCATCTTGGTCATCCCGTCGCGGGAGATCGCCGCTATGGTGATCCAACGTTCAATCGTGACATGCGTGAATTCGGTCTTCGCCGTCTGTTTCTCCACGCCCATCACCTCAGATGGAATGTGGGATCACGCAGCATCGACGTTGGGGCGCCCATGGAGCCGGATCTCGCTTCGGTTCTCAGCCTGCTCGAGGCGAATGATGCGCCAAGCCGTTGAACTGATCGTTTTCGATTGGGATGGCACGTTGATGGATTCGGCCGCGCGCATTGTTTCCAGCCTGAGGGTTGCCGCATCCCGCGTTGGGCTGCCA
>Ga0316196_10000063_pt1 | contig 28195 bp, 27 predicted proteins | sample Eddsed2cm_MG_FD_204938 | JGI IMG/M metagenome (GOLD analysis project Ga0316196, IMG submission 204938) | Coastal sediment microbial communities from Maine, United States - Eddy sediment 2 cm | ecosystem: Environmental > Aquatic > Marine > Coastal > Sediment | place: USA: Maine | collected... | reverse complement strand
GACTAGCCTGCATTTCTCACCACCGTTCATAGCGAGGCGGCGATAGGGCGCACCCTGCCTGACTTTATTCCGGGCATCCTGCCCTCCACCCTTCGGGCCAGCAGAGCTGTTCAAATCTGCTCCCGGCAGATTTGTCGCGACCACTCCCAACAATGTTTGCAAGAAGCGGCAAACATTGTTGGGAGGGTGCGCAGACATAGTTACACTATGTTGAGCGCTCTGACCGAGTGAAAGTCAGGCAGGGTGCGCCATTGCGTCGCCGCAGTACGACTGCAGGGATGCAGCGGTCCGGCGTTCCGGAGGTAGAGCAATGCAGCGGTCCGGCGTATCGGAGCAATTGCCGAGAAGGGTGGTGAGAAATGCAGGCTAGTCTTCTTCTGACGGCAGGCTCAATTCTTCCAGGGCGCCCTGTGAATTCAGGTTGTGGCGGGTATCCGGCTTCGCTTCGCCGCCAAAGTTGATCTTCCATTCAAGATTGGTGCTCGAATCGGCATAAGCGAGCGCATTCTTGATGGTTATCACATCCGACTTGTACAGGTTGTACAGTGACTGATCGAAGGTCTGCATACCCGTGGTATCGCCTTTTTCCATGATCTCCTTGATCTCGTTGAAGTTACCGTCGCGCAGCAGCTCAGAGATATAAGGTGTATTCATCATGATTTCTACAGCACAGGCAAGCTTGCCTCCCATAGCCGGCACCAGGCGCTGCGATACGACGGCCCTGAGATTGAGTGACATATCCATCAGCAATTGGTCACGCATATCGGACGGAAACATATTCATTATCCGGTCCATCGCCTGGTTTGAGTTAACCGCGTGCAGCGTGGTCAAACACAAATGACCTGTATCGGCAAAATCAATCGCCGCTTTCATGGTTTCCCGATCGCGCGACTCACCGATCATGATAACTTCCGGCGCTTCACGTAACGCTTCACGTAGCGCATTTTCATAACTGAGGGTATCAATGCCGACCTCGCGCTGCGAGATAACCGATTTATTGTGCCGAAACACGAACTCGATGGGATCCTCAATTGTCAAAATATGCCCGCCCACCTGAGCGTTACGGTGATCGATCATGGATGCCAGCGTCGTCGACTTACCCGAACCGGTCGATCCCACCACCAACACCAGACCGTTCTGGTTCATGACGATATCCTTGAGCACCCGTGGTAGCCCCAGATCATCAAGGGTCGGGATCTCCCACTTGATGTAGCGGATGACCATGGAAACTTCAGAGCGCTGAATAAAAACATTGACGCGGAAACGGCCGACATCGTTGAGGGTGAAGCCGAGATTCAATTCACGGTTGATTTCGAAATCGCGCACCTGCTCATCATTCAGCAGACTGTAGGCAAGTTTCTGTACCTGCCCACCCTGGAACGGCTTCTTGGAGATCGCCGTAGTATGCCCCTGGGTTTTCATGTTGGGCGCAGCGCCGGTCACAAAATACAGATCGGAGGCCTGCTTCTCCACCATAACCTTGAGATAAGGTTCAAGCAGGGCGGTAGTCGGTTCGCGGCTCATTTCTTACTCCAGTGCACTAAATCATACCGCCAGCATGCTCATCTTCGGAATCTTCGAGTTCAAAGTCACTATTATTCTCGACGACGCCGGTCTTGCGCGCCGTATCGCTTTCCAGCTTGATGCGCAGGCGTATATCGTTAACCGAGTCGGCGTTGCGCAAGGCATCCTCAAAGGTGATTCTCTGATCTTCGTAAAGATCAAACAGGGCCTGGTCAAAGGTTTGCATGCCAGCTTCGTTGGATTTTGCAATCAACGATTTCATTTCGTGCACGTCTCCCTTGAAAATCAGGTCGGCCATCAACGGCGTATTGAGCATGACCTCGATCGCCGGAATACGTCCAGCGCCGTCAATCTTGGGGATCAGACGCTGCGATACCAGGCCCTTGAGGTTCAGCGACAGATCCATCAACAGCTGCATGCGCCGCTCATCCGGGAAGAAGTTGATGATACGATCGAGAGCCTGGTTAGTACTGTTGGCGTGCAGTGTGGACAGACAAAGGTGGCCGGTCTCGGCAAAGGCGATAGCGTGTTCCATGGTCTCACGATCTCGAATCTCGCCGATCAGAATGACATCCGGTGCCTGGCGCAAGGTGTTCTTCAGTGCGATTTCATAGGATTCGGTATCGACGCCAACCTCGCGTTGTGTCACCAGGCAATTGCGGTGATCGTGTACGAATTCAACCGGGTCCTCGATGGTGATGATGTGACCATGCGAATTACGGTTGCGGTAATCCACCATCGAAGCAAGCGAGGTTGACTTACCGGAGCCGGTTCCGCCAACAAAGATAACCAGGCCACGCTTGGTCATTGCGATGTCCTGCAAAACCGGCGGCAGGCTCAATTCTTCGAAACTTGGAATGTGGGAATTAATAATACGCAATACCAGGCCAGAGCTGCCACGCTGGACGAAAGCGTTGACACGAAATCGGGCTACGCCAGGCAGCGCGATCGAGAAATTACATTCCTGCTTTTCCTCGAACTCGGAAACCTGCTTGTCATTCATGATTGAACGCGCGAGCATCTGCGTATGATTGGGCGACAGGTTTTGTTTCGATACGGTAGCAACCTTGCCGTCGATTTTCATCGCCGGCGGTGATCCGGTAGTAATAAATAAATCCGACCCGTCTTTGCTCACCATCATCCTGAGCAGGTCATGCATGAAACTGATTGCCTTGTTACGATCCATTAATTGTCCCCCTGGTCCTGGCGCTCACTACAAAGAATCCGGATTAGCTGCTTTACGCATGGCTTCTTCCTTGGCGACAACCCCCGATGCCAGCAAGGTTTTCAAATTCTGATCCAGAGTTTGCATGCCGACATTCTGACCAGTCTGAATCGCGGAATACATCTGCGCAATTTTATCCTCACGGATCAGATTACGGATGGCTGGTGTTCCGATCATGATCTCATGTGCGGCTACACGGCCCCCGCCAATTTTTTTCATCAGGGTTTGTGAAATTACCGCCTTCAGAGACTCCGACAACATCGAGCGCACCATGGCTTTCTCGGCTGCCGGGAATACGTCGACGATCCGGTCGATGGTCTTGGCGGCTGAACTGGTGTGCAGCGTGCCGAACACCAGGTGGCCGGTTTCTGCCGCCGACAGGGCGAGGCGGATGGTTTCGAGATCGCGCATCTCACCAACCAGAATGGTATCGGGATCTTCACGCAGGGCCGAACGCAAAGCCTCGTTAAATCCCAGCGTGTCGCGGTGCACTTCGCGCTGGTTGACCAGGCACTTTTTACTTTCATGGACAAATTCAATCGGATCCTCGACGGTCAGAATATGGCCATATTCGGAATCGTTCTTGTAATCAACCATAGCGGCGAGCGTGGTTGACTTGCCGGAACCGGTAGGTCCGGTAACGAGCACTATTCCGCGCGGATACTCGGAAATTTCCTCGAATATCTTCGGCGCACCCAGATCTTCCAGGCTCAGTATCTTCGAAGGGATGGTCCGGAATACGCCACCCGCACCCCGATTATGATTAAACGCATTTACTCGAAATCGCGCCAGCCCGGGAATCTCGAAGGAAAAGTCGGTCTCCAGAAATTCTTCATAGTCTTTTCGCTGCTTGTCACTCATGATGTCATAAATCATGTCGTGTACCTGCTTGTGCTCCATTTCGGGCACATTGATGCGGCGAATATCACCGTCGACACGAATCATCGGCGGCAAGCCCGCCGAGAGGTGTAAATCAGAAGCGCCCTGCTTGACGCCGAAAGCCAGGAGTTGAGCAATATCCATGTTGTTCCTTTATCGGTTTACGGGTAGTTTAGATTTCATGACGGTTTTGTTTTCAGCCCGCTAGCAAACGGAATATAATCGGAACGTTCGCTGTAGCCTTTTGATAACAGATAAACTATAGCAAAACATTCAAAAAACTTATGAATAACATCGAAAAAAATCTGACCTCTATCCGTGCCGCTATCGCGACCGCAGCCAGCGCCTGCGGACGCCCTGCCGAATCGATTCTGTTGCTTGCGGTGAGCAAAAAAAAGCCGGCCGACGACATCCGCGAGGCCTATGCCTGCGGGCAGCGTGATTTCGGCGAAAACTACCTGCAGGAAGCCCTGCAGAAACAGCAGGACCTGCAGGACCTCGATATCAACTGGCATTTCATTGGCGCCATTCAATCGAACAAAACGCGCAGTATTGCGGAAGCCTTCGATTGGGTGCACTGCATCGATCGCCTGAAAATAGCCAAGCGCCTGAGTGAACAGCGGCCGGCTGACTTCGCGCCGCTGAATGTCTGCATTCAGGTCAACATCGATCACGAAGCCAGCAAGGCAGGCATTGATCTCGACGCAGTCACCGAACTGGCGCTGGCAATGTCCACCCTGCCCGGTATCCGTCTGCGCGGGCTGATGGCGATCCCGGCGCCGCGCGAGGATTATGCAGAACAGTGCCAGGCCTTTGCGCGCCTCGCCGACGCTCTGGCGTCGCTGCAGCAACAGGGACTGGACTGTGATACCTTGTCGATGGGCATGACGCAGGACATGGATGCCGCTATCGCACAAGGCTCGACCCTCGTCAGAATCGGCACCGCAATTTTTGGAGAACGTCTGTGAGTCACAGCATTTGTTTTATCGGCGCGGGCAATATGGCCTCCAGTCTGATCGGTGGACTGCTGGCGAACGGCCACGAGGCAGCCACGATTACCGCCTGCGATATCAATAGCGAACAACTAGCGCAGCTACAGCAGCGCTTCGGCATCAATACTTCGAGCGATAATCTTGCCAGCGCGCAAACTGCCGACGTCGTGATGCTGGCGATAAAGCCACAGTTGATGCGTGAAGTCTGCAATGCCCTGTCGAGCCTGCCGAGCAATCCGCAACAGCTGTTTGTCAGCGTCGCCGCAGGCGTTCCGGCTGACGCTATCGAGCGCTGGTTAGGCGGCGAACGCTCCATCGTGCGCTGCATGCCGAATACACCAGCGCTGCTGCAGCTAGGTGCCAGCGGACTGGCTGCCAACACCAGGGTCAACGACAGGCAACGCGAGCTTGCCGAGCAAATCATGCAGGCGGTCGGCATCAGTATCTGGGTTGAACAGGAGTCCGACCTCGATGCGGTCACCGCTATTTCCGGCAGTGGGCCGGCCTATTTTTTTTACTTTATCGAGTTGCTCGAGACCGCCGGTGTCGAGCTTGGACTGCCGCGCGAGACCGCAGCGCGCCTGGCCCGGCAGACAGCGCTCGGTGCAGCGACCATGGCACAGGGGCAGGACGTTGTTGAGTTGCGCAACCAGGTAACTTCAAAAAAAGGCACCACCGAACAGGCAATCCTGTCATTTCAACGTGACCGACTCGATCAACTGGTGCTTAATGCAACGACCGCAGCGCGACGACGTTCACTCGAACTCGCGCACGAATTAGCCGGGGAATAAGGACAAACGATATGGGCTCGGGTTACCTGCTTTCACCGTTAATGCTGATCATTAACACACTGTTTGATATCTACATTCTGCTGGTATTGCTGCGCTTTCTGTTGCAGATGCTGCGCGCTGATTTTTACAATCCGGTATCTCAGTTTATTACCAAACTGACAACGCCACCGCTGCGCCTTTTGCGCCGTTTCATTCCCAGTATCGGCGGGCAGGACAGCGCTTCGATCGTATTGTGCCTGCTACTGATTTACGCCAAGTTCCTGTTAATGCGGGCGCTATCGATACCCGCGGTACACATTGGCGGCGTGATGGCGCCAATCGGCGGGGTCAGCTATGCCGGCTTGCTGGTGTTGAGTGTCGCCGACCTGGTGGCATTGGTGTTCACCGTGTTCCTTGGCGCAATCATTATCCAGGTGATCATCAGCTGGGTCAGCCCCGGTAACTACAATCCGGTCATCGGCCTGGTCAACCGGCTTGCCGAACCGGTTCTCAAACCCATCCGCAAGTTTATCCCGCCGCTGGGCGGAATCGACCTGACACCCCTGTTCGCCAGCCTGCTATTGCTGGTAGCAAAGATGCTGATCGTGCCACCGATCATATTTCTCGGGAGTTTCTAGACTCAAATTTCACCAGGCGGAGCCTGCAGGATAACCCTGGGCGTTATACAGGTTCGGCGTTGTGCCGGGCCTGGATGAACTCGCTTTGCGATAGATACAGCAGGTCGGCGACCTGGCGAATCAAATGCTCTTCGTAATGGCTCTTCTCACCATCGGCATAGACCAGACGCCACATCATTTCGACTACCCGCCGCTTCATCGCGTGATCATAGTGTTCGTTCAACAGGCGCGTGGTGTGCTGAATCGAGACCAGCCGGTCTGCATCGGCCTCCGCCTCCTCGAGTAACGCATCCAGCTCAGTTCCAGTCAGCTGAAACTCCTGCTCCAGCAACTGCCGCAGGCGCTGACGCTCAACGGGCTCGACGACGAAATCGGCACGCGCGATCTCCACTAACAATACCGCCGTGGCGACACGTAACGCATGCTCCATGTCTTCCGGGGTGGTCTCTTCGATGCTTATGGCGAGGAATTTAAGAAGAATTTTTTTCATAGGTCTTATGGATTGCAAAGCAGGCTTATATTATGCAGAATCTATTCCTCAATATTAATAAATTTTAACTATCATGACACTGACCGAGCTTCGCTACATTGTCGCGGTATCCCAGAAAAAACATTTCGGTAAGGCGGCTCAAGCCTGTTTCGTGAGCCAGCCTACCTTAAGTATCGCGATAAAGAAACTTGAGGAAGAGCTCGGCATACGCCTGTTCGAACGCAGTTCAAAAAACGAAATACGCATCACCGAAATCGGCCAGCAAATCATCGACCAGGCGCAGATCGTGCTGCAGCAGACGCAGATACTGGGTGAAATCGCACAGCAGGGCAAGGATCCTATGGCGGGTCAGTTCAAACTCGGAGTGATTTACACCATCGGCCCGTACCTGTTGCCCAACCTGATACCCAAGCTGCGTGAAACCGCTCCAAAATTAAAACTGATCATCGAGGAAAACTTTACCGCCAACCTGTTCCAGTCACTCAAGCAGGGCAATCTCGACGCCATCGTGATTTCCTATCCGTTCGATGAGGCTGGCATCGACACGGCCGCACTCTACGAGGAACCCTTCGTGGTCGCCCTGCCGTGCAATCACGAGTGGCGGGAGCGCAGCCATATCCGGCCCGAAGACCTGGCGTCCGAGGATTTAATGCTGCTGGGGGCGGGCCATTGTTTTCGTGAACAGGTCATCAAGGCCTGCCCGAATTGCATGTCTGGAGACAGCGAATTAACCCGTACGCTGGAAGGCGGATCGCTGGAAACGATACGCCATATGGTGGCTGCCGGCACCGGCATAACGGTATTGCCACGTACCAGTATATTGCACAACCACAGCCATGAATCGCTGATCGAAACCAGGCCGTTTACACACCCATCGCCAAGCCGCACGGTCGCCATCGCCTGGCGCAAACACTATCCGCGCAAGGAAGCGATTGCCACCATACGCGCCACCATTCAAACCAGCCCGCTGGAAGGGGTCGATATCATTCGGTCCGTCGCATGATTGAAAAACTGCTGCAACAGGAGCGCGAGCTCGAACGCGCCAAAATCATCAGTGAAACCGCAAAGATTCCCTGGCTCGAGTTGCAACGTTTTTTTGCCTCCGGCAAGGTTATCTGGATCGCAGGCAACCTCGACCTGGTCGCGGTTGCCCTTGCTTTACAACAGGATGACGTGCAGCGCGTTGGCGACTGGACAGCGAACCAGGAACTCGCCGCCGTGTCTGACGATCAGGCCAGGCAATGGGTCAGCGAGGACAGTCTATTGTGGGCCGTCGCGATCAAACCCTGGGTGCTGGTGCAGGAGCTCGACAAAGAAGCCTGAGCAACTCGCCGCTCGGCAAGCGCACAGCCAGCCAAACCTTAACAACAATGGATGAATACTGAATCGGGGTATCGTTGCAGCGCAGGCAAACTGTAGTAGAATCGCACTCCCTAGATACAGGCGAATTTCAGGATCAGAACAGATGTCACGAGTTACCATTTACAGCACCGCGCATTGCGGTTTTTGCAGCATGGCCAAAACCAAGCTGGATCAATGGGATATCCCGTTTGAGGAAATTCGCATCGATAACGACACTGCGGCCATGAAAGAATTTGTCGAAGTCACCAATGGCGCGCGTACGGTCCCGCAGATCATTATCGACGGCAAACCTATCGGTGGTTTCAGCGAACTTACCGAACTGCACATGGACGGCGAACTCGATGCATTGATGGAGTCGAGCTAGTGGCCAAAGCCTCGAAGCCGACTTTCCGCATCCAGTTCCACAGTAACAACAAAATTTATGAACTTTATGCCCATCAGGTCGTCCAGTCGCATATGGGGGGCTTTATCGAGATCGGCGAGATCATTTTCGGCGAACACTCCAAGTTACTGATCGACCCGGCGGAGGAAAAACTGAAGAACGAGTTCGCCAACGTCAAGCACAGTTACATCCCCCATTTCGCGGTGATTCGCATCGATGAGGTCGAGCGCAGTGGCAAGAACCGCATCCTGGACAGCGACGGCGCCACCGTCACCGTATTTCCGGGCCATGGCAGTGCGCATTCAACTTCCTAGTACCGTTCTCAGACTCCATACATCCCCGCTCCACGGTGGTTACTGCTGATGCAAATTTCAGTCATCATTCCCAGCTTCAACCGTGCGCATACCCTGGCGCGAGCGCTGCAGTCAGTTTACGATCAGACTTCACCTGTCGAAGAAGTCATTCTGATCGACGATGGTTCGAGCGATGACAGCGCGGCGATGGTCGCACGCGAATTCCCTGAAGTCGAAGTGATTCAACAATCCAATAGCGGTGTCAGCGCCGCCCGTAATCGAGGTATCAAGACAGCGAAACACGAGTGGATCGCACTGCTCGACTCGGATGACTGCTGGCTACCGCACAAGATAGCAGCCGTGCGCGCGGCCGCAGCGGCGCATCCGGAATACATACTCTACCACTCGGACGAACTCTGGATGCGGCGCGGAGTGCGGGTCAATCCGATGCAGAAACATCGCAAGAGCGGTGGCTGGATCTTTGCGCAATGCCTGCCCTTGTGCGCCATCTCGCCATCGGCGGCGGTGATACAGAAAACTACCCTGCTGGAGCTTGGCCTGTTTGACGAAAGTCTGCCCGCCTGCGAAGACTACGACCTGTGGTTGCGTTTGTGCCACCGCTTCCCGGTGCACTATATCGATCAGGCATTGATTACCAAGTACGGTGGGCACGAGGATCAATTGTCACACCAATACCCGGCGATGGATCGTTTCCGCGTGCGTGCGCTGCATCGACTGCTGGCCACCGAAGATCTGCAACACATTGATTTCGAAGCCGCGCGCAGCACTTTGCTGGCCAAGCTCGAAATATTGATCAAGGGCGCGCACAAACACGGGAATCACCCACTCATCGAAGAGTTCGAACCCCTTTTTCAATACTGGCAAGATCAACGCTGGCAGGATCAACGCAGGCGGGCCACATGCTGATCTGGGTATCCGCTCTGCATTGCGAAGCCAAACCGGTGATCGACTTTTATCGCCTCAAGAAATCGCATGACGACAACGCTTTCGACCTGTATCGCGGTGACAACATGGCCTGCATCATCAGCGGTATCGGCAAAATCGCGAGCAGTGCGGCCTGCGCCTGGATCGCGGCGCGCTACCAGGACGAAGCGTCAATCGCCTGGATCAATCTGGGCATCGCCGGAGCCGCGCAACATGATCTTGGCGCTCTATTTTCGCTACACCAGGTAATCGATGCCGATGATGGGCATCGCTACTACCCGGCACCGGCCATCAAAGGCGAGCTTGCAGGCAGTGCCTGTATGACACTGAGTCAGCCCAGCGAGGACTACCGCGAAGACTGCCTGTTCGATATGGAAGCCAGTGGTTTCATGTACGCCAGCCTGCGCTTCAGCAGCGCCGAGTTGATCAAATCGCTTAAGATTGTCAGTGATAATCGACGCGAAAGTATCGGCAAAGATCGCCAGGCGGTCAGCAACCTGGTGCACCGGCATATCGACCTGATCGACCAACAAGCTCGCGCACTCACTGCTTTGAACGATGAAGTGGCGAGCTTATCGCCCGGGCTCGAACACTGGCAACAATTAACCACAATGACGCATTTCAGCCAGACTCAGAAGAACCGCCTGCGGGTATTGTGGCGCTACCTGATGAATCGAGGCTTTGATGCCGACACCCTGTTGCAACAACTTGGCGGTGATACAGCAGGCGCCGTTCTTGCCAACCTGGAGCAGCACAGCTACCGCGACAGCGAAGGTCTTTAGTGCTCTTTCAAGGTGATATTGTCGGATTCAGAGCTACCCAGATGATACAAGTCAAGGCGGAGCCCGCAGGAAATGGCATGCCCTTTTCAAGGGCTGCAACGCTGGATTGTATCATCTGGGTAGCTCCCTTCGGGCGAGCCGTGAAGCAGTCGCTCGCCGCGTTGCACCTCTTGACAAGGACTGGGCCATTGTCTGCGAGATGCGCCTCGCGATCAACTGCTTCACGACTCGCTGAACCCGTCAATATCACCTTGAAAGAGCACTAGCCATGGTCAGTCGAGTTTATGTCGAGTCAGCCGTGCGCCAACACCCGCGAACACAGCAGTTACTGCAGCGCCTGCGCCAGCTGCCGGTGATTGAAATTGAACATTACGGTGAGGTGTTCAATCCACGCTCGCAAAACTTTCGCCTGCAGAAAAAGCACCCTGCCATCATCATTGCACACAAGAACAAGGGACATGTGCTGGCGGCACCTGAAGGCTATGGCCTTGGTGGTGACCATAATTACTATTTCTCGCACATGCTCAATTGCATTTACGATTGTCGCTACTGTTTTCTGCAAGGCATGTACCAGTCGGCTCACCAGGTGCTGTTTATCAATTTTGAAGACTTCGCTGACGAAATGCGCCAGCTGTCAGCGAGGCATGCAGGAGAGCCGGTCTGGTTTTACTCGGGCTATGATTGCGACAGCCTGGCTAACGAGCCGATGACACATTTCACTGAACACTTCATTCCAGTGGTGGCGAGCATCGATAACGCCTGGATGGAATTGCGCACCAAGAGCACGCAGGTGCGCGGCATGCTGAAACAGGAGCCACTCGAGCGCGTGGTTACCGCGTTCAGCTTCAGTGATCGTATCAGTCACGCCCAGCTGGAACACGGCGTACCGGCGATCAGCAAACGCCTCGACGCCATGCGTCGCCTGATGGATGCAGGCTGGAAGGTCGGACTGCGTCTCGACCCGATCGTCTATCACTCGAATTACCAGATCGAGTTCGAGGCATTGCTCAAGCAGATCTTTAGCGAAATTAATGCCAGCGCCATACACTCGGTGAGCCTGGGTAGCTTTCGGCTCACACGCGATCATTTTCGCAACGTTTCACGCCTCTATCCCGACGAGCCCCTGTTCGCACAGCAAATGACGCTGGATAATGGTATCGTCAGCTATCCACCGGAACGTGAACGCGAGATGATCGATTTCTGCGAATCCGCAGTGCTGCAGCACATACCCCATGATGCCTATCACCCCTGTGACTGGCATGGGTAAACGCAAGCAAGCCCTGGTGACCGGAGCCAGTTCCGGTATCGGACTCGCCGTATCACGGCGCTTGCTGGAACAGGACTACGAGGTAACCGGCATTAGCCGGCGCGGCCAGGTCGACGCACTGCAACACAAAAACTTCCGTGCAGAAGCCATCGATCTCGGTGATCTTGACGCTCTGCAACTGCGCCTCGGCAGTATCCTCAAGCAAACAGACTTCGATTGCCTGGTTCATGCCGCAGGCCAGGGAAATTTTGGATCGATCGAGCAATTCTCGGTGGCACAGATTGAAACGGCCATCCGTGTTAACTTGCTGAGCGGGATGGTCATTTGCCGCGCTCTGCTACCGCAGATGCGACGTGCCGGTCAGGGCCGTATCGTTTTCATAGGTTCAGAATCGGCATTGCAGGCAGGCAGGAAAGGCGCCCTTTACAGCGCGGCAAAATTTGGCCTGCGGGGTTTCTGCCTGGCGCTGCGCGAAGATTGTGGCAGTGACGGCATCCAGGTGAGCCTGGTTAACCCGGGAATGGTGCGCAGCCCGTTTTTTGACGACCAGGCTTTCGCACCCGGCGATGACCCGGAAAATGCAATCACCACCGACGATATCGCTTCAGTGGTGACGCAAATTCTGCAATCGAGTCCGAATATCGTCATCGACGAAATCAATCTGTCGCCACGAGTAAAGTCGATCAATTTCACTCGAAAGACATAACATGAAATATTTTGAGGACATCAAAATTGGTTGTCATGCGGGGTTTTCATTGTAAACTCGCGCACTACCCTGGGTAAATACCGGACCATTGAAACTTCAACAACTTCGCTTCCTCGATGCCGTCGTACGCAATAACCTCAATGTTTCAGCGGCGGCTGAAGAGCTGTACACGTCTCAACCGGGCATCAGCCACCAGATAAAACTGCTGGAAGACGAACTCGACATCCAGATTTTTGAACGTTCGGGCAAGAAACTAACCGCGGTATCACCGGCAGGACATGCCATCCTTGAACATGTTACCGATCTGCTCAACAACGTGAAAAATATCAAGCAGGCGGCACGGGATTTCAGCAATCACCAGCGCGGCAGCCTGACAATCGCGACGACCCATACCCAGGCCCAGTTCATCCTGCCATCGATTCTGCAGCGATTTGCGGCACGTTATCCACATATCGAACTGCGCGTGCACCAGGGTAATCCCAAGTCGATGTGCAAGCTGGCCGCGAATAATCAGGTAGATTTCGTCATCGCCTCCGAAGTTATCGATGAACGTGGAGAGCTGGTAACGATTCCGGCATACCGCTGGAACAGATATATCGTGGTGCCGAATGACCATGAACTGACAAGCGTCGATGAGGTGACCTTACCGCTACTGACCGAGTTCCCCATTCTGACCTATATGCTCGGATTGACAGGCCGCTCGCAACTGGACAAGGCCTTCCTGCAGGCCAACCTGGAACCGAAGGTCGCCTTTACCGCAACCGACTCGGACGTCATCAAGACCTATGTTCGCCTTGGGATGGGCGTCGGCATCATCGCCGAGATGGCATGCAACGAAGAAGACAGCGATCTGAGCTATATCGATGCCAGTCACCTTTTCCCTAACAGCGTGATCAAGATAGGCTTTCGACATTCGCGCCACCTGTCTGCCTATCAAACCGATTTCCTGCACATGATGGCACCCTACCTCGACGAGGAAACCATACGCCAGGTAATCGACTCGAAGAACGTCCAGAGTCGCGAACGTCTGATTAAAAATGCTGAAGTGCCCAGTTTCCGGGAACTGAAGAAAAGTCTGAAGCAGCAAGGTGCTGCTGACTAGGGACTAACCTACCCGTTTACGCGGTAGCTGATCGCTGGCAACCAGCGTATCGATGGATACCGGCCTGCCGACCGTATAACCCTGGGCGTAATCCACATTGGCTTCGCGCAATTTGTCGAACATGGTATCCGACTCGACAAACTCGGCGATTACCTTCATGTCCAGGGCATGTCCGACTTCGGTCATGGAGCGCACAAAGACATAACTCTTTTCGTCCTCGATAATGTCACGAACAAATTCACCATCGATCTTCAGATAATCGACCGGGAACTGCTTGAGATAACTGAACGATGAGAGGCCAGTACCGAAATCATCCAGCGAAAAGCGCACGCCCAGCTCCTTGATTGAATTGATAAATTCCACCGAACGTTCAACATTATCGACGACCGCGGTTTCGGTGATTTCAAAACAAAGCGCGCGCATATCAATATTGCTGGAGATAAGGGCTTCGCGCAAAAAATTATGAAACGTCTGTGAACTGATGCTACGTCCAGACAGATTGATCGAGAACATGACCTTTTGATCCATGGGCGGATTTTCCTGCAACCAGCTGATAACACTACCCACCACCCAGCAATCAATTCGTTCGATAAGGTTGTAGCGTTCCGCCGGCGGCAGAAAATGGCCAGGAGCGATTATAGTGCCATCGTGATCGCGATATCGAATCAGCACTTCGTAATGGTCATATGAATCGGTGTGATCGATAGGCACGATAGGCTGCACGTAGAGACAGAAGCGATCCTTGGTAAAGCCTTCCATGATGCCCGACACCCACTCCATCGAGACCTGCTGAGCAATGACTTTTTCGTCGTTTTCATCAATATAGTGGTATTGATTGCCACCATTCTGCTTGGCCAGGAAACAGGCCGTGCTGACTTTCGAATAATGATCCGCATACTCGTCACTCAGGCGTCCGAAGGCCATCACACCGATGCTGGCCGTCACGCGATATTCATGATCGTTCCAGACGAACCTGGAATGCTGAATCTCGATAATGATTTTCTGTATGGTCTGCAAGGCACGTTCCATTTCGAAAAATGGCATAATAAAGCCAAACTCGTCACCGCTCAGGCGTGACAGGACATCTGACTGGCGCATCTGTTTCTTGATGATCGCACTAATCTGTTTCAACAAAAGGTCGCCTGCCGCACTGCCGCAGGTTTCATTGACGGTACGAAACTGATCGATGTCCAGGTAGGCAAAAACGTGTTGCGGCAAAGCACCGTTGTCTTCGGTCACCAGGTTTTCGAATTTCTGCTCAAACGCCGTGCGATTGAGAAAACCGGTGAGTTGATCGTGACTGCCTTCATAACTCAACTTGCGGCGCAGTTTTCGATCTTCTGAGACGTCTTTGAGGATGATAACAAAGCCGACATCTTCGGCCACCACGTCGATCATTGGCGAAGCTGAAAACTCAAGCTCGACAAGGTTCCGGCTGGCGTCATAGAAAAACATCGAGGACATAGACAGCTTGCGGTTCAACAGCTGTGAGATATTGACGATACGCGTCGCCTGCCGATTCGAGTAGAGAATCAATAATTCGTGGATAGAGGTATCGATGAGCGATTCCTGCTTCTCTCCAAACAGTTTTTCAGCTCCCGGGTTGGCAAGCTTTATACATTCCTTGGAATCGATAACAATAACCGGGTTAGAGATCGAATCGAGGGTGGTCGCTATGAAGTCCTTTTCCGAACGCAAGCGCTCTTCGATATTGCGACGGTTGATCGTCTCGATTTCCAGTCCTTCGACCATCTGGTTGTAGGCAAGCACCAGGTCACGCAATTCATTGGGCAGTTTATCTTCACTGATTGAAGCATACTTCCCGGTCAACAGCGCACCCACCGAATTACGCAATTTATTCATCGGTTGAAAAGCATGATTCAGCATAAACAGTGCCAGTATCAGTGCCACAAAAGTTGCTATGGTCGTAATCACCAGAAAACCGGTTTCGGTGTGTTGCAGGCGCTCAACTAATGGTCGTTGATCATAGGCCGCGGTAATGGTTGCGCCGAGAAAAGCATCGTCGCCGTAGAGCTTGTAGGCAGGGTACAGATACGCCTCATCATTGCTCTCGAGCCACTGCGCGGATTGGTAAAGGGGTTCACCGGATCCGTGCTGCACGCTGAGCGGCATGCCGATTCTGGATTCGATGTTGCCAAGCCCTTCAGCGGCATCGGCAATAATATGCAAGTAGGCGCGTGGCTCCAGCGTACCCACCGGCACCAGAACCTCAGCAAACAATTGATTATCGAAGCTGCACAGGGCATACCGGGGCTTAAGCACACGAATTGGTGAACCATGGAGAGACTTCAGTACCTCAGAGCAACCGGCATAGTTGTCGAGACCATCAACCGAACTGTGCGCCAATACGCCTCCGGACAGATCACGCACGAGGATTGCCTTTAAACGAAACATGCCTCGTGAAACCTGGTAGCGCGTATAGGTTTTCCCAAGCCAGGCTTCCATCGCCACAGGGTCACCTTCGGTAAGCGCCTGTGCAAAAGGAGCTTCTGTCTGCAGTCTCAGCGCAAACAGTTTCAGATTGCTGTAAAGATCCTGAACGGCTAGATCGCTTTCCTGTTCGATCTGGATTTTCAGCGTGTCGAGCTGAGTCTGAATGGCGTGATCGTGGTAGACCTGGGTACTGTAAATTGCGAGACCATAGGCGAGTATGCCAAGCCACAGCAGCGCGACGCCGATAATAAACTTGATGCTGTACAGGCGCGACAGCATCGGCTAGTCGATCACGTACGGATAATCTCTATCCTGCCATTCGATAAAGCCGCCACGCAGCCAGAAAAGACGTTTGTATCCACAACTCGAGGCAATTTGAATTGCCTCGGTGCTGACGTCAACACCATTGCCATTGCAATAAAATACCAGCGCCTGCTCACTGTCTTCGGTGAGCTTCGAGAGAGATTTGCAGCTGGTTTCACTCAATGGCAGGCTAAACGATTTTTCGATATACCCGAGCGCATGATCCTCGCGCAGCCTGGAGTCGATGATACGCAAGCCGGGTACTGACTGGTAAAGTTCGATCAGGTGTTCTGAATCAATGGTAATCGCCACGGGAGCGGATGGCGCAAACGTTTCAGCTGCCGTTGTTTCTGCCGCAAATAAGGAGGATTGCAGCATCGCAAAGATAGCAGACGCGGCCAGCCCCCTTGCCCAGGGAGCCCGGCGAAAATTCATGATTATCATAGCAATTGGTCCCGTCAGACTTTATTCCAGCAGTCTCTCACGGTTTTATACTAGTATAATAATCACAACCTTAAGGGTTTTTTTATGGAAACCTCTAACAGGTCACACCGGTGCCACCCAGCCCGCAGTAACCCGCCGGGTTCTTCTCCAGGTACTGCTGATGATAATCTTCCGCATAGTAGAAATGTTCCAGCGGCAAGACTTCCGTGGTAATCGCCGGGAATCCTGCCGCCTGCAGCCTGCCCTGATAGAGTTCCAGGCTGTCCAGCGCGGCATGGCGATGATTTTCATTATAGTAGTAAATACCGGAACGGTACTGTGTGCCCTGATCATTGCCCTGACGCATACCCTGGGTTGGATTATGCGATTCCCAGAAGGTCGAGAGCAGTGCATCAAAGCTAATCTCTGCGGGTCGAAATACCACCAGTACCACCTCGTTATGGCCAGTCATACCGCTACAGACTTCCTGGTAGGTCGGGTTTTGGGTATGCCCGGCCGCATAACCCACCGCGGTGGTGTGGACGCCCGCAAGATTCCAGAATTTACGCTCCGCACCCCAGAAACAACCGAGGCCGAGCACTACCTGCTCACAATCGTCCGCAAACGGTGCCACCATCGAAGTGCCAAGAACTATATTCACAGGATTGAACTGCATGGGCTCACCGCGTCCCGGCAAGGCCTGCTGCGGGGAAGGAATTTCCCCGGGTCGAGTTTCATTGGGTCTGCCAAACATATTAATATCCTCGAAAATGCGGAAACCGGGGCCGTCAGGCGTCCCGATCCAGGTCTAGTTCAATCCAGGTCGGTGCATGATCGGAGGGTTTCTCCATGCCCCGGATATCGTAATCTACCCCTGCATCGACCACCGTCGGCCTGAGTAGTTCCGAAACCAGCAAATGATCGATGCGTAAACCTCGCCTGGGCTCTGCTTCAAACCCTCGACTGCGATAGTCAAACCAGCTGAAACAGGCATCTTCGTCAGCATGACAAAGGCGGAATCCATCGTACAGACCGAGCGCCGACAGTTGCTGAAACCATTCACGCTCCTCCGGGAGAAAACTGGCTTTACCGGTTTTCAGCCAGCGTTTGGCGTTATCGGGGCCAATGCCGATATCGCTGTCCTCGGGCGCAATATTATAATCACCCATTACCACCAGCTTTGAATCACCCAGGTCATAAGCGCTGAGAAAACTGATCAAATCGGCATAGAACTTCCGCTTGGCCGGAAACTTGACCGCGTGGTCGCGACTTTCACCCTGTGGGAAATAGCCGTTGAATATCAGCAATTTCTCGCCATCCACGTTGAACTCACCGCCAATGAAACGTTTCTGTGCATCCTCGGCATCATCCGGAAACCCGTAGTACGGCGTAACACAGGGTGTACGCGACAAAAGCGCCACACCATAGTGCGTCTTCTGACCTGCAAATACCATCTCGTAGCCCATTTCTGCAATCGCCTCACACGGAAAATCGTGATCCTGCACCTTGGTTTCCTGCAGGCCGATGAATTCCGGTGCATGCTTGTCGATCACCGACTGCAACTGATGCAATCGCTGACGCAGGCTATTGACGTTAAACGAGACTATCTTCATTCGATCGATCTTCCTCAATGGTATGCAAAAACCCGGCAAGGGTTTCGTCGCCGAGCTGCGCATCAAGCTGCTGCTCCAGTGACTGTAACAGCAGGGATACCCCGGCATCAGTGCGCAGGTTATCGCTTTGACCGTCATCTTCGGCATTGCGCGCGCAGTGCAGAATATCGACCAGACTGATACGTTGCAATGCCGCACCGGGTAAATAACTGGGTGGATTGTCCGCCGACTGAATCACCAGTCCGTCTTGCTCCAGCGCGTCCAGCATTCGTGCCAGCAAAGGTGCCGGGATTTGCTGATAAGCTGCCAGCTCCTTGAGAGTAGGTAGCAGCTCGGATTGACGGTCATGTGCCCGTGCAATGCTAACCATTACCTGCAGCGCGAGCTGGTCGCGCAGGCGCGCGCTCAGATGAAACTTTCCACGTCTCCATTTGAGCTGATCAGTATTCTGATGGTAAAAGGAAATACTGGCGCCAACCAGCAGAATAATCCAGCTTAAATAAAGCCAGATCATGAACAACAAGAGGGTCGCGAATCCGGTGTAGATCGCGGTGTACTTGGCTGAACCGGCAATGAACGAAGTGAACAACGTACCCGAGGTCTGCCACATCACCCCGGCGATAACGGCTCCATAGAGCGCCGAACCGATTCGCACTCGAGTGTTCGGCACCAGCAGGTAAATAAAGGTAAACGCGGCAACCACCAGCAGCAGTGGTAATAACTTGCCGAGCAGGTATAGCAGATCGCTGATGAATGGCAGGCTTTCCAGCACCCCCACCACGTGGCTACTGCCGAGTGATGCCGTAATTCCAACCGCGGAAAAGATCAGCACCGGGCCTACCATGATGACGCTGAGATAATCGCTGAAACGTTGTATCAGACTGCGGCTGGAATGCAGCTGCCAGGTAAGGTTAAAGGCAGATTCAATTTTCTGAATCAATGAAATGACCGTATAAAGCAGCATTACCAGTCCGATCGCCCCGAGCACGCCGATCTGCATATTCTCCACAAAACCGATAATGCGTGTGCTGATCTCCGCACTCTGCTCACCAAGCGGAGCCAGCAGATTGGCCAGCGCCGGTTCCAGTTGGCCATGTACGCCAAACCCTTTCAGTACGGAGATACTGACCGCGAGCAACGGCACCATCGATAGCAGTGTGGTATACACCAGGCTCATCGCGTGCAGGGTAATCATGCCCGACATCAAGTCGCGCCCAACCATCACCCCGATTTGCAGAAAGTGTCGCCAGGGTGAGCGCGGCGCGAGCTGGTCACTCGCATTGTATTTCCAGATGTACTGATCTATTTGCTGCAACATTTTGTGCGCTCAGCCGGTGAAGGCTTCTTTGGAGTTCAAATACTCGATTTCAGGCTCACTACTTTCGCGACCTAGCGCCTCGTTGCGATGTGGGAAGCGGCCGAATTTCTCGACTATGCCGTAATGATGACGGGCAAAACGCAAGTTGTCTTCGAGACCGGGTTGCGCGAATAATTGCAGTGCCAGTTGCTGATCGGCAAGCACTTCGCTGTGCATGAACGGCGTATAAAGAAACGCACGCGCCCGCGGGTCGAGATCCTGATCAAAACCCTTGTCGATAGCCATCCGCGCCACCTCTCGCGACTGCGCTTCGCTCGCAAAACTCAGCGCCTGGCCACGAAACATATTTAATGGAAACTGGTCCAGGACAATGACCAGTGCGAGACTACCCGCTGCGCTTTGCAGCCAGCCATCCAGCTCGCCCTGCTGCGCGCGTGCCCACAGCGCTTCGAACCGTTCGCGCAGCAACGCGTCGAACTCAGGCGTCGAATTAAACCAGAGCTTGCGGACTTCATCCGAGAACCAGAAGTCGAGTATTTCCTGCGGCATTTCCCACCTCGTAAGTGCCGACATACTAACAGGCTTTAAGCATAGCTTCGACCAGCCCACGCAGACGTTTCTGCAACTGCTTACGACCCTCGCCAACGGTCTCGCGGGGCAGCCGTTCCCAGGCTCGATTCTGAATCGCTTTTTCAATCAGTAGAGGATCAAAGGCCCCTCCGTTTTCTGCCACCCGTTGCATAACGTACTTCTGCAGGCTTACGAAACAAAGCTCAAAACCCTTGTTGCCAAAAGTGAAGGCTTCGATTTCACTGCGCTCGAGTTCGCTCAACACGGCTGTAAATCCGGCAAATCGTAACAATGCGGCAACCTGCCCGGCGTCCAGGCCCTGCAGGAACTGGGTCATCCAGGCGGGTAATTGATCCTTGATGCGTTGCTGCAACTGCCCCAGGTCTTCTTCTACCCGGGAATTCAGGGGGCGCAGTATCGCCAGCGATTGATTGCCAGACGACTTACCCTCGCCGTAGCTGACATGCGCCAGGCCAAAGCCAGCCTGCTGCCAGAACCTGACTGTTTGTGAGTCCAGTGCAAAACTGGCACCGAGATAATCCAGCCCGCTGTCGGCAGCAATTTCCAGCGCGCGTTCAAGTAAACAGGTTCCGAGGCCGCGACGCCGAAAGTCCTCGCTCACCGCAATCCGCTGAACTCGCAGTCCTCGATATTCCGCGAAGTGCGCTATACCTGCCTGCGCGGTAAGCATCTGGGCCAGCAAATGTCCTTTAGGGCGTCGACGCCCGAGAAAAATCTGTCTGCCGAGTTCGGCGTCGAGACCACCCTCGCGGTTTAGCAACACTGCACCCACAATCCGCTGTCCACAGCGCGCAACGATCAGCAACAGATCGGGATTCTCCATCAACATACGTAAATCTGATGGCCGGGTACGGTAATGTGCCGCACTCAACAAGCGATAAACCTGCCACAGGCTTTCGCGGAAATCAGCCGCTCCTGGATCTTCCACCACCTGTAACTGCCACTTGAGCAGGTCGCTATTGTCTGGCATGTCCAGTTTGTCCGCCCGGTCCTGCAGCAAAACCTGGTTCAGCCGCCACTCCAGTCTATCCCCGGCACACCAGCGCACCGGATCGTGAAGCTCGAGTTGCAGTAGATTTTGCGATTCAAGTTCCGCAATGAAACGCAGCATGAAACCCTGGCCGGTACCCTCGTAACCACCAGTGGTGGTGGCCATCAAAAGTCGTGGATAAAGTCGCTTGATCTGACGCAGGGTCGATTGTGCTATCATGGCCGCTTCGTCGATGACCACCAGATCAGCCGAAGGATTGCTTAGCAACAGGCGATCCGGTGCAATGAATTCCGCCTGCGGGGCAAACTGCAGCAATGCGGCTGCAGCGCGGCGAGAATCAGCGCATACCAGGACACGACGGTCTTGCGCCAGCCGCTCCACCAGCATGCCGAGGCAGCTACTCTTGCCGCGACCTCGCTGCGCGCGAATCAGCGCCACGCCCGGGCGGTCCTGATCGACCCAATGCTCGATGCGCTGCATACAATCGGCCTGTTGCCGGGTTACACCCTTTACAAACCGCGTTGCTTCCAGCACCGGCAACTTCGCTTTTGGGGCCGGCAGAGCTTCGGCAGTTATGCGCAAGCCAATGTCATCACTGGCTTCAAATGCCGCAAAAAAATATTCGGCGAAGCGCGGTTTTGCCGATATCGCGGGTTCCTGCCATCTCGCATAAAGATCTGTATCCTGTTGCCAGCACTTGATTTCTGCCGACAGGATGGCCAGTATCCCACCGGCCTGCACCAGACCTGCGGCGATGCACAGTACGTCTGGATTGAATCCGGTAAACAGGTCCAGAACTACGAGCTTCGCCTCGCGACCGAGACAGGCATCAGCCTTGCTAAACGGAATTGGGCCAGACGAAATTGGGCTAGTTGGGGATTCGGTTTCCAGCTCACGGTTGGAAAGCGTGAGCATGGATAGCTGCAGTTGGCACAATGCTCGCAACTGTGCATCACACCAGGCCTTCGACCCCTGCAGGATTAACAGCTGTCGTTGCTGAGTGAGGCTTAATTCGCCGAGCAATTCGCGCACCCACGGGTTGATATCGATTGCCGGCATAAGGTTTATTTGTTAAAAAAACAACCCATTATAAGGGAGTAGTAAAACATGACAAAAGAACAGCAGACCGAAATCGAAGCGGCGGCATTTCGCGCGTTAATCGCGCACCTGCAGCAACGCAGCGATGTACAGAACATTGATCTGATGAACCTCGCGGGCTTTTGTCGCAACTGTTTATCAAAATGGTATTCGGCAGCGGCGAAGAAAACCCTGCCCGACTTCGACTATGCCGATGCTCAACGATACGTTTATGGCATGGACATCGCAGACTGGAAGCGCGACTTTCAAACCAGCGCGAGCGATGAACAGAAGCAGCAGTTCGAAGACGGCCAGGCACTGCACGCAAAAATTAGCGGTTACTAAACGGGCGACGGTCAGCAGTCGAGCCAGCAGCGCCAGCAACAGTCCTTAGCGCAATTCTCGTCGCAGGATTTTGCCCACGTTGGTTTTTGGTAACTCATCCCTGAACTCCACGATCTTGGGAACCTTGTAAGCGGTAAGGCGTTCGCGGCAATGGGCGATCACGGCCGCCGCATCGAGGGCAGGATCTTTGCGCACGATAACCGCCTTGACTTTTTCCCCGCTGTCGCCATAGGGCTCACCGATCACACCGACTTCAAGCACGCCCTCATGGCCCGCAATTACGGTTTCGATTTCGTTCGGATAGACGTTAAATCCGGAGACCAGGATCATGTCCTTGAGGCGATCGACAATACGGAAGAATCCCAGTTCATCCATTTGCGCCACGTCACCCGTTTTGAGCCAGCCATCAGCGGATATCACCTTCGCGGTTTCCTCCGGTTTTTGCCAGTAGCCTTTCATCACCTGGGGACCACGCACGCACAGCTCGCCAGCCTCCCCCTGCGGCAGAATCCTGCCTTCGTCATCCTGCACCGATACCTCGGTCGAAGGCACCGGCAAACCGATACTGCCGTTGTATTCGGTCAAATTCAGCGGATTAATACAAACTGCCGGTGAGGTCTCGGTCAAACCATAGGCTTCAAGCAAGGGGCTTCCCGTCAATTTCTGCCAGCGTTCGGCAACCGGTTGCTGGACCGCCATTCCACCTCCCAGCGACAGCTTCAGGTGAGAGAAATCGATTTTCTCAAATCCCGGCGTATTCATTAAACCGTTGAACAGGGTATTGACACCGGTCACGGCGGTAAAACGTACGCCCTGCAACTCCTTGACAAAACCAGCCATATCGCGCGGGTTGGTTATCAGGTAATTGAGCGCACCCACCTTCATGAAGGTCAGGCAGTTAGCCGTCAGTGAAAAGATATGATAGAGCGGCAAGGCGGTAATAATCACCTCCTCATTTTCATTCACGCCGCCCTCGATCCACGCCGACGCCTGCTGCATGTTGGCCGTCATGTTGCCATGCGTCAACATGGCACCCTTGGCGACCCCGGTGGTGCCACCGGTATACTGCAGAAAAGCGATATCGTCGTGGGTTACCGGCACGGGCTTGTGGGGCCGCGCCGATCCCTGGCGCAAGGCCTGTTTGAAGGTGACTCGCTGCGGGAGCGAAAATTCGGGCACCATCTTCTTGATATACTTGACGACCAGATTGACAATCACCGATTTGGGGAACTTCAACAGGTCGCCCAGTTGAGTGGTTATGACATGTTCAACCGGGCTATCCGCAATCACCTCTTCAAGCGTGTGACAAAAATTCTCCATTACGATGATCACCCTGGCGCCCGAATCGCTGAGCTGGTGCTTGAGTTCGCGCGGTGTATACAAGGGGTTGGTATTCACCACGGCAAAGCCGGCCCGCAGAATTGCGAAGATTGCAATCGGATTCTGCAACACATTGGGCATCATCACCGCCACGCGATCACCCCTGGTCATTCCCGGCAGGTTCTGCAGGTAACTGGCCAGCTGATCGGTATAGCGATCCATTTCGTCGTAGGTTAAGGTTGTCCCGAGGTTGCTGAAACAAGGGCTCTTACCAAACCGCTTTATCGCCTGTTCGAATACATCGGTAACCGACGCGTAGGCATCAAGATCCACCTCTTCCGGGACTCCGGGCGGATAACTTTTTAACCAGACCTTTTCCATACTCGCTTTAAACCTCCAGAACTGGAGCCCGCCTGGATCTTCAAGCACCGATAAGGTCGCTGGATATCAACCCCGATTCCAGTGAACACTTACTTCGGTGTTGCCGATTCCTTTGCTCCTGCTTTTTTATTAACTGCCTTTTTTCTAGCCGCCGCCTTCCTGGCGGGCTTCTTTTTAGCCGGCGGCTTGGCGCCGTTTACCGTGCCAACCGCAGTAGTTGTAGCTGATCCGCTGGCTGTATTCAACAACTGTTCCGGTGTGAAATCGTCTACCCGGACTACTTTCATGGTTGCTTTTCTTGCCTGCAACAGTATATCAGCCTCGTCACTCGATACCTGCTGCGCCACTTTCAGGCGCTCAACCCATTGCGCATAATCTTCAAGTCCGTGCTGTTGCAAAGATCCGCGCCGCACACGTCGCTCGATCGGCTCGGCCTTTATCACCTTATGCAAGGCATCTTCGAGGCAACCGGTAATATCCTCGGGATCATCGGTGATATAGATACCGTCAGTCAACCTGTCACGCGCCTCACCCGGACGAATCAATAACGACGCAACTCGATGACCCAGCGAATCGTTTGGTAGCCGCAAACTCAGTCCAAGCGGAAATATGGAGTGCCGAATAATGACGCCCAACCATTTAATCGGGAAGTTACGCAGGATCTCATCCAGCGCCATCTGCACCTGGTACAGACAGTACTTGGCCGTCCATTCGACCAGCGGCAGGTCACTGCGCGGCTGACCGTCGGCTTCGAATTTCTTGAGCGCCGCGGAAGCATAAAACATATAACCCAGGGCATCGGCAAAGCGCCCGGAAAGCTTTTCCTTGCGCTTGAACGAGCCACCCAGAATCATCAACACCAGGTCAGAACAGACCGCAAAGGCCGCGCTCATCTGCCCGAGACGCCGGTAATAATTACCAATACGCCCGGGATAAGGACTGGGCGCAAGGTGGCTGGCACTGAGCCCGTAAATAAAAGCACGGCAATAATTGGTGAGAAAGTATTCCGCGTGCCCTCGCAAAGCCTGGTCAAAGGCCATGTCGGCGGCTGCAGATTCGGGCATGGTTGCCGCCTCCATCTCGCGTACCAGATAGGGATGACAACGAATTGCACCCTGTCCGAAGATGATCATACTGCGCGTCAATATGTTCGCCCCTTCCACGGTAATGCCAACGGGAACCGACTGGTAGGCGCGCGCAATATAATTCGATGGGCCCATGCAAATGCCGCGACCACCGTGGATATCCATGGAGTGATTGATGACCTGGCGCATATGCTCGGTGTTATAGCATTTGAGAATGGCCGTAATGATCGACGGTTTCTCGCCACTGTCGAGGGCGCTCAAGGTCAACAGGCGCCCCGCTTCCATCATGTAAGCCATGCCACCGATGTTCGCCAGCGCTTCTTCGACACCCTCGAACTTTCCAATTGAAGTGTTGAACTGCTTACGCAGGTAAGCGTATGCACCCGTGTTACGCGCGCAGGACTTGCCCGCTGCAACGCCGACCGCCGGCAGGGAAATACCGCGCCCAACCGACAGTGATTCCACCAGCATGCGCCAGCCATTACCGATGTTCGCCTGCCCGCCAATAATGTAATCAAGCGGAATGAATACATCCTTGCCGCTATTGGGGCCGTTTTGAAAGGCACTGTTCAGCGGAAAATGGCGGTTGCCGATGGTTACCCCTGGCGTTCCGGCCGGAATCAGCGCACAGGTAATACCAAGTTCCTCGTCACCACCCAGCAGACCTTGCGGATCAAAAACCTTGAACGCCAATCCGAGCACCGTCGCCACGGGTCCGAGGGTGATATATCGCTTGTCCCAGTTCAGCCGCAAGCCGAGCACCTGCTCGCCGTCGTGCCGTCCCATGCAAACCACACCGCTATCAGGGATCGCGCCCGCATCAGAACCGGCATCCGGACCGGTCAACGCAAAACAGGGGATTTCGCGCCCGTCAGCGAGGCGCGGCAAGTAATAGTCTTTCTGGGCTTCGCTACCATAGTGCAGCAGCAGCTCGGCGGGCCCCAGCGAATTCGGTACCATCACGGTGACGCCGGCCGAGATGCTGCGTGAAGCAATTTTTGTTACCACGCTGGAGTGGCCGTTAGCCGAGAATTCGAGCCCGCCATAACGCTTCGGGATAATCATGCCGAAGAAACGATTCTGCTTTAGGAACTCCCATACTTCGGGCGGCAAATCGAGACGTCGGTGGGTAATGTCCCAGTCATCGAGCATGGCGCAGAGCTGTTCTACCGGCCCGTCCATAAAAGCTTGCTCAGCTTCACTCAACACCGGCATTTTATAGTTTTGCAGCTGTTGCCAGTCCGGTGCACCACGAAACAATTCGGCTTCCCACCAGACGCTACCGGCTTCGATTGCATCGCGTTCGGTTTCGGACATGGGCGGTAATACCTTGCGAATACGCCTTAACAGGGGTCGTGACAACCATTGCAGTCGAACCGATGGCAGTCCCAGCAAAACACCCGGCACCAGCAAGGCCGACCAGAACAGGAGACCCCAGAAAAAATTAAACCCGTCGGCCAGGGTAAACACCGCCATAAAAATCGCGCTGAGCACAGCAAGCTGGCGCAGCGGAAGAAGCTGGCGTGCAATTGCGTAAAACAGTGCCAGCAGGGCAATAAGCAGGATTAGTATGTTCATCGTTGTGCTCGAGGGTTTTGAAATCGGTCCAGTGGAACAAGGCAGTATAAACCATTGACCCGACCAGGGAAATATAGTTTCAAAATGAAACCTTTATTATTCGGCACCATTCGGCACCGTAACCGCTATCTACCGCCACAGGGGCAGAATAGTTTCCAGGCACAGAGAGACGATAATTGTTGCGAGTAGCTACTTCAGGAATGCGCCTGTTCAAGTGGCGTGGCACTCGTTTGCGCTTCACGCGTCAGAAAAAAATCGACAAACCAGTTGGCGACCAGGCGGGTATCAACCTGGATGCCGGCATCCAGGGTCGCAATTCCCTGTTGCGCAAGCTCTAGCGGAATGACGCTGCCGGCAAACATTTCCAGCAGTTCTCGTTCATAGGATTCCTCGATTTCAGGGTGTGCCTGCACACTGATAATGGAATCACCATAACTCAGCCCGGCAACCGGGCAACCTGCAGAACTAAGGAACACTTCAGCCGATGGCGGACAATCAACGATCTGATCCTGGTGATAGGCATGCATCGCGACCGAGGGGGGTGATTCGCCCATCCAGTCATAGCGTCGATCCACGTCGTAGTGCTGCACCCCGACTTTCCAGCCCAGGTCTGACTTGACGACCATCCCACCCAACGCGGCGGCGATAATCTGGTGGCCAAAGCAGACCCCGATCAACGGTCGTTCGGCTTGCGCCAGCTGGCGGATGAAGTCTTCCAGCTCCAGCATCCAGTCGAGCTGCTCGTATACACCGTATCGAGACCCGGTAATCAACCAGCCATCACACTCGTATATCGACTCAGGCATTTCGCCTCGAATCACGCTGTAAGCAGCAAAGTCAAGCTTGCGGCCCGCCAGGCCCAGCAGTCGCTCGAACATTACCGGATAGGGATCATTATGGTCCGCCAGCTCTTCGCGTATCAGCCCGGTTTCGAGAATTCCAATTTTCATATGTAGCACCTGACTCTTGTGGTAACGCAGTAAACCGCCAACAATGCCTGTCGCACCGAAGCCGGGTTTCTGATCGCTTTAATGTGACCATATTTTATAGACTTATCCCCGGCCTTAGCAACAGCACCATTGGTGATAAACTCACATATGTGATTAAATAATTCGCCTGCCCCTAGCTGGAAACCAAACGATGTCCGCGTCCGACGCACCACCATTAGAACTGCTGATGATCGAAAAATCGGACGATCTGAAAACGCATCAATGGGTCTACCAGTTGCTGCGCAACAATTTACTCTGTGGTCGCATTGCACCCGGCATTCCCCTGACCATACGCGGCCTTGCACAGATTCTCGACGTCAGCCCCATGCCGGTGCGTGAGGCACTGCACCGCCTGGCCTGCGAGGGTGCG
>Ga0316196_10000058_pt1 | contig 29161 bp, 25 predicted proteins | sample Eddsed2cm_MG_FD_204938 | JGI IMG/M metagenome (GOLD analysis project Ga0316196, IMG submission 204938) | Coastal sediment microbial communities from Maine, United States - Eddy sediment 2 cm | ecosystem: Environmental > Aquatic > Marine > Coastal > Sediment | place: USA: Maine | collected... | reverse complement strand
GCGCTGTTGCCACGCCTTGTGCGCTCGCTGGTCGGCCCGCAGTTCGCCGCCCTCCTGCCACTGTTCGAACGATTCGTTGTCCGCCAGCATGGGCCGGTAGTAGGCCGTCTCGTAATTGGCCATGGTGTGACTGCATCCCAGGAAATGATGCCCTGGACCCACCTCCCGAAAGGCGTCCAGCGCCATGGCGTTGTCATCCAATGTGAGGCCGTTGGCGAACACGTGCATCATGCCCAGATGATCCAGGTCCAGCATGAACTTCTCGTAACCCATGACCAGGCCGCCCTCCAGCCACCCGGCGCTGTGCATGATGAAGTTGGCACCTGCCAGCAGCGTTGGCATCAGCGAGTCGGCGCTTTCCTGAGCGGCCTGAGCATCCGCCAGCTTGGCCGCGGTGATGGCGCCACCGCAACGCAGGGGCACGCCCAGGCGCCGCGCCAGTTGTCCCACCGCGAGATAGCCGATGGCCGGCTCCGGCATACCGAAGGTCGGCGCACCGCTCAGCAGGGACATGGAGCTGAGGAAGTTGCCCAGGATCGCCGGCGCGCCGGGGCGCACCAGTTGAATCAGGCCGATGCCGGCCATGGCCTCCGCCATGGATTGAGCCACCGCCCCGGCCACCGTCACCGGCCCCATGGCGCCGCCCAGGATAAACGGCACCACCACCGTGCATTGGTTGGCTGCGGCGTAGGTGCGCAGCGCGGCGCTCATGGTGCCGTCGTACACCAGGGGTGAATTGACATTGATGTTGCCCAGGATCACGCAGTCCCGCTCGACCCTGTCCTCGCCAAAAACGATCCGCGCCAGGTCAATGGAATCGGCCGCCCGCTCCGGCGCGGTCACCGAGCCCATGAAGGCTTTGTCGGAGTAGCGGATATGGGCGTAGACCATGTCCAGATGGCGTTTGTTGACGGCAACGTCTACCGGCTCGCAGATGGTCCCGCCGGAATGGTGCAGCCAGGGCGTCTGGTAGGCCAGTTTCACGAAGTTCTCGAAGTCCTGCATGCTGGCGTAGCGGCGGCCCTGTTCCAGGTCTCGAACGAACGGCGAACCGTAGGCCGGCGAAAACACCGTGTGTGCGCCGCCGATGACCACCGAGCGCTCAGGATTGCGGGCATGCTGGACAAAGGATCCCGGCGTGCTGCTCTGAATCAGTTCCCGCAACATGCCGCGTTCGAAGCGCACCCGCACGCCGTCCACCCGGGCGCCGGCCTCACGCCAGAGGCGCAGTGCCTCCGGGTCATCCCGGAACTCGACGCCGATCTCGTCCAGCAGGATGTCGACATGGTCCTCGATGCGGCTCAGCCCTTCTTCTCCGAGCAGCTCATAGGTTGGGATGCGGCGGGTGATATAGGCCGGTGCTCCAGACCCCGATTCGTCCCCGGCGATGCGTTGGGCGCGGCGCGCCTGTCGTGCTCCACCGTCCCGTCCACGTCTGGTGCGCAGCAGTTCGTCCGCCATCCTGGGAACCCTCGACCGCCCTTATGGGCCGTCTTCAATTTGGCCTGGAATAGACCGAACGCCAAGCATAAGCTCAGTATGACTGGGGTTTGGAGGGATGCCGCTTTATGCAATGGCCAAAATCAGTTTATGAGTGAGCTGCGGAAACTGATCTCATCCCCGTCCGCTCTGATCGCATTCGAGGCCGCGGCAAGGCTGCAGAGTTTTACCCGTGCGGCCGAGGAACTGGAGTTGAGTCAGCCGGCGATCAGCCACAGCGTGCGCCAGTTGGAGCGCCGTCTTGGCGTTCGCCTGTTCGAACGGGGTGCCCGCAGCGTGTCTTTGACTCCTGAGGGTCAATGGTTTTACGCCAGCGTGGCCAAGGGGCTGGGCCACATCGTACAGGCCGCTCTGCACTTGAAGCGCACCCACGGTCTCAGCGCCCAGGTCACCATCTCGGTGTCCACCGCCTTCGCCTCTCAGTGGCTGCTGCCGCGTATTGCCCGGTTCAGGAACGAGCACCCGGACATCGATCTTCGCTTTCAGACTTCGGATCGCGACGTGGCACTGGTGGCCGAAGGGATCAGCATTGGCGTGCGCCAGGGCGCAGGGGAGTGGCCAAGCTATCACGCCTGGCGCTTTGCCGAAGAACAGGTGTACGCGGTATGCAGCCCGGCCTTCCTGGCCCGTAACGGGCCCTGGTCTGGTCCGGAGGACCTAATCCGGGAGCCTCTGATCCATCTTGAGGAGCCGCACCGTGACTGTGTGCAGTGGAGCGACTGGTTCAACCAGTTCGGTCTTGACTATGAGCCGCCGGCCCACGGTTTGCGTTTGAACGATTACGCCCTGGTGCTGCAGGCGGCGCTGGAGGGTGAGGGAATTGCCCTGGGCTGGAATCATCTGATCAATCATCGGGTGCGCGACGGTGCTCTGGTTATGGCGGTGGGTGGTCGCTATCGTTCCGGCAACGCGTTTTACATTGTGACGCCCAGAGCCTGGCCGCTCAGCGACGCGACCCGCACGCTGCGGGACTGGATGCTGCTGGAGTCGGCCACTGAGGATGGTGGGCTACCGCCGACCAGGCCAGACGGTCAAGCGAAGGCAAGGGCGTAACGAGTGTAGTGTCCCGTCCTATCAGTTCGCAGCGTTTCAGAGTGCCCAGATCCGCCGATGCAAGGCGCAGCTGCGGATGGGGATTCGGCCATCAGGGCGCATCTGCACCCTGGTGGACAGAAACGCGATTCGCATCATGAATCCAGATCTTTCATGGCACTTTTGGAAAGGTGCTCAAGAGGTGCGCGCAACGGCCCGTCAGGTCAGCCGCGATCGCCCGCGGGTGCTGCTTTTGGGGCGTCCAGGGCGCTGGAGGATGCCGCCGCGTTGAGTGTTTCCGGGTCCAATTCCCCAGACCCCACCGCCTCCACGATGACGCGTCTGGGCGCGAACTTGATGCCGGCGTCCTCGAATGCAAGCTGGATGCGGGTGAATGCCTCCCGCCGAACATAGAACTGCTGCCCGGGCACGGTGGTGAATTTGCACCGCAGTATCAGCGCTGAGTCATCCATGCGATTTACCCCCTGCGATTTCAGGGGTTCGAGCATCAACGGACCCAACTCCGGATCCTGCAGCATCTGCTGCCCCACCTTTTTGATCAGACGGCGGACTTGATCCAGATCCGTTTCGAATGGAACCCGGATCTCGAACTTCATGATCGCCCAGTCGCGACTGAAGTTGGTCACGTGTTGGATCTCACCATAGGGGACGGTATGCACCGGGCCGTTGTGGTGACGGAGTTGCAGAGACCGGATCGAGATGCGTTCCACCGCGCCGGTGACGCCAGCGATATCGATGTACTCACCCACGCGGAAGGCATCGTCCATCAAGAAGAAAACCCCGGAAATGATGTCCTTGACCAGGGTCTGAGCGCCGAATCCGACCGCCAGCCCTATCACGCCCGCGCCGGCCAGCAGCGGACCGATATTCACCCCCAGGGCCGAAAGAACGACCATCGCGGTGATGGTTGCCAGGGTGATCAGAAGAAACTTTCTCAACAACGGCATCAACGTGGTGATGCGGGAAGCGCCGGTGCCACCGCCTTCGTCGCCCAGGATGTCGTCCGCGTCCGGGTCCACTTCCTTGGGCATATAGGGCGCGGTAGCGCGCTTGGCGACTTCCCAGATCGCGACCGCGATGGTCAGGGCCAGCGCTATCTGCATCAGGGCCCCGGCCAGCCGCCCACCCAGTGCGGTATCCCAGAAGGCAGCCAGATCCGTGCCGCTCAACCCAGTTTGCTGGCTGATCCAGCCCAGGAGTGGGCTGGGCGTGCCCGATGCGTAGCCGGCCATCAGCAGCACAATTGAGCCGAATATCACCGCGGCGCCCAGCGCCCAGGTGATCGGTGTGACCAACCCCTCCCACCACGCGGAATGGTAGTTCGGTCTCGATGCGAGGCGGGTATTCGACAGGCGCCGCAATTGTCCCACCACCGCAAGCAGTATGGCGGCCAGCAAGACCACCGCCAGCAGCCAGGCCAGATGTGACAGGATTGCCCAGGCCAGATGTGGATATCCGCCAAGTCCGACCAACGCGCTGGAACCGGCGGCCAATCCCAGCAGCGCAACACTGGGTTCCAATAGGCCCGGCGGCGACGGCACGGCCGTTCTCAGCGCCCGCCGGCCTCGAACCGCCAGTATCGCCACCGTCAACAGCACCAGCATGGACAGGTATTGCAGAACCGACGCGGCCGATGGGGCCAGGCCCGGCAAGGCTGCCATCCAGCTCAAGATGATGGCCAGAACCAGAATCGGTGCCAGTGCCTGAATGGCGCGGGGTGCGCGAAAGGCCGTGCCCGGACCCTGGGCGCCGCCGCCCAGGAGCTGTCGCACGAAGTGCAAAGCGGGAAACACGGAGATCAAGAGCAGAAAACCATAGCCGCTGTCGGCGGGGAGCCGAAACAGCTTCATGATCAGGATCCATGCGCCTAGAGGCACCAGCCACCAGATCAGGTCCCGGCCTGCCGTCAGCAGTCGGGTGCCCGATCCCGGTGGTGCTGAACTCAGTAAATGATTGAACCCACGGATGGCCGCCGCCGCCGCCAACGCTAAAAACAGGGTGACGCAGAGCAGCCCGATCCAGGCGGAGAGTGTACCGCCGAGCAAGCGCCAGCCGATTCCGCGGACCGCCTCGGTGCTTTCGGACAGGGCCAGAGCGGGCATCACCGACAGCGCCAGGGCCGCGCGACGCCATGCCGACGAGTCCGTCGGCAGATTGACGCGGCTTTGCAGCCGATCGGCCAAGGCCAGCGTCAGTGCTGCGTCAAATTCGGCACTCATGCGGGTACGGATTTGGTCCAGCACCGCCAGTTCCCGGGCCTGAAAGCCAATCAATTGCCGAACATCGTCCTGAGATTCTGTTCCGTTCTCGCCCTCCGATAGCCGCTGCTGGTCGTCCAGCAGCTGGCGGTAGCTCTGCAGCTCGGCCTGTGCCCTTTCGATGCTGGTGGCAAGACTGTCCAGATCCGCCTTGCCGTCGCGTAACAGTTCTACCGGGAGCCCCGGTTCTTCCGTAAGTGCTTGCAGGGTTTCCACATGTCGCTGCATCTGCAGCCATTGAATGTCGCTGTTGCGCAGACTGGCCCGCAGAAATGCGTCTTCCGACTGGCGATCGAGTTGCCGTTTACGCGCCTCGGATTCCGGTCCGCTGACCTCCACAGCGGCCGCCGCATTGCTCAATCTCGCGCTGTCCCGCACCAGCATGGACGCGGTTTGCTCCAGCAGCTCACGCCGCGGATCGGATTGCGCCGCCGCATTCTGAATCAGCGTTCTGACCTCCATGCGGCTTTGCAGCAGCGCCAGTTTTTCCTGATTCAGTTCGAGCAGGCGAGTCGCGTCGTCGATGGCCGAGTTCAGCGTGGTCAGCAGTGAGCGATTGGCTTCGAGCAGCGCTTCCGCACTTTTCACGTTGCCGCCGGCCAGCACGGTCGCCTCCAGGCGTTCGATCATCACCCTGCGGTATTCGGCGCGTCCCTCGGCGGTGCGCAGACGGGCCGACAGGGAATCGACCTCCAATCGGGTGCGCCGAAGTTCTTCGAAAGTGACCGGGAACGCATCCGGGTTGCGTATGAGCCGGTCTAAGCTGGCGTCTTCTTCGGCCAGGCGTTTTTCCAGCCGCTCGCCCGCCTCGGACAACTCACTCGCCAGGCGCTGCACATCCCGGAGCGCCTGTCCCATGCCCTCGGTGGCAACCGGCACCTGCGCCATACAGATTCCGCAGGCCAGCAGGAGTAGGAGGGTGATGGTGGAACGCACCGGACACTTGACCCTGGTCACTGGTTTGGGTCGTCGGCATCGGCGGTTTCCAGCAGGACCGCCCGCAGATGGCGTTGCTGCAGTTGACGGAGTTCCCCGTCGGTACGCATGGCCCGAAGCGCCTCATCGATACGCTGAAGCAACTCGGCGTCGTCGGGACGAACAGCCACGCCGATGCCTTCCCCAAACCAACGTACATCTCGAAATGTCGGCCCGACGAAGGTGTAGGGCGCGCCTACGGGGCGCGACAGAAACCCCTCCCATAGCACCACCGACTCGCCCAACACCGCGTCCAGGCGCCCCAGCACCAGATCGGCCAGGGCCTCGTCCTGGGTCTTGTAGCGATGCACGCGGGTGCTGGCCGGCGCCGTGTCGCTCAGATAGTCGTCCGAGGTTGTCAGGCGCTTGACCCCCACGTCCAGACCGTCAAGCGTATCCACCGACAGCTGAGCGCCCGTTGACCGCAGCGCGACCAGTTGCGCAGGACTTTGAAAATACGGTTCGGAAAAGGCCACCCGCTCGCGTCGCTTGTCGGTGATGGAAACAAAGGCCGCGGCGAAGTCGAGCTGCCCGGACTCGATCATGGGAAGGACATCGGCAAATTCGGTTTCGGCCAGTTCACAGGCCTGATTGAGTCTTGCGCACAATGCACGGCTCAAATCCACATCGAAGCCGGCCACGTCACCGTTGTCATCCACATAGCCGAACGGTGGGGCGGCGGATTGAACCCCGACGGCGAGTGACCGGGAGTCCTTTTGCGCCAGAGCCTGCTGGCCCAGCGGCAGTCCCAGTCCGAGAAGTACAAACAGGCCCAGCAGGTTGTGACCTGGAATCTTTGTCATCGATGCCATGCGGTTAAAATCGTGGCGGTTAATGCCGGTCTGTTTTCGAGCACCGTAGCCGACAACAGATTACGAATTCAACGGCCTTCCCTGGCCCGACAGCAGTGTTCGATTGCTTCAGTCCAGTAGATCCTGCGGAATATTTCCACCGTTTTCGGCGATCTTTCTCAATACCGTTTTGTGCAGCCACATGTTCATCTGCGCTGAGTCGCCCATCAGTTCGGCGGGGCAGTCGAGTTCCGCCGCCAACTCCTTGCGCACACCATAACTGCTCTCAAGGCCGAGTAGCTTGAGCAGGTCGACGATGGAAGTCTTCCAGTTGAGTTTCTGGGGATTTGCCTCCGCCATCGCCTCCAGCTTCGCCATCACGTCCACCACCGGAATGGCGACCGGGGGCGGAGGTGTCGCCGGGGCGTCTGGGGCCGAGGCGTCCCCCGGCGCTTGAGCGGCCGGTGGTGCGGCTGTCGCCGGCGCCGTGTCGGTGTCCTTGGTCTCCTCTGCTTCGGCGTCCCCTATGCCCAGCGTGCTCAAAATCTTATTGAAAAATCCCATGCTCTCTTCCCATATTGTGTTTACAGCGCCAAATAAGTGGCGACCACGGTAGTCTAGGACATCGCCGCAGGTGCAAGAGATTTTTTTGTGGCCGTGTAATGACCACACACGAATATTCGCTTACTCTTGGCATCGGCACCATAGCTAACCAGTTTATACGGAACAGCCTACTACCGGGTCTGCCCGCCCGGACGGGGAACGGCTTACAGATGAAGGAGATTTTCGAGCAGCTGTCGGCGGCGCCGCTTGCGATCCTGTTCCCGGCTCTGTTCGTGGGCGTGACCTGGTTGGGTATCCTGCTGGTGCGCCCCTTTCTGCGATTGATGCTGGGCGGACAGCGCGGCCTGAACGACCTGGTGAGCCATGCCAGCGCCGGCTTCAGCCTGCTCTACGGATTGCTGCTCGGCCTGCTGTCGGTCGCCGCTTTTGACAACAACGCGCGCATCGAATCGGCCGTTCAACGGGAGTCGGCCTCGGTCGCGCTGTTGTACCGTGGATTTTCCAACTATCAAGAACCACTCCGGTCCGAACTCCGCTATCTGATGCGTGATTACACGGCCTATGTGTTGAACCGGGACTGGCCGGCTCACCAACAGGGTCTTATTCCCACCGGCGGCGACAATCGGCTCGCGGTCATACGTCAATCCATGCTCCAGTTCGAGCCCAAGAATGCATCGGAAGGCATCATGCAGGAGCAGGGGCTAACCCACTTCGACAGCCTGCTGGGCGCCCGGGTCGATCGTCTTGCGGGTGTCAATCTCAAAATACCGGGCGTGTTCTGGTATGTGGTCATAATCGGCGCCATGATCCAGATCATCCTGATCTGGATGCTCGAGATGCGGTTGTTTACCCAGATGCTGTTAAGCGGTCTGGTGGCGTTTTTTCTTGGCGTGATGATTTTTCTGATTTATGCATTGGACGAGCCTCTGCAGGGCGCGGTCCTGGTATCCCCAACCGCCTATGAGCTGGTGTATGGCACCCTCATGGAACTGGACGATGTTCCATGAGCACGCCAGCAGCCCGAGACCCCATGGTCGCGCTGTTGCTGCTGGGTGTGGCGGCTCTTGCCGGCCCCTTAAGCGCCTGGTCGGCCACCACGCCGGAGCGGTTTTTTACGATCGGCACCGGACAGGTCGGGGGGACCTACTATCCTCTGGGGCGTGCGATTTGCGATTTGGTCAACCGCGAGCGCGAAGTACACGGCTATCGCTGTTCGGTGGATCCTACCCAGGGCTCGGTGGAGAATGTAACGGCGATGCGCAAGGGCGAGTCTGACTTCGCCATCCTCCAGGCCGATGTGCACTACCAGACCTTCGAAGGAACAGGCCGCTGGGCGGGTCAGCCCCAGCCGGAGCTGCGCTCGGTGTTGTCGCTTTATCCGGAACTGGCGACCATCCTCAGCCCGCCCGGGGCGATCACGGAAACCGACGATTTGCTTGGCGTCCGGGTGAATGTGGGCCAGGCCGCATCCGGTGGTCGGGCGACCTGGGATCTCGTAATGGAAGCCCTGGGGAAGGAGCAGAATGCGGTGGTGAGTCAGTTCCGTCCGCAGGATGCCAATGCAATGCTGTGCGCCGGTGAAATCGATGCCAGTGTGCTGATGGTCGGCCACCCGTCGGGGGTGGTCGCGAACGGACTGGCGCAGTGTCAGCTGGATTTCTTCCCCATCAGTGTTCAGGGCATCGATCGCATCCTTGCCGAGCGCCCGTATTACCAGCGCGGTGTGATTTCCGGCGAGGACTACGGGCTTGACGGGTTCGTGCCCACCTTCGGTGTCAGCGCAACATTGGTGACCACCGCCGATACCGACGAGGATCTGGTGGATCTGGTGAGCGGGATGGTGCTCGACCATTTTGACGAGATTCAGGAACTGGTGCCGACGCTGCGCGGGGTTGAGGTGCGCGACATGGCGGAAGGGGGCTTGACGGCGCCGTTGCACCCGGCGGCCAGGCGAGCCCTTCAGGAACGTGGCCTGCTGGAATAACGTGGAACGGGAGAGCAGTTAAACCATGGCCGAGTTCCAGGTGGTTGAAACCGAGGGCCTGCGTTACGTCCGGGTTGACATTCAGGATGAGGAAGTACGCGCTGAGTCCGGTGCCCTGTCTTATCTCAGGGGCAAGATTGAAGTGAGCACGCCGGTGCCCACAGTTGGGCGTGCGTTGGCGGCGACGCTGTCGGACGAGCCTTGGATTCGCCCGCGGTTTCGCGGTGACGGAGAGATCTACCTGGAACCTTCCCTAGGCGGTTACCACGTTTTCGATGTAGAGGATGACGACTGGATTCTTGAGAACGGCGCCTATTGGGCCTCAGAAGGTACAGTCGATCTGGGGTTGCACCGCGAGGCGGTGATCACGTCTTTGTTCGCCGGCGAGGGGTTTATCGACTACCAGACCATGGTCCACGGGCGGGGCAAGGTGGTGCTGAATTCCATTGGGCCGGTGGAAGAGGTGCGTCTTAACGGCGATGAGATCGCAGTGGAGGGAAAGCTGGTCATCGCCCGCACCACCGGCTTAGAGTACCGGGTCAGGCGACCCACGCGCTTTTTCAGTTTTTACCTGTCCGGCGAAAGTCTGTTTCGCACCTATAGCGGCCATGGCAAGGTGTTGCTGGTCAAGGCGCCCTACATGAGCCAGCGGCTCATGTCCTACATGGAAGACCAGGCCTGACCATGATCCTGGAGCCATCCCCAGACCGGTCCATAGAGGGCGAATGCCTGTGCGGCGCGGTTCGTTATCGGGTGGACGGCCGGCTCAGGGATGCCCGTTCCTGCCACTGTTCCAGGTGCCGCAAAGCCTTCAGCGCCCAGGCTTCCGCCTACGCGCTGGTGGACCCGGATGAGTTCAGGTGGCTGTGCGGCGATGAGCTGTTAACCACCTATTCCGACCAGCAAGGATACGGTTTGCAGTTCTGCAGCCTGTGCGGATCGACCTTGTGCGGGATCCATGGCGGCGTCATACACGGTGTTTCGTTGGGGTGTGTCAACGGGAATCCGGACGTGGTCTTGGGCATGCACATTCATGTGGGGTCCAAAGCCAACTGGGAAGTCATTCCCGATGACGTCACGCAGTTTCAGGAAGGGCCGCCGAGCTGGCAAAACACGTGAGCGGATGCCAGGCAAAGTTCGTGTCCCTCTACCCATTGATTGACCGCAGTGGATTTGCCCCGGCGAGGGTTCTCTATGCCAGGCCTGCCCGGTGAGTATTTGACCGGGCAGAAAACCGGGGGCCAGCCACTCGGTGGGTTGAGCCTGTCGGACATTCGTGGCATCGCCAAACTGGCCACCGAGGCAAGCATCGGTGTTACCCGTATCGCCGAGGGTGTGCATCAGTCGGTATGGCAATCGGTGGGATTTTCGGGCGGCGCTGATCCGGGACAAGCCCGAGGCCTGACCGGTCTGGTCTACAAAAGCATCTATCGTGTCACCCGGATTGCGGGCCGCGGTGCCGATGCGGTTCTCGGTGGTTTGCAGAACCGGTTTGAAGCCGAACCGACTGCGGTCCCCACGTCACCCACCCGCGAGTCGATTCTGGCGGCGCTCAATGGTGTGATGGGGGACCGGCTGAGTGCGGACAACAACCCGTTCGCCATTGCCATGGGCCTGCGGTACCGCGGTTGGCCACTGGACTGGAACGCACCGCCACCCATGGCCGAGGTCACCGGCAAGGTGCTGGTGCTGGTCCATGGTTTGTGCATGAACGAGCTCGGGTGGCAGAGGAAAGATCCGGCGCAGGGAGAGGATTACGGTGCCGAGCTGGCATCACGTCTGGGATACACACCGGTCTACTTGCGTTACAACTCAGGCTTGCACATCGCGCTCAATGGCGAGGCGTTCTCCCGGCAGCTCGAACAACTGACGGAATCATGGCCAGTCCCGATCGAAGACCTCACCGTGGTGGCCCACAGCATGGGTGGTCTGGTCACACGCAGCGCCATCCATCAGGCACAGCAGGCCGGTCTGGCCTGGGTAACACGGCTCCGCAACCTCGTGTTTCTGGGCACGCCTCATCATGGCGCGCCCCTTGAGCGGGTGGGAAACTGGGTGGACGTCATACTGGGCAGTACCCCTTACACCGCGCCGTTCGCGCGTATCGGGCACCTGCGCAGCGCCGGCATCACCGATCTTCGCTACGGTGATTTGACAGAAGCGGATTGGCATGGGCACGAACGCTTCCAAGACCGGCCCGATCAGCGCATCCCCGTGCCCCTGCCCGATGGTGTGGACTGCTATGCTGTGGCCGCCACCACCGCCAGTCGATCCGGCGGCCTGGCCGGTCGCCTCATGGGCGATGGTCTGGTACCGGTGGACAGCGCATTCGGCCGTCATCAAGACCCGCGGCGTACCCTTGCGTTCGCCGACGCGGCCAAGTGGGTGGCCTACCGCACCAGTCACATGTCCTTGCTGAACAGCCCCGAGGTCAGCGGGCAGATGCTGCGCTGGCTGGGATAGGCCGCCCCCAAACCACAGTTCGGACGCCTTTTACGGGCTCAGTTTTTCAGGCTGTGCAGGGGCGCCGGTATGCGGCCGGCGAAGCGCACGAAGCGATCCGAGGCACCCACATCGTGGACCGGCAGGATAACGCTTTCGCCGAACAGCCCGCCAAAGCTGACCAGCTCGCCGGCCTGTCGGCCCGGCACCGGAATCAGGCGGGTGGCGGTGGTTTTGTGATTCATCACACCAATGGCCATTTCGTCCGCCATGATGGCGGCGATGGTCTCGCCCGGCGTGTCCCCTGGAATGGCGACCATATCAAGGCCGACGCTGCATACGCTGGTCATGGCCTCCAGCTTGTCGAGAGTCAGGCTGCCCTCGGCGGCGGCCCGGGCCAGCGAGGCGTCTTCCATCACCGGGATGAAGGCACCGCTCATACCGCCGACGCTGCTGCTGGCGAAGGCGCCGCCCTTTTTGACCGCGTCGTTCAGCATCGCCACCGCCGCCGTAGAGCCGGGGGCGCCCACCTGTGAAATGCCCATGGTTTCGAGGATTTCACCGATGGAGTCGCCGATCTGCGGTGTCGGCGCCAGAGACAGGTCCACGATCCCGAACGGAATCGCCAGCCGCTTCGCCAGTTCCCGTCCGATCAGTTCACCCACCCGGGTGATTCGAAACGCAGTGACCTTGATCTCCTCGGCCAGGTCCGCGAGGGTCAATTGACTTTCCGGGTCGCTTTCTGCGGACAGGGCTTCAGCCCCTTCGATCAGACGCTGCAAAGCCCGTTTGACCACGCCGGGGCCGGAAACCCCTATGTTGAGGACCGCATCCGGTTCTCCCTGGCCATGGGTCGCGCCGGCCATAAATGGATTGTCGTCGGGCATGTTGGCAAACACCACCAGTTTGGCGCAGGCGAAACCGGCGTTGGCCCGATCCGCCTCCGAGATGGCCCGAATCGTATGCCCGGTTCTCAGCACCGCGTCCATATTGATTCCGGTGCGGCTGCTCGCCACGCCCAGGGCCGAGCATACGCGGCCGGTGCTCGACAGCGCTTCGGGTAGGCTGGTGATCAGCGCCGAGGCGGTTGGCGTCGTCCCTTTCTGCACTGTGGCACTGAAGCCACCGATCAGATCCACGCCCACGGTCGCGGCGGCCCGGTCCAACCGACGTGCCACTTGAACCAGGGCATCGACACCGTGACCGGCAGCCACCGCCGCAATGGGTGAGACCGCGATGCGCTTGTTGGTAATCGGGATGCCGAAGGTTCGCTCCACCTGACGGGCCGCGCTGACCAGGTTGCCGGCGGTGCCCACAATTTTGGCCTCGATCTTGTCCAGCAACTGGGCCAGGACCGGGCTGCTGCAGTCCTCCAGATTCAAGCCCAGGGTGACCGTCCTGACGTCCAGGTTTTCCTCCTGGAACATGCGGATGGTGTCGAAGATGGCGTCGTTACGAATCATTGGATATCCGCCTGAAAGCGACTTCGTTGGTGGCCACGAACAGCTTGTTGTGTTGCAGCCTGACCCGCAGCCCGGCCTCGGAGCCCGCATGCTGGAGATCGATTTGAAACTGATCCAGCCGGATGTCGCCCGGCACCTCGATTTCAGCAATGATGCTGATCTTGCCGTCTACCACACGGGCGCCTAGATCGGTGAAATTGCCGCCACGGTTGGCCACCATCTCCGATAGGGTGGGCAGGATGCCGGGGCTGTCGTTGCCGGTGGCGGTGAGAATGTAGCGCTCGCCGCGTGGCGGCGCGGTGGGTGCGTCCCGATAGGGCACCAGGGTTACCGTGGCGTTCGGGCCAAGCCGGGCTGTGAGCTCCGGGTTCAGCACCGCAGGGTCGTTTGGTTCCGCCAGCGTCAACACCACAATGATGGTGAAGTAATCCCGCACCACGGTCTGGCTGAGTTCCAGCAGATGAGCGTCGTGGGCGGCCAGTACACTGGTGATCGCGGCGATGATGCCTCGATGGTCCGGTGTAAGGACCGTGAGGATATAAGTTTGACCGTTCAAGTGGCGCTGTCCTCCGTCGCGACCGTGGGAACAAATAGGGCACTCTTGACCTATTCGTGAACGTGTATCTTGGGCCTTGAATGCACCGCTTCATCGTTGCAGATCCTGGCAATAGAACAACCGTTACACGCGCTCCGCGCTTTGAGTCTGCACATTTCAGCCTCCAAATCTGCTGCGTCCAGAACGCGTCAGCGGCGCCCTAGTGGGCCGTACCGGCAGGTTGGCGTGGCCACAGCCGTTGGATTGCACCCGCCTCGTCGATCCGGCGCCGCAGTAGGGTTTCGAACACCTCGGGATCTTTGCAGTAGGTGGCTTCCCCGGTCCGGGGCGCGTGATAGTCCCGCAGGCGTGACAGCCACCAGCGCAGTGCGGCGGCCCTGAGCATCACCGGCCAAAGACCCCGTTCGATGGGGCTGAACGGCCTCTCCGCGTGGTAGGCATCGAGAAACGCCCCGGTCCGCTCAGGGTTCAGAGTGTGATCGGCGTCGCTGCACCAATCGTTCACCGCCACCGCCACATCGAACAGCAGCACCTCGCTGCAGGCGAAGTCGAAATCGATGATGCCTGTAAGGGTGTCGCCCTGAAACAGGCTGTTGTCTCTGAACAGGTCCCCGTGGATGGCGCCCCGGGGTGCGTCCGGCAACCGATACAGGGACTGAAACCTCAGTTCACTCTCCAGCAGCGTGCGTTGCCCCGGGCTCAGCCGGTCATTGAGCCACCGCGCGCTTGTACGCCACCAGTCCAAGCCGAAGGCGTTGGCCCGTTGCGGTCCGAAATCGGCCCCGGCGCGATGCAGACGGGCAAGCGCGCCCGCTACGGCTCGGCACTGGCCAAGGTTGGGTACGCTGGTGAGCGCCAAACCCGGTATCCGCTCCAGCAAGGCGGCCGGTTTGCCGGCCAGTTGTCTCAAGGTCAGACCGTCGCGCCCGGCGATCGGACGGGCGCAGGCGACACCGCTGTGGCTGAGATGCTCGATAAGCGCCAGCAGGTAGTGTGGCTGCTCCGGCGCCAAGGCTTCGTACAGGGTAAGTACGTGGTGGCCGGACTCGGTTTCCACATAGTAATTGGTGTTGGTGATGCCCTCAGCGATTCCCCGGTAGCTGAGCAGTTCGCCCAATTCGTACTGGCGGAGAAACGTGACCAGCAGTGGGCGGTCGACCGGGGTAAAAACCGACATGGCAATTTGGATTCCGTTTCAGGGTGCGGCTCGCACCGCCGCCGCGGCTGGCGCCTACCAGCTGAAGATCACCCAGCCGGGCACCAGAATATCGTCTGACAGTTCAGAGCTGCGGGTGTCGAGTTGCCCGTCGCCGTCGGTGTCGATCAGATAGTATTCCGGTCCCTGGGCGGGAATGACCTTGATCGCGCGGACCTGACCATTGACCCGGTATTCCTCGATGGTCGCATCTTTGCGGCGAATGATGCGGACCTCTGGCTCAGGGGTCTCGTCCGCCTTTTCGCTGGGGCGTTTGGGCTCGGGCGGCAGAGTCCGGAATTCGAGCTCCTCGGACTGGCTGGCCGCGTAGGCGGCCGTGGACAGGGCGGTAAGCGCGCCCAGAATAAGGGCGCGGTTCAGATGCGCTGAGTTCTGGCCGAGTGACGCCAACGTCAGTCTCCAGGCCGAGACTCGGTTTTCCTTGGGATGGGATCTAGAGGTCATACAGGGTCGCCTGCTCTGTCGGCATCGGACTGCGCCCCTGATTGTCGTAGAAGTCGAAGATCGCCTCCACGACTTCCTCGGGCTGATCTAGGATCTGAAACAGATCCAGGTCTTCTGCGCTGACCGTACCCTGGGCGACCAGCGTGTTCTCGAACCAGGTCACCAGACCGGCCCAGAATGGTTTGTGCACCAGGATGATGGGTATGCGCCGGCTCTTGCCGGTTTGCACAAGGGTCAGAATCTCGGCCAGTTCGTCCAGAGTGCCAAAGCCGCCCGGAAACACCACGTAGGCGGACGCGTACTTCACGAACATCACCTTGCGGGAGAAGAAATGCCGGAAGTTCAGGGCGATGTCCTGATAGTTGTTTCCGGACTGTTCGTGAGGCAGGTTGATATTGAGCCCGATGCTCGGCGCCGGGCCGCTGTGCGCACCTTTGTTGGCCGCTTCCATGATTCCCGGCCCACCGCCGCTCACCACGGAGAAACCGGCCTCTGACAGCAGGCGTGCCGTGGTTTCGGCCAAGGCGTAATGTGCATGGTGGGGACCGAGGCGGGCGGAACCGAAGAAGCTGACCGACGGGCTGATCCGGGCCAGCCGCTCAAAGCCTTCGACAAACTCCGCGATGATCTGAAAAATCTTCCACGACTCCCGCGTAAGCATGGTGTCGTTGATCGGCATCAGACCCGGGTGGTCCACCTTGCTTTCATCTCTCATGACAGAACTGCTAAGTTGCCTCTCATTCGCCGGCGATCCCGCATCGCCGGGTTCAGCCCCATACTACCGGAAAACCCGGATCTACCGATCATGACCGATACACCGAAGAAGAAGCTGGTGCTGGTGGACGGCTCGTCCTATCTGTTCCGGGCTTTCCACGCAATGCCGCCATTGACCGGGCCGGCCGGCCAACCCACCGGGGCCATGTACGGCGTTCTCAACATGTTGCGCAAGCTGCTGGAAGAGTACCGGCCGGAGTACTTTGCCGTTGTGTTCGATGCCAGCGGCAAGACCTTTCGCGATGACCTTTACCCCGAATACAAGGCGAACCGTCCACCTATACCGGAGGATTTGCGCCCGCAAATCGAACCGCTGCACGAAACCATCCGAGCCCAGGGTTTGCCGCTGCTGGTGGTGCCTGGGGTGGAGGCGGACGATGTGATCGGCACCCTGGCGCGCCAGGCCGAGGGCCAGGGTCTGCAGGTGTTGATCTCGACCGGGGACAAAGATCTCGCGCAACTGGTGGATGCGGATGTCACGCTATTGGATACCATGTACGACAAGGTTTCCGACCCAGACGGGGTGCTGGCAAAGTTTGGTGTGCCGCCCGAGCGGATCATCGATTTCCTGGCTTTGGTGGGCGATAGCGTCGACAACATCCCCGGTGTTCCCAAGGTGGGGCCAAAGACCGCCGCCAAATGGCTGAACCAGTATGGTGATCTGGATGCTGTCATCGCCCGTGCGGATGAAGTCAAGGGCAAGATTGGCGACAACCTCAGAGCCAGCCTGGAACAGTTACCCCTGTCCCGCGAACTGGCCACCATCCGCTGCGACCTGGAGCTGGATGTGGCGCCGGATGCGCTGGTGCCGACGGACGCCGATCTGGGCCTGTTGCGCGAACTCTATGCCACCCACGGTTTTTCCACCTGGTTGCGCCAGCTCGGGCGCGCCGACGCAGACCCAGGCGGTGACGGGGCTGAGGCACAGGCCGACCGTCCCGAAACTCAGTACGAGACCATTCTGGAGATGTCGGAACTGGATATCTGGCTGGAGCGGTTGCAGGCCGCTCCGGTGATGGCGTTCGATACCGAGACCACCAGCCTTGACTATATGGCCGCGGAGGTGGTGGGTGTCTCCTTTGCCGTCGAGCCCTGCCATGCCGCATATGTGCCGTTGGCACACAACTACCCCGGTGCGCCGGACCAGCTGGACCGCGACCGTGTGCTGGCTCGCCTGAAACCGCTGCTGGAGGATCCTGAGCGCGCCAAGACCGGTCACAACCTCAAATACGACATGAGCGTGCTGGCCAATCACGGCATTGCACTCCAGGGCGTTCGCTACGACTCGATGCTGGAGTCTTATGTGTTGGATGCCACCGGCACGCGCCACGATATGAATTCGGTGGCTCGGAAGTACCTGGGCGTGGAAACCATCAGTTTCGAAGATGTTGCGGGTAAGGGCGCCAAGCAGTTGACTTTCAACCAGGTGCCGCTCGAGACCGCTGCGCCCTATGCGGCGGAGGACGCGGACATCGCTCTGCGCCTGCACCAGACGCTGTGGACGCGCCTGTCGGAGACGCCGGGCCTGAGCGAGCTGCTTACCCGCATCGAAATTCCGCTGGTGCCGGTGCTTTCACGTATGGAACGACTCGGCGTGCGTGTGGACGCGGATCTGCTGCGCAAGCAAAGCCAGGAACTGGCCGGGCGCATGCACGCCCTGGAGCAGCAGTCACACGAAGTGGCGGGGCGCCCGTTCAATCTCGGTTCCCCCAAACAACTGCAGCAGATCTTGTTCGAGGAGCAGGGTCTGCCGGTGCGAAAAAAGACCCCGAAGGGTGATCCTTCGACCGCCGAGGAGGTATTGCAGGAACTGGCAGCGGATTTTCCGCTGCCAGCGCTGATTCTCGAGTATCGGGGCCTGAGCAAGCTGAAATCGACCTATACCGACAAGCTGCCGCAGCAGGTTGATCCCCGCACCGGACGGGTTCACACCTCGTATCATCAGGCCGTGGCCAGTACCGGGCGCCTCTCCTCCTCGGATCCGAATCTTCAGAACATCCCGGTTCGGACCCAGGAGGGACGGCGCATCCGTCAAGCGTTTGTCGCCCCGGAGGGGCATCGCATCGTCGCCGCAGATTACTCACAGATCGAACTGCGCATCATGGCGCACCTGTCGGGCGACGAGGGTTTGTTGACGGCATTCGAGCAGGGCCAGGATATCCACCGAGCAACCGCGTCCGAGGTGTTTGGCGTCGCGGTTGACGGTGTAACCAATGAGCATCGCCGGCGTGCCAAAGCGATCAACTTCGGTTTGATCTACGGCATGTCGGCCTTCGGCCTGGCTCGGCAGCTGGGGATCGGCAGAGATGAGGCCCAGGAGTACGTCAATCTCTATTTTGCCCGCTATCCCGGGGTCAAGGCCTTTATGGACCGCACCCGAACCCAGGCCAAGGAACAGGGCTATGTCGAGACCGTGTTCGGCCGCCGCCTGTATCTGCCGGAGATCAAAGCCCGTAACGGGGCCCGGCGGCAGGCGGCTGAGCGCACGGCCATCAACGCACCCATGCAAGGCACGGCGGCGGATATCATCAAACGCGCCATGATTGAGGTGGATGCGTGGTTGCAGGGCGAGAACCAGGGCATTCGCATGGTCATGCAGGTGCACGATGAGCTGGTGTTCGAGGTGGCCGACGGTCTGCTGGAACAGGCCAGCCTTAGAATTCGCGAGCTCATGTCGTCGGCGGCGAGTCTGCGGGTGCCCTTGGAGGTGGACGTCGGCGCCGGTTTGAACTGGGACGAGGCCCACTGACTCGGCGGGGTGAACCCGACCGGTTCCATCCGGTCTACATCCACTATGGAAAGCCCTATGCATGATCCTTGTGTTCGTCGCGTACGCAGACCTGTCGTTTTGGCCTGCGCATGTCTCGTTCTGTCTTTTCCAGGCCTGGGTGCGGGCGATGAGGCGAGTCCGTCGTCCCGGGTCACGACCCTACCGGAACCGATCCAGTTCGGGTTCAAACCGGTTGAACCGGGTGCCTCCTTCAGAGCCACGGAGTCGGATTTGGAACGATGGGTGCCGCCCACCCAAGGGGCCGCGCCAGATTCGCCGGCGAACATCATACGACCCCTTGATCCACCTGTTCTGGCAACCCCCAGCCGCTCCAATGGACCGCCGGGCAGGGCCGAGCCACTGCCGAATCGGGTCACCATAGGCAGAACCCCGCACGCCGCGCGCGCCGGCGCCCTGGCCGGCGCCCAGGGTCCGCCCCGGGGCTACAGCCAGCCCCGTGCCGGCCGCTGACTGAGGACCGGAACCGGCCGGGAACTTTGCAACCCTGTCAGGTTCATAGCCATTAGAGCGCTTTCAACCAGCGCTCGCCCGCTCACCTCCCTGAGCGGGCTTGTCCCGGTACCCCAAACCGGGTGATTGGCCCCAGGCTCCCCCCCTTGCCTGGGGCTTTTTTATGGGCGGCGGAAATAGAGCCACTCAATACTGCGATACCCCGGGGAGACGGGGTGACGAGCAAATCGCTTGCATCCATCCGCCTGCGTGCGATTTGCGGGTCGACGGCATTGAAAGCCGCCGGATAGGCCCAACATCAGTCTATGCGATTCATTGCCGACCCTGGTCATACCCCGGTGGGCGTTAGCCTTGTGTACAATCTCACCGCGCGGCCGCGTCGGTAAATTGTCGTCCCGGGAGAAAGCAGGTGGATCAGTACAGAGGCACAACCATCGTTGCGGTGCGTCGCGGCGCTCATGTCGTGGTGGGCGGCGACGGCCAGGTTACTCTGGGCAATGTGGTGATGAAGGGCAATGCGCGCAAGGTGCGCAGGCTTTATCAGGACAAGGTCATCGCCGGGTTCGCCGGCGCCACCGCCGATGCGTTCACACTGTTCGAGCGGTTTGAAGGCAAGCTGGAGAAATACGGTGGTAATCTCACCCGGGCCGCGGTGGAAATGGCCAAGGACTGGCGAACCGATCGGATGTTGCGCCGGCTGGAAGCATTGCTGGTGGTGGCCGATACCAGCGCCACACTGATGATTTCAGGCAACGGCGACGTAATCGAGCCACAGCACTCGGTGATAGCCATTGGCTCCGGCGGCGCATTTGCCGAATCCGCCGCCCGGGCCCTGCTGGAGAACACCGAGTTGGATGCCCGTGCGGTGGTCGAGAAAAGCCTCGGCATCGCCGCCGATATCTGCATCTACACCAATCACACATTGACCGTCGAGGAGCTGGGCGCCGCCGAGTGAAGTGACCGCGGCGGACCCGGTCGAATCGATACCCATGGCAACGCAGGCAGGGCTGATTGCATGTCGTACATGACTCCCCGTGAAATTGTTCAGGAGCTGGACAAGCACATCGTTGGTCAGGCCGCGGCAAAGCGGGCGGTGGCGGTGGCGCTGAGAAATCGCTGGCGCCGCCAGCGAGTGGCGGAAGATCTGCGCAATGAGATTACGCCCAAGAATATTCTGATGATCGGCCCCACTGGGGTCGGTAAGACCGAGATCGCCCGCCGTCTGGCCCGTCTGGCCCAGGCGCCGTTCATCAAGATCGAGGCCACCAAATTCACCGAAGTGGGCTACGTTGGCCGGGATGTGGAATCCATCATCCGCGACCTGATGGATATCGCGATCAAAATGACCCGCGAACAGGAGATGCACAAAGTCCGTCACCGGGCCGAGGAAGCCGCCGAAGAGCGGATACTGGACGTTCTGTTGCCCAAACCCAGAACGGTCGGCTTTGCCAATGAACCGGCCCCGACCGAGGATTCAGGCACCCGCCGCAAGTTCCGCGACAAGCTCAGGAACGGCGAACTGGACGAGCGCGTCATCGAGATCGAACTCTCGGCTGCGGCCCCCGGCGTCGAGATCATGGCGCCCCCCGGCATGGAGGAACTGACCAACCAGCTTCAGGGCATGTTCCAGAACATGGGCGGCGGGCGAAAGACCAGCCGCAAGGTCACCGTGGCCGAGGCGCGCAAGCTGGTTCAGGAAGAAGAAGCGGCGAGCATGGTTAACGATGAGGAGGTCAAGCTCAGCGCGGTCCAGTCCGTGGAACAGAACGGCATCGTTTTTCTCGACGAATTGGATAAGGTCGCAAAACGGGGGGAACAGGGCGGCCCCGATGTTTCGCGCGAAGGGGTTCAGCGCGATCTGCTGCCCCTGGTGGAAGGATCCACGGTCACCACCAAGTACGGCATGGTCAAGACCGACCATATTCTGTTTATCGCTTCGGGTGCATTCCATTTGTCCAAACCCTCGGATCTGATTCCCGAGTTGCAGGGCCGCCTGCCCATACGGGTGGAACTCGATGCGCTGGGCGTCGAGGATTTTGTACGCATACTGACCGAACCCGACGCCTCACTCAGCGAGCAATATGTGGCACTCATGGCCACCGAATCGGTCACCCTGGAATTTACCGCCGATGGCGTGCGTCGTATGGCTGAGATTGCGCATGCCGCCAACGAGCGCACCGAGAACATCGGTGCCCGGCGTCTGCACACGGTGCTGGAGCGCCTGCTGGAAGACATCTCTTTCGAAGCCGCCGACCGGTCAGGACAATCTGTGACCGTGGACGCCGCTTACGTGGATCAGCAAATCGGCGATGTGGTGCAGGACGAAGACCTCACCCGCTATATTCTGTAGCCGACAGGAGCGAAGATGAGCGACAACGCACCCCGTGTCACCGAACTCAAACTGCATCAGGTCTCGCGTGTTCTGGAGGTGGCATTCGAGGACGGCACCCGCCAGGATATGACCTGCGAATATCTGCGCGTATTTTCGCCGTCGGCCGAAGTTCGGGGACATGGTCCGGGCCAGGAAGTGCTTCAGGTGGGTAAGGAGAACGTCAACATCAGTGCCATAGAGCCGGTGGGCAACTATGGTGTGAAGCTGGTTTTCGACGATGGACACGACACCGGGATCTACTCCTGGACCGTGCTCCATGAGTTGGCATCCGGCTATGAAGGCCATTGGGCGGACTATCTTGGCCGGCTAGAAGCGGCGGGATACAAACGCCAGGAACCGCCGCGCGACTGAATCGACGAGGGCGATTGTGAGCGACAAGCCAACAACTCATTTTGGCTACAAGCAGATTGCGGCCGACCAGAAGTCCGGGCTGGTGGGCGAGGTTTTCGACTCCGTAGCCGAGCGCTACGACGTCATGAACGATTTGATGTCGCTGGGCATCCACAGACTGTGGAAACGGTTTGCCATCGGCTCCGGGCGGGTCCGCCCCGGCGAAACGGTGCTTGATCTGGCTGGCGGCACCGGCGATCTGACCCAGCGTCTGGCGCCGCTGGTAGGGCCAGGCGGCCACGTGGTTCTGGCTGACATCAACGAATCCATGGTGCGGGTCGGTCGGGATCGGCTGATCGACGAGGGCCTGGTCGGGAACATCGACTACACCCTGGCTAATGCCGAGGCGCTGCCGTTCCCCGACAACAGTTTCGACTGTATCTTTATGGCCTTCGGACTCCGCAACGTGACCGATAAAGCACGTGCTCTGGCCTCCATGTACCGGGTGCTCAAACCCGGTGGGCGGTTACTGATACTGGAGTTTTCAACACCGGTCTCCCGAGGGCTGCGACCGGTCTACGACCTGTACTCGTTCTCGATACTGCCGACCCTGGGCAAAATGGTGGCCAACGATGCTGACAGCTATCGCTATCTGGCAGAGTCCATCCGAATGCATCCGGATCAGGACACCCTTTTGGCCATGATCGAGTCGGCTGGCTTCGAGCGATGCAGCTATCACAACATGACCGGCGGCGTGGTCGCGCTGCACAAGGGCTACAAACTGTGATGGCCCACGGGCAGGGGCCGGTATACGCTGGCTTCTGGCGGCGGGTGTGGGCTTTTCTGATCGATTCATTTGTGTTCGGTTTGGTCTGGATGCTGGGTCTGCAGTTGGTGCTGGGCCCGCAAGCGCTGATGTTCTACGAGGCGACAGAGTGGCCGTGGGAGGATCGCCTGCTGGCCCTGGAAAATCTGCTGCTGTTTCTGGTTACAGTTGGCTTCTGGGTGTTGGCCGGGGCGACTCCGGGCAAGTTCCTGACCGGTTGCGAAATCCGCTGCGTCGCCACCGGACGCCGGCCTGGGCCACTGCGGGCAGCGCTGCGCTACGCGGCCTATCTGCTGTCAATCCTGCCCTTGGGTCTTGGCTTTTTCTGGATTGCCTGGGATCGCCGAAAACAGGGCTGGCACGACAAAATCGCCGGTACCGTGGTGGTGGTGGAAGACCTGTCGGCGGTGACAGTGGACCAGTTGAGCGCCTATCTGGGCGTGGACCGGGGCCTGGCGCCATGACGCCCGCCACGCTGTTCGCGGCGACCCTTGAAACCGCTCTCAATCGCTATCTCGCTCTGGATCCGGACGCCGCGGCCACTGTCCTCGACGGCCGGATCATTCGGATTGACTGTACCGCGCCGGCTTTTTCTCTTTGGATTTTCGGGGCCTCCGACCGTCTCCAGGTGCTGGACAGCTATGACGGCGAGGCCGATGTTGCCTTGAGCGGCTCGATTGCCGAGCTGGCCGCGCTTGGCCGGGGTAAGGTTCAGGGCTCCGGCGTCGAAATCCGCGGCGACACCGGTGTGGGCCAACAGTTTCAGTCACTGCTGCGCTCGGTAGAGGTGGACTGGGAAGAGGGTTTGTCCCGACTGGTGGGTGATGTGGGTGCGCGTCAGATCGGCAATTTTGTGCGCGGTTTCGGGGCGTGGGGCACTCAGGCCGCGGACTCATTGCAACGACAGGTCGCGGAGTATCTGCAGCACGAGTCGGAACATCTGCCCAGCCAGGACGAGGTGGACGATTTTCTCGATCAGGTCGACCGGTTACGGTCCGACGTGGATCGAATCGAGGCCCGTTTGCGGCGGCTGGCCGCCCGGCAGGGTCCGGCATGAGCCGAATGCTGCGCCCCGGCGAAGTTCTGCGGCTGTTTCACATCAATCTGATCCTGCTTCGCCACGGCCTGGACGACGTCGTTCTGGCCACCCATCTGTTTCGCCCGGTACGCTTCGTACGGCATCTGCTGCCCTGGAACTGGTTCCGCGACATACAGGGGTCCCGAGCCGAGCGGGTGCGGATGGCGCTGGAAGAACTGGGGCCGATTTTCGTCAAGTTCGGCCAGATGCTGTCCACCCGCAGGGACTTGCTGCCCGATGATCTGGCCGATGAGCTGTCCAAGCTGCAGGACCGGGTGCCACCGTTTCCCGGTGCCGAGGCCCAAGCCATCGTTGAACGAGAGCTGGGACATCCGGTTTCCGAGCTTTTTGCCACGTTCGAAGTGGAGCCGATGGCGTCGGCCTCCATTGCGCAAGTGCATGCCGCGACCCTGGCTGACGGCAAGCAAGTGATCGTCAAAGTGCTGAGACCGGACGTGCACAAGATCATTGCCCGGGATCTGCGCTTGCTCTACATCATCGCCGATCTTGCGCAACGCTACTGGCGCGAGGGCCGCCGCCTGCGCCCGCTGGAAGTGGTGTCGGAGTACGAAAAAACCACTTTGGACGAGCTGGACCTGGTCCGGGAGGCCGGCAACGCCTCACAGCTGCGGCGCAACTTCCTGGATTCGCCCATGCTGTACGTGCCGGAGATTCATTGGCCGTTGACCCGACGCAGGGTGATGGTCATGGAACGTATCCACGGCGTGCCCATCGGCGACATGGCCGAGCTGCGGCGCCGGGGCGTGAATTTGCAGCGCCTGTCCGAACGGGGGGTAAAGATCTTCTTTACCCAGGTTTTCCGGGACAGTTTTTTCCACGCCGATATGCACCCCGGAAACATCTTTGTTGATGTCACTGATCCGGAGGACCCCCAATACATTGCGGTGGACTTTGGCATCATCGGCACCCTGGGGCCGGAGGATCAACACTATCTCGCTCAGAATCTGCTGGCCTTTTTTCGGCGTGACTATCGCCGGGTCGCGGAGCTGCATATCGAATCCGGATGGGTTCCGGCCGGCACCCGAGTGGACGAGTTTGAATCTGCCATCCGTGCGGTGTCCGAGCCCATATTCGACCGGCCCTTGAAGGACATTTCCTTCGGTGTCTTCCTGTTGCGTCTGTTTCAGACCGCGCGCAGATTCCATATGGAGGTACAGCCGCAGCTGGTGCTGCTCCAGAAGACCCTGCTTGCGGTGGAGGGACTGGGGCGGCAGTTGGATCCGGAGCTGGATCTCTGGACTACGGCGAAGCCGTTTCTTGAGGAGTGGATGGGCGAGCGGGTGGGTCCGGAGGCCTTCGCCCGCAGTATGCGCCAGCACCTGCCCCTGTGGGCGGAGCAGCTGCCTGAGATTCCAGGTCTGGTCCACGCCTTCGCCAGCAATGCCCAGACCGCGCTCGCGCGCCTGGAGTCCCAGCGGCTGGAGTTGGAGAAATTTCGACTGGAAATGCGTCGGGCGAATCAACGCAGCTTTTTCGCGGTGCTGGCGGGCGCCCTGATCGTCAGTGCGGCCCTGATCCATGCCCTGGACGGGTTTCATCCCCGAATGCTCTGGGATGCGCCGCTGATGACCTGGTTGTTGGGCGCCATGGGCGTGGCCATGCTTTTGGCCGCCTGGCCCCGGGACTGAGGCTGGCAGATGATGCAGACCCCAGCCCTGGCCTCGGGCGATTTGCATCGCCGGGACTGCTGGATATTCGACATGGATGGCACCCTCACCCTCGCGGTGCATGACTTTCCGGCGATCGCACGGGCCCTCGGCCTGCCGGATGACGAGCCCATATTGGAATCCCTGTCGGCCTTGCCACCCCAGCGTCGGCTGGCGCTGTACCGGCGCCTGGACGAGATTGAACTGGAACTGGCCGAACAGGCTCGCGTCGCCGCGGGGGCCGAAGATCTGCTGCGCGATCTGGCCGGACGCGGTCACCGACTCGCCATTCTGACCCGTAACGCCCGCTCGGTGGCGCTGAGAACGCTGGCGGTATGCGGCCTGTCTGAATTCTTCCCGCCCGAGCGGATACTCGGCCGGGAACAGGCCGAGCCCAAGCCGGCGCCGGATGGCATTCATCGTTTGTTGGAGCTGTGCTCGGCGGCGCCCGGGAGCAGCGTGATGGTGGGCGATTTTCTGTTCGATCTGCAGGCCGGGCGAGCCGCAGGTGTTGCCACGGTGTATGTGGACGGCAGCGGTCGTTTCCCCTGGCGAGCGCATGCCGATGTCTCGGTGACCAGTCTGGAGCACCTCTGTCCGGGCAATGCTCCGATCTGATTCCGGGACGGCCGTGTAGAATGCTGCCCCTAAGCCCAACCCAATCCCAAGCTACGGTGGTTCCATGAGCTATCCCGAGGACTTTCCCTACCCCTCCCAGCGGATGCCGATGTACGCCGGCAATGTGGTGGCCACCTCGCAACCCCTGGCCACCCAGGCGGGTGTCGACATGTTGCGCCGGGGCGGCACGGCCGCCGACGCGGCCCTGGCCATGGCCATCACTCTGACCGTCGTGGAACCGACCAGTAACGGTCTGGGCAGCGATGCCTTCGCCCTGATCTGGGCCGATGGTGGTGTGCACGGCCTGAATGGCTCGGGGCGCGCACCCGCCGGCTGGAGCATGGACTACTTCGCAGAGCGCGGCGGTATGCCGGATCGGGGTTGGGACACGGTCACCGTACCCGGTGCGGTGCATGCCTGGGTGGAGATGTCGCGTCGCTTTGGACGGCTGCCCTTTGAACACCTCTGCGAAGCCGCCATCCGCTATGCCCGGGAGGGCTTTCTGGTCTCGCCCATAACCGCGGCATCCTGGGCGAACCAGGCCCTTGAACTCAAGCAGCAGCCGGGATTTGCCGATGCCTTTATGCCCAACGGGCGCGCTCCGGCAGCCGGCGAACTGTTTCGCTGCGAGGACCAGGCTCGGACGCTGGAACTGATCGCTGCTACCGGGGGAGACGCGTTTTACAGCGGCGAACTGGCGGAGAAGATGGCAGCTCACTCCGAAGCCTGCGGCGGCGCAATGCGAATCGCCGACCTGGACGGCCACCGCTCCGATTGGGTGGAACCCATCGCCCAGGACTACGGTGACGTGCGGCTGCACGAGATCCCACCCAACGGACAGGGCATCGTTGCGCTCATCGCCCTGGGCGTGCTCAAGCACCTGGACCTGGCCCGGTATCCGGTGGACTCGGTGGACAGTATTCATCTGCAGATCGAAGCGCTGAAGATTGGTTTCACCGAAGCCATGCGTCACGTCGCGGACCCCGCCGGGATGGAGGTCAGCATTGACAGTATTTTGGCCTCGGATCTGCTGGCGGCCCGGGCCGCCGAGATTTCCATGGACTCAGCTCGCCGCTATCAGACCCGGTTGTCACCCCAGGGTGGCACGGTGTATCTCACGGCGGCCGATGAAAGCGGCATGATGGTGTCTATGATCCAATCGAATTTCTGGGGCTACGGTTCCGGCGTCGTAGTCCCGGAAACCGGCATCAGTCTGCAGAATCGGGGCAAGGGTTTCACCCTGCAGGAGGGGCATCCGAACCGGGTGGTGGGCGGACGACGCCCGTTCCATACCATCATTCCGGCCCTTGCCACGCGAGGCGATCGGCCGGAAATGAGTTTTGGCGTGATGGGACAGCACATGCAGCCCCAGGGGCACGTGCAGATGATGACGCGGGTGTTTGACTATGGACAGAACCCCCAGGCAGCCTCGGATGCACCGCGCTGGCAGGTGTTGGACGATTTGTTCCAGATCGGACTGGAATCGGGTTTCGACGCAGAGGTCATCGACGGGTTGCAGCGCCGCGGGCATCCGGTCGTCGTCGATCCGGTGGACACCGGGTTTGGTGGTGCCCAGCTGATCCGGCGTCTGGACTCTGGATATGTGGGTGCCTCCGACCACCGCAAGGACGGACAGGCAGCCGGTTACTGATGCTGCGGCGGGGCGGGAATCAAGCCCTGGTCGATCAGGTACTCTCGTACCGAAAGCACCTGCCCTGAATAGGCCATCGGGTCGTTCTCCAACAGCGCACACAGCGCACGGGCCGGCCAATCCGCCGGCCGGGCGAAGGAGCCTGGATCCCGGTGCGGGTACATCTGGCGTACCGACCCGGTGTCACTGATCGAGGGCGACAGGCCGATACAGGCGATGTTGCGATCGCCGAATTCCGTGGCCAGGCCCAGGGTCAGGCGGTCGAGCCCGGCCTTTGATACCCCATAGGGCTGGTTGAGGAAACCCGCGCGGACCGCGGCGCCAGAGGTGATGTTGACGATCACACCGCCACCCCCGGCCAGCATGCGCGGAATTGCCTGATGACAGCAGTGGTAGGCGCCCAGCAGATTGGTGTCCATCACCCTGTGCCATAGGTCCGGATCGGTGTTTTCGAAAGCGACCTCACCCACCATCAGCCCCGCATTGTTGACCAGTGTGTCGACACGGCCGAATGCGGTCTCGGCCTGATGGAACAGGTCCGCAACCGCAGCCGCATCGCGCACGTCGACCACGCTGCAGTGCACTCGCCCGCCCTTGGCCCGGATTGCCTTGGCGGTTTCCAGCAAAGTACCGTCACCCTGGGTGGGACGGTTCAGGCTGCGCGCCGCCACCACCACCGCCGCGCCGCGCGCGGCCAGGGCAATACTCATCTCGCGCCCCAGTCCACGGCTGGCCCCGGTGACAATCACCGTTCTGTCCTTCAGCGTCTGGTCGTTCAGTGCTGTGCTCACGGCCCCATTGTCCCGTCATGGCGCGATCGCGGCAATTCAACGCACGATACAGGGTGGCTGGACCCAGGCTTGACCCGGCACAGCGAATCCTGAACCCTGCGGGCTCAAGCCTTAGAACTGGTGGGAGAGCCAGACATGAACCATGACCTGAGCGACGAGGCCATGAGCTATCTGACCGGATCTTCGCTGTTCGGGTCCCTGGTCGATGACGCCATGACCCGGGTGCTGCCCTATCTCAGCTCGATCGACATCGAAACCGGCAGGACCCTGTTTCGGGAGGGTGATCGCGGGGACTACGCAGCGATCGTGGTGCACGGGACGTTGGATGTCTGGAAACGGGTGGCCGAGGGCCGCAACACACGCATCGGCCAACTGGCCCTGGGCGATGTGGTGGGGGAAATGTCGGTGGTGGATGGTCAGCCCCGGTCGGCGACCATTCGGGCGGCGGTCGACAGCACCCTGCTGGTGCTGCGCCGGGAGAACCTGGAGCGGATGCAGCATTGCGATCCGGATATCGCGTTGGCGCTTTGGGCTGAGATGGCCCGCT
>Ga0316196_10000053_pt1 | contig 29516 bp, 34 predicted proteins | sample Eddsed2cm_MG_FD_204938 | JGI IMG/M metagenome (GOLD analysis project Ga0316196, IMG submission 204938) | Coastal sediment microbial communities from Maine, United States - Eddy sediment 2 cm | ecosystem: Environmental > Aquatic > Marine > Coastal > Sediment | place: USA: Maine | collected... | reverse complement strand
TCCTCCGGGCTTCGGGGGGGGGGGGGGGGGGGGGCCCCCGGGGCCGCCCCCCCCGGGAGGGGGCGGCGTGGGAGCCTGCATCGCGGAGATGAGGCCTGCCGCCGGATGCCCCGCTCACGGCCGGTGACCCGACTCTCTCACACCCTTCTCAGGCGCGGCTCATACCTCGCTGATTTCCACACCCGAAACTGCCCTCATGGACGAAGAAAGGAGATAGATATGAAGAAGATCTTCGTTTCCATTGCAGCCGCCGGTGTTTTGGTGGCCGGGGCGTTCACCGCCTCAACTATTGTCGACGGGCCTGCGCTCGCACAGACCACCGAAGCCCCAGCGGCCGAGGCGCCTGCCGACGAGCGACCGGACTTCCCGAAGCCCGGTGAGATCCTGGACGAGGTCCTCGGGGACCTGGTCACGGATGGGACGCTCGACCAGGGCGACGCCGATGCCGTGAAGGCCGCCCTCGAGGCACGACACGAAGAGGTTCGCGCGGAGATGGAAGCGTGGCGTGCGGAGAACCCCGGCCGCTTCGAGCGTGGCTTCAGGCGAGGCTTCGCCATGGGAGGGCTCCTCGAGGACGGAGTCATCGATGCAGCGGAGCTCGCCGAGCTTCCCGACGATCATCCTCTGAATGACCCTGACGGTCCCGCAGCGGAATTCCTCACCGACGGTCAGTTGACTGAGGACGAGCTGAAGCAACTTGGCGAACAGCTCCACGAACGTCGGGCCGCCGATCGGGTTTCCTCCACCGACGCCTGAACAGTCCGAGTCCAAGCGAACCCCGCAGCCTCCTCCCACCTGCGGGGTTCGCCCGCGTTCCGGTCGCTACGGATCGCACCAAACTCGCCCGGCCGACTACCTTGAAGGTATGGACGACCGAATGCTCCTCCTCGAAGCATTCCGTGCCGGCATTGCCGGTGTGGAACCCGAGATCGCGACCACCCGTGCAGCGGAACAACTCGACGTTCGGCATGCCCACCGGGTCATCGCAATTGCCGTGGGGAAGGCCTCTGTGCAAATGGCTCGCGGTCTCGCAGCCGTGGTGAATCTCGCCGACGGGGTGATCGTGGCACCCGATCACAGCGAAGCGCCGCTCCCGTTGATCGTTGGCGGACACCCGATACCGAACGAGGGCAGCGCCGCCGGTGCACGCCGCGCGCTCGAACTCGCAGCGTCTGCGGGTCCGGACGATGTTGTGGTGTGCCTGATCTCCGGAGGAGCGTCGGCCCTGCTCGCTGCACCGGCGCGCGGACTCGACCTCGATGACTTGATCGAGACCAATCGAGCCCTGCTCGAGTGCGGAGCCGACATCGGCGAAACGAATACCGTTCGGAAACACCTGTCGGCCATCAAGGGCGGGTGGCTTGCCGCAGCAGCCGGGCCGTCGCGGCTCATCACCCTTGTTCTCTCCGATGTTGTGGGCGATCCACTCGATGTCATCGCTTCCGGACCGACGGTTCCCGATCCCACGACGTTTGGTGACGCCCTTGGCGTTGTCGCGCGGCACGGGATCTTTGACCGCCTTTCTGGCCGTGTCCTTGGTCACCTCGAGCGCGGCCGCCGCGGGCTCGTGGACGAGACGCCCACGCAACCGCATGTGCGTCACGAGGTTGTGGTCATCGGGAGTGGCGCGATCGCAGCAGAGGCCGCCGCGACCTTCCTGCACTCGCAGCAGGTTCCGGCGCGGATCGTGTCCACCCGCCATACCGGAGAGGCCCGGGAGGCGGCCGTTGCGGCTCTGTCGACTGAGTCGCATGGCGACGAAGTGCTCGTATTCGCCGGCGAGACGACGGTCACGGTGCGCGGCTCCGGTAGGGGAGGGCGCAACCAGGAGGCGGCGCTCGCTGCGGCGCTCGAGATCGATGGGCGACCGGTGACGTTCTTGGCCGGAGGCACGGACGGGATCGATGGGCCGACCGATGCTGCGGGTGGTGTCGTTGACGGAGGTACGATCGGACGCGGTCTTGCTGCGAACTTCGATCCGTTCGCGGCGCTCGCCGACAACGACACCTATCCCTTCCTCGCCGCGGCCGGCGATCTCATCGTGATCGGTCCGACCGGGACCAATGTGGCGGACCTCTGGATGTTTCGACGCCGAGTGGAGTCCGAGCCCCCGAGCTCCGGCTATCAGCCCTAGGCAGGGTCGTCACTGCAGCGGTCGGAGGGAGGGTTGCGTGCCCGCGGTCAGGCGCCGAGGTTGTCGAGGAACGAGGAGACGAGCGCTTCGTAGCCGTCGGCGTCAGCGTTCCAAGCCAGCACATGCCCGACGTCCGGCGGTGTCGAGAGCGTGACAATGTCCGGGCGGAGGCGGGCGAGTTCGTTCGCAGGTTCCGACGGAACCGTCGCATCGCCGCTGCCCTGGATGACGAGCATTGGAGTTCGCAGATCGCGCGAGCGCGTCACGTAGTCGGTGTCGTTCCAGTCGATGCCGTAGCGCCATCCTGCGATCCACTTCGCAACGGACGTGAGGCTCCCGGGCACCGCCACCGACGTCAGCGGCAGGTGCGTCTGTTCCGCTGCATGATCGATGGTCGATCCGAGGTTGAGTACTGGGCTGTCGAGAATGACGGCCACCGCCTGGGCCCGAAGCGGCGACTCGAGCAGGAACGACAGCACGTTTGCGCCGCCCATGGAGTATCCGACGATGATCACAGTTCGCCCGCCGGCGGATCGTGCGTGGCGTGTGGCAGACGCGACGTCCTTCCACTCCGTAACTCCGTACTGATAGGTGCCCGACGGGTCGGGTGGCGCCCCTGGGTCGTTGCGGTAGTCGATGACCATCGCGTGATAGCCGCGGTCTACGGCAAGAGGGAGCAGGCGCAACGCTTCGTTCTTCGGTGCACCTTTTCCGTGGACGAAGATCATCCACGTATCCGATGAACCTTCCACATACCACGCGTCGGCATTCCCTCCCTCGACTTGATACGTGATCTCAGCGAAGGGAATCCCGAGCGCCGTCCGAGGGTCACCGGACCAGATGTAGGAATCGAGCCGCACCGGGGATCCCGGAGCAGGAATCGGCTCATCGGGGACGCGCCTGCGGTATACCGTCGATTGTCCGCCCGCGGTATCGGAACTGAGAATGCCGTCGACGAGACTCTCGCCGGACTCCCACATCAAGCCGAAACGGCCGTCTTCGAGCAGGTTCACCGCCTCGTCGTCACCGCGCAACACGAGCGCCTCTGCCTCGCCGCGGTCAAGGGTGATATCGAGATCTCCGACCTCAGGGGGATGCACCTGGAGGGCGCCCGAGTAGATCTCACCCGAGAAGTACCAACCTCCGATGGCGTAGAAACAAAAAACGAGGATGAGGGCGAGTGCGATCAGCCATGCGATGACTTTCGCCGGCCGGAATGTGCGTGCCCGCGCTCCGGGGCGAGAAACAATCGAGGTCTCCGTTGGACTCGTCATCTAGCCCCCGGCGTCAGGATTGGCGCGATCCCGAGGCTACCGCTCGTGAGAGCAGTGCGTCGTCAATCAGGACTCGGAAGCCGGCGAGACGAGAGGGAGGCGCTCCCATCGGAGTCGGTTGACCGCCGTCCGCCCGCCGTCCGTCTTCGTCGGCGGGGTCGACAGAATGAGGTCAAACCCGTGTTCCGATGGGGCCCATTCGATCAGCCGCCGCTCCGTCGTGCCGACCCAATTCGGCATCAGGCTCAGTTCGATGTGGTGGAGTACATCGTCGCCATCCATCGAGTAGGAACCGGCATAGCTGAGGTATCCGGCAGCTGCGGCCGCTCGAATGTCGATGGGTGCGGCGCTGAGCGTCCGCGTCGGTGCCGACGGCCGGCCGTGGCTCATCAGCGAGGCCGACATGCGCCCGTCTTCGGTATACGTCAGGAGACCGCCGGGGTCTCCGCCCCACGGCCGAGTTGGTCGCGAGTCGTCGACGGTGAACGTCCACTCCACGAGTCGCCAGGTTCCAATGAGGCTCCGCATCGGTCAGACCCTATGCATGTGCGATTCGCTTCGGGAGGGGTCTTCGCGCAGCGCTGGGCTTGAAGAGTCGGCTATCCGCCGAGCTCGTGCGCCGAACCTCGGCTACGGAGCGATGACCCGATTGACCTCATCGACCGGGACCACAATCGGTGTGGGTGCGGCGCCACCGTCCGAAACCTCTGCGTATCGGAATGTCATGATGATCACGAGATCACCCGGTATCCCGAGCCGCGCTGCGGCTCCGTTGAGGCCGACGATCCCCGAGCCCCGTGCCCCTTCGATTGCGTAGGTCGTGAAGCGCTCGCCATTGTTGACGTTGACCACATGAACGACCTCATGGTCGGCGATCGACGCTGCATCCATGAGGTCGCGGTCGAGGGTCAGAGAGCCTTCGTAGTGGAGGTCGGTTTGCGTGACTATTGCTCGGTGGACTTTCGAGCGGAGGAACTGGCGCATGTGGTGACTCCCTGTATCCGGTGAATCCCTTCGCTGAGAACGGTATCGGGAGCGGGCCGCAATTGGAACCGTGATCGCCGGATAGTTGGCGCCGGCAAGGGGGTAAGATGAGGTGTACCTAAACATTTCGTGCGAGATTCCGTAGGCATGGCTCAACACGCTCAGCACACGTCCGAAGCAGAGGAGATGTACCTCATCACGATCGCTCGCGCGGTCGAGGATGGCCGTCCCGAGCCGGTCCCCGTATCGCATGCCGCTCGTGAGCTTGATGTTTCCGGCGTGTCGGCCAACCAGATGATCCGCAAGCTCGCCGGCCGCGGCTATGTGGAGTACGAGCCTTATCAGGGCGTCACGCTCACCGAGTCGGGCCGCGTGGTGGCATCGTCGATCCTCCGCCGGCGGCGCCTCTGGGGTGTGTTTCTGTCGGAGCAGCTCGGCCTGACCCCCGAGCGTGCAGACGAGGTTGCCTGTGACCTCGAACACATCACGCCGGACGACGTGGCGGATCTCCTTTCCGGGTATCTCGGCGATCCGGCGTCCGGACCCCGGGGGCATTCGATCCCGAACGGCGGAAGCGATCCGGCGCCTCCGCCAACGGTGCGCCTCGACGCGGTCCCGGCCGGGGAACTCAGGTCGGTGGTGAGCGTGAACCTCCCCGATGAACTCCGTCGGTTTGTGGAGATGCAGGGGGTTGTTCCGGGAGCAGACGTTGAGGTCATCGGCGTCGGCGGAGCCGGCGATCGGCTGGTTTCAGTTGGCGACACAACATCCCACTTCACCGTCGATCTGGTGTCCGGCATCGTGGTGAGCGCTCGATGATGCCTCCGGCGATCCCGCTCGGCGAGCTCCCGATGGGTCGATCGGCTACGGTCGTGCGCTTCCCATCGAGCAATGGCAGTCGTCGGTTCATCGAGATGGGCCTGATTCCTGGAGTAGAGGTCACGGCGATTCGTGTGGCCCCCCTTGGTGACCCCGTGGAATTCGCCGTGATGGGCTCCCGGATCTCAATCCGACGGTCAGACGCCGACGCGATCCTTGTCAGAGTGGACGATCAATGAGCGACTCGCCGGCTCCCCCGCGTGTCGTCGCCCTTGCGGGGAACCCCAACACCGGCAAGTCGTCGATCTTCAACATGCTGACCGGAGCGAAGCAGCACGTCGGCAATTGGCCCGGCAAGACCGTTGAGCGAGTCGACGGTCGCTACACACACGACGGCGGCGTTTTCGACCTCGTTGACTTGCCGGGGACGTACAGCCTCAATGCGTCGTCACCCGAGGAGATGATTGCCAGAGACTTCCTCGTTGGCGATGAACCCGACGGGGCGGTGGTTGTGGTCGACGCCGCGAACCTGGAACGGAACCTCTACCTCGCGATCCAGGTCCTCGAGATCGGCATTCCGACGGTAGTCGCCGTGAACATGAGCGATGTTGCACGATCGCGCGGCCTCGAGATTGATCCCATCGTGTTGTCGGACCGGCTCGAAGTTCCGGCCGTTGCCACGGTGGCCAGAACGGGCAAAGGCCTCGATGATTTGCGCGATGTGATTGCCGCGACGTGTGTGCGCGAGGAGTCGCGATGAGCGGATTCGTCGTCGACTACGGGCCGGATGTCGAATCCGCCATCGATCGCCTCGTCGACCAGATCGAACAGGCTCCGGAGGTCAACGCCCCGTATGCGCCGCGGTGGCTGGCAGCGGCGCTCCTCGACGAAGACCCGGGCCTCGCGGGGCCTCTCTCGGCGCTTGAAGGTGGATCGGACTTGATCACAACACGGGACCGCCTTCTCCACGAGCTTCGTGACACGCTCGGAGACAGCGCCGATACCGCAATCGCCGCAGCGCGATTCCAGGTTGCGAACACGATTGCCCGGGCTGCCACGAACGAGTCGACGCACCATTCGCGCGATCGCACCGACCGGATCGACGCCGTTCTCACCAATCGCTACCTCGGGATACCCATCTTCCTCGCTCTGATGTGGGCCGTGTTCAAGATCACGACCGACATCGCAGGAGCTTTCCTCGACTGGATCGATGAGGCCGTCTCGGGACCGATCGCTCACTTCGGAGCAAGCCTCGTCTCCCTTGTGGGGTTGGGTGGGACGTGGGTTGAGAGCCTGGTGGTCGACGGCATCATCCCTGGTGTAGGAGCCGTGCTCGTGTTCGTTCCGATCCTCATGGCTTTGTATCTCGCCCTCGCTTTCCTTGAAGACACCGGCTACATGGCGCGAGCCGCGTTCGTCATGGATCGTGTCATGCGCGGCGTCGGGCTCCAAGGGAAGGCCTTTCTACCGATGCTCGTTGGATTCGGATGCACGGTGCCCGCCGTGTACGCAACTCGGACCCTCGAAGACGAGCGGGATCGAGTGCTCACCAGCCTGCTCGTGCCGTTCATGAGCTGCGGGGCGCGGCTCCCGGTCTACGTGTTGATCTCGGCCGTGTTCTTCCCCGACTACGCCGGCCTTGTCGTGTTCGGTATGTATCTGCTCGGGATCCTCGTCGCTCTCGCCATAGGGCTCGTGCTCAAACGAACGCTGCTCCCGGTTACATCACATGCTCCGACGATCATGGAGATGCCTCCCTACCGGATGCCGACGCCGAGGACGATCTGGTTCCACACGTGGACGCGGGTCACGGCGTTTATCGGCGGAGCCGGTTCGATCATCTTCGGGACGATGATCGTTGTCTGGTTCCTCATGTCGATTCCCGTCGGCGGGAGCGGGAGTTTTGCCGATACCGACGTCGACGACTCCGCGTTTGCAGCGGTATCCGGCGTTGTCGCACCTGCGTTCGAGCCGGCGGGTTTTGGAACATGGGAAGCGGCAGCGTCTCTCCTCACCGGGTTCGTGGCGAAGGAGGTCGTGGTCGGGACCATGGCCCAGGTCTACAGCGTTGACGATGAAGGCGCGTCCGGCGCGGATCCGTCGATCGGAGATTCTGCCCGCGAGATCGGGACCGGTTTCGCAGGAGCCGTCGTTGGTGCATTGAGAGCCACACCTGGGATCATCGGGATCGATCTGACCGATGGTGAGGCGGCTGATGAACCCTCAAGTCTCATGTCGTCGATTCGCCTGAGCTTCGAGGAGTCGAGCGGCGGTTACGGTGCCGCGGCAGCCCTCGCCTTCCTCGTGTTCGTGCTCCTCTACACCCCGTGTATGGCGGCAGTTGCAGCAATCCGCCAGGAGACGGGCGCCCGGTGGATGTGGCTCAGCATTTTCGGCCAGACGGCCATCGCGTGGGCGTTCGCAGTTGTCATTTTCCAAGGGGCCAAGGTGATCGGGCTATGACGTCGGTGCTCGACACGCTTTTGACCGAACTGCGGACGGTGCGCGGCCCGATTCGATCGGCTGATCTCGCCGAGCGGATAGGCGTGTCTGAGTCGGCGCTTTCCGGCATGATCGGCGTTCTTGTCGCGAAGGGCCGCCTGTCACCCGCCGCAGACCCGGGCGCCGGCGAAGCGGTTGCCTGCTCGGGCGGTGCCTGCGGATCTGCCTGCGTGGGTCTCGACCAGTGCGCCTTCATTGCGAACGTCCCCGCGAGCTACACGCTGATCGTCGATTCCGCGGTGTCGGTACCGGGACCGGTCGGCCCGTAGCGCGGCCCCACTCACCGACACGACAGGCGATTGCGGCCTGACCGATCACCATGTCAACCGGGGTGTGGTGGCGTGCGCCGATGCCTCAGCGACGCTCGAGCCCAGCACGACGTGAGAACAGCCGCGCCGGCAGAACCCCGATTTGGGCTCCGAATCGGCCCTCCAGTTCGTCGTTTGACGATAAATAGGGACCAATGGCCCTACGAGGGCGACTTGGGCGCCGCAAAGAATCGTTTATATAGGAGCACTCGCCCGCAGGAGGGAATACATGCGCCGCGGAGATAGGACGTTCTCAGTGGACCTGAGACGCGTTGGCTTGGCCTTGATGGCCGTACTGTTGATGGTGGTTCTCGCCGCCTGCTCCGGGGAGACCGGCGAGCAGGGTGAGCAAGGACCGCAGGGCGAACAGGGACCGCAGGGCGAACAGGGACCTGCCGGCGCAGCCGGCGAATCGGCGGCGATGGCCGACCTGTCCTGCGTTGGGTGTCACGACGACTCGACGCTCATTACGGGCAAGGAAGCGTCTGTCGGAATGTCCCTCCACGGAACCGGTGAGTCCTTTGTTCGCGGCACGAGCGCCAGTTGTGCCGGGTGCCACTCGGGTGGCGCCTTCACCGCGATGGTCGCAGCCGGAGCCGACCCCGGCAGTCTCGAAGCGGGGGATCCGGATCCGACCCGTCAGGATTGCAGAACGTGCCACCTGATCCACACCACGTATACCGGTGAAGACTGGGCGCTGACGACGACAGATCCGGTCGACCTCTACGCGTTCGAAGGTGTGACCTTCGACGGGGGCGAAGGCAACCTGTGCGCCACGTGCCACCAGCCCCGTCGCCAGATCGACGAAGCCGTTGACGGGATGATCGAAATCACGAGCACCCACTGGGGTCCGCACCACGGTCCGCAGAGCGCGATGCTGCTCGGGCTTGCCGGTGCCGGTGTCGACGGATCCCCCTTGGACGGATCCCCCACGTCGCATTACAGCCAGGTGGAGGACACCTGTGTGACGTGCCACGCGGGTGACCCGCTGTCGCATACCTTTGAGGCCAAGATCGAATCCTGCCAGGCGTGCCACTCAGGCGCTGAGGACTTCGACATCAACGGTGTCCAGACCGCAGTCCAGGAAGGGCTCGACGAACTCGAGGCGGCTCTGCTGGCCAAGGGATGGTTGGAGGAAGGTGCCCCGGAGGACGGCGGAGGCCTTCACCCGGCGGTCGAAACCGTCCCGGCCGGGGAAGCTGCCGCTCTCTGGAACTGGATCTACATCGCTCACGAGGACAAGAGCCTCGGAGTGCACAACCCGGCCTACACGTTGGCCTTGATCCAAGAGGGCCTCGACGCACTTTCGGGAGGCGGCGACTCCTAGGTCCAAGAAGAGCAAACAGGCGCAGAACGTCCAAAGTGGGGCTGCCGACCGGCAGCCCCACTTCTGTGTCCGGTCCGCGCGAGCGTGGTCTGATTGCCTGGCACCCCTGGCTCCGAGACGTGGCAGTAGGAATTCCACCCACGCCGCAAGCCGTGTTCGATCGGAGGACGGATCGCTACGCTGGCGTACATGTATGAATATGCCGAAGCTGCAGTCGAAGGCGCACTCGCTGCGGGTGCCACATACGCCGATGCCCGCGTTGTCGTGTCGAAGCAGGAGGGGATCGATGTACAGAACCAGGCGGTGCAATCGCTCGACCGCACCGAACAGGCCGGAGTCGGGGTCCGTGCCCTTATTGGCTCTTCCTGGGGGTTCTTCGCGACCGCCGACCTGACGCGTCGAGCGGCGACCGCCGCAGGTGAACGCGCTGCCGAGATCGCACGTGCGAGTGCTGTTGTTCCCGGCGATCCGATTCAGTTCGCCGATGTCGACGTGGTTCAGGCGACGTATGAAACGCCGTATGTCGAAGATCCGTTTGCGGTGTCGATGTCCGAGAAGGTGGATCTCCTCGTCGGGGTCACGAAGACGATGCAGGAGGTCGACGGCATCGCGATTGCCACAGGCAACCTCACGTTCTACGCCACCAACAAGTGGTTTGTGTCGTCGCAGGGTCATCGCATCCATCAGCACCTCGTCGAGTCCGGCGGCGGTTTCGATGCCACGGCGCTCGGCGAACGTGAGAGCCAGCGTCGTTCCTATCCGCAATCGTTCGGTCAGTACGAGACCGGCGGATACGAGGCGGTTCGCAAGTGGGACTACGCCGGCAACGCGGGTCGGATCGCTGAGGAGGCGGCCGCGCTGCTCACGGCGGACGAACTGGAGGAACGGGAGGCCGACCTGATCCTGGAGGGATCTCAGCTTGCGCTGCAGATTCACGAGTCCGTCGGTCACGCGATCGAACTCGATCGAATCCTCGGCTGGGAAGCTGCATTCGCTGGAACATCGCACCTCGAACTCCCCAACCTTGGGACGTTCAGGTTCGGCTCCGACCTCATGAACATAACGGCCGACGCCACACTCCCCGGCGCCCTCGGCACGTTCGGATACGACGACGAAGGGACACCGGCACAGCGGGTCGACATTGTGAAGAACGGGATCTGGCTCGGGGTGCTCTCCGGTCGTGACTCTGCCGCGATTGCCGGATTGCCACCCGGTGGGATGGTTCGGGGCGACGGGTACAACCGATTGCCGATGGTGCGGATGACCAACGTCGGGATCTTGCCCGGCGACTCGTCACTCGAAGAGATCATCGCCGACACGGAAGACGGCGTGTACATGGCAACGAACCGGTCGTGGTCGATCGACGACAAACGGCTGAACTTCCAGTTCGGAACCGAGATCGCCTGGGAGGTCAAGGACGGCAAGCTCGGCCGCATGCTCAAGAACCCGACGTATACCGGGATCGGGCCCGTGTTCTGGGGGAGCCTCGACCGGCTCGCCGGAGGAGATGAGTGGATCCACTGGGGGACGCCGAACTGCGGCAAGGGGCAGCCGATGCAGGTTGCGCACACGGGACACTCAGCGGCGCCGGCGAGATTCAGGAACGTGCGAGTGGGGGTGCGAGGATGAGCCGGGCCGTTGACCTTGCCGAGCAGGTCCTCGATCTGGTCGGCGATCGTGCAGATGCTGAGGTCGTCGCAACCGAAGGGAATCTCGCGTTGACCCGCTTTGCGAACTCGTTCATTCATCAGAATGTGGCTGAGGTCGGAGAGACCGTCAGCCTGCGGCTCGCCGTCGACGGACGGGTCGCCTCAGCCAGGACGACATCGACGAGCGTTCAGGCCCTTGGAGCGTTCGTCGAGGCCGCGCTCGAGACGGCTGCCCTCCAGCCGGTCGACGACGACTGGCCGGGTCTTGCGCCGCCGGCAGCGATTGACTCGGTCGAACACGTCGACGACGCAACGTACGACGCTTCACCGGGAGCGCGGGCCGAACTGGTCCGGGCGTTCGTCGATGCCGGCTCTGGGCTACTGGCTGCCGGCTATTGCCAGACCGAGGGACGAACAGAAGCCTTCGCCAACTCCGCCGGCCAGTCGGTCTCGGGGCGGCACACGAGCGCCATCCTCGACGGGATCCACCAGACCGGAACCTCTGCCGGCACCGCCCACGCCGCGTCGGTGGCGATCGCTGACCTGGACGGCACTGCGGTCGGCGAACTCGCTGCCCGACGCGCCGCTGAATCTGCGAACCCGTTCGATGCGAAACCCGGGGACTACGAGGTGATCCTCGCTCCCGAAGCGGTTGCGACGATCGCAGTGTTCCTCGGGTTCTACGGCTTCAATGGCAAGATGCTCTCGGAGGGCCAGTCGTTTGTCGAGTTGGGGTCCCGCCAGTTCGATGAACAGTTCCAGATGTGGGACGACGTCACCGACTCGCGGGCGATGGGTGTTCCGTTCGATACCGAAGGGACACCGAAAGGCCATCTCGATCTTGTGGTCGACGGTGTGACTCGAGGGGTCGCTCACAATCGCAAGACGGCGAAGAAGGCAGGTGTCGAGTCGACGGGCAACAGTATCACCGGATCGGAGAGCTGGGGTCCGGTCCCGACAAACGTGTTCGTCGGGGGCGGCACGCGTTCGGTCGACGACTTGATTGCAGGCGTCGAGCGGGGGATCTACGTCTCGGCCTTCAATTACTGCCGCATCCTCGATCCGAAGACGATGGTCGTGACCGGCCTGACGAGGAACGGCACCTTCATGATCGAGAACGGCCGAATCACCGAGGCCGTGACCAACATGCGATTCACCCAGGGATTTGTTGACGCGCTCGGCGAGGGCAAGATCCTGGGTGTGGCCGACGATGCCCGGTTCGCCGACTCGGAGTTTGCACCTGGCATCATGTATGTGCCGACGATGCGTCTCGGATCGTGGAACTTCACCGGTGGAGCGGAGGGCTGATGGCTCGACCAGACGATCTCGTGACGGCGGCACTGTTCACCGATCGTGACCTCGCCGATGAGGCGTGGGGCCGGTTGAGCGATGCCGACATCCCGGCTTCGGTGATCACCGAACCCGGCATGGTCGGTGCCTATCGCCTCAACGTGATGGTGCACCGAGGGAACCTCGACGAAGCCCAGCGCTTGATCGCAGACCTGGTGATTGGGAAGTGAGACACGAGACACGAGACAGTCTCATGTCTCATGTCTCGTGTCCTAGGTCTGTCTTGCTACTTTCCCTGGGTCCGGTCGCCACCAGCGCGTATCGCTCATCATCGACGGAGGTATCCCAGAGGTCCGGGTCGCCTGACAGCGGGTAGTGCCCTATCTGGTTGAAGAGCGGAGCGAGCGATGCGGTCAGGTCTGTTGCCGCGATTCCTCCGTCGCCCCACCGGCCTTCGATCGCGACCAGACGGCCGTCGGGTTTGAGGAGGTCGGCCCAGCGACGGAGCGCCCCATCGGGATCGGCGAGAGCCCAAATGAGATGTCTTGCCAGCACGACGTCAAAGGAGCCGGGAGCGAGGTCGGGGTCGCACGCATCGCCGACAATGAATCGAATCGGCAGGTTCGCAGTCTTCGCTTTGCGCTGGGCCTGCTCCACCATCAGGGCGGACAGGTCGATACCGACAACATCGTTTCCTGCCTCGGCCACGAGGACAGAGAGCGACCCGGTGCCGCACCCCAGGTCGACAACGGAGCTTGGAGGCTCGGGCAGCCATGTGTCGAGTCGTCGTGACCACGCTGCTCGAACCAGCGCACTTGCCAGCCCGTGTTCGGATTCCTCGTCGAATGACGCTGCCTGGTTATCCCAGTACTCCGCAGTTCCGTACAAGCTTCGCCGATCGCGCATGCTGTCCCCGGTTGTGGTCCAGACCCAGACTCGCAGACAGATCGCGCCACACGCAACCGGCACCAACTGACGACTTGACGCGGCGCAAAGGAGAACGGCCCGGGACATCCCGGGCCGTCGTACTCAGCGATTCAGCTGCTCAGCCAACCGAATCAGCGTGGTCGTGGTCGTGGTCGTGGTCGTGACCGTCGTGGTCATCACCAGCGTTCTCGATCTCCTCGCGTACAGCGTCCATGTCGAGGCCCTCGATCTGACCGATCAGGTCTTCGAGTACATCTTCGGGGAGGGCGCCCGGCTGCGAGAAGACGCCAATCTTCTCTTTGAAGGCCATGAGCGTCGGGATCGAGCGGATCTGGAAGTAACCGGCAAGCTCCTGCTCTGCCTCGGTATCGACCTTGGCGAACACGACATTCGGATACTTCTCCGACACCGTCTCGTAGGTCGGGGCGAACATCTTGCAGGGGCCGCACCAGTCGGCCCAGAAGTCGACGAGAACAACGTCGTTGTTGAGGATGGTCTCTTCGAACGTGTCCTTCGTCAGGTTGATCGTTGCCATGCGGCTCATACTCCATTTCGTACGTGGTCTGGTTGTACAACGCTAATACCCCTGGGGGGTATTCCCACTCCCCGGCTCGATCGAGCCCAGATGCGCTGGCCCCGCAACTCCGTGATCGCCCGGATCACTCGCTTCAACCGGCGCGCCGGGACATCATTCCCACCGGGTGGAGCTTGAGGGCCGGATGGCGCCAACAATAGGCCGTTGGGCTCTATCTCAGCGAGCCCAACTGCCGTGTTATGGGGCAGATGCGGATAGGTATCGAACGGGATGGCGACGTTTCTCGGCGTGACGGTCGTGTAAGCGGGGCGCGCGTCGAGCCTGTCACGCGCTCGGACCCTCAATTCCAAGGAAGCACGGCGTGACCGATACGAAGGGCAGACGGTGAATCGGCTGGCCAAAGGTCTCGTCATGTGTGCCGGTGTGTTCGTCGCACTCAACATCGGCGGTTCGGACCAGGCGGACGCTCAGACCATCTCGGACTGGGGCAACGAGACGTGCCTCGAGTGCCATACCGAGCCGAGCCTTTCGACGGAGTTCCCCTCGGGGGAAACGCTCGACGTCACCATCGACGCGGATCGGTGGCACGACTCGATCCACGCTGAGTGGGATCTCAAGTGCATCCTCTGCCACACGGAGATCACTGCTATCCCTCACGATCCCCTTGCCTTCGACAACAGCCGTGAGTACGCGATTGCGAAGTCCGATGGGTGCGTTGTATGCCACCGCGAACAGGAGGTGGTCGACGACAGTGTTCATGCCCAGGCTCGAGAGGAGGGCGATCTCGAGGCTGCTGTGTGTTCGGATTGTCATGACCCCCACTACGCGACGGATCCCCCGAAGAGTCCGACGGAGATTCCGGAGACGTGCCGGACGTGCCATTCCGAGATCTATGACCGGTACACCGAGAGCGTTCACGGGAGCGCCCTGACCGATGGAAATTCGGACGTGCCGACGTGCACCGACTGTCACGGTGTCCACGAGATTGCCGGACCGAGCCGCGGTGAGTTCCACCTCTTCTCTCCGGAAGTCTGCGCTACCTGCCATGCGGACGAGGAGTTGATGGACAAGTACGGGATCAACACGGACGTGTTCAACACCTACGTGGCGGACTTCCACGGACGGACGATCACGCTGTTCCAGGAGATCACTCCGGATCAGGACACGAACGCCCCAGTGTGCATCTCGTGTCACGGCGTTCACGACATTCAGCCGGCGGACGAGGCTGGAAGTTCGGTGGCGAAGGAGAACCTCCTGGCGACGTGTCAGCACTGTCACCCCAATGCGGAGGCCGGGTTTCCGGAGGCTTGGATGAGCCACTACTCCGCCAGCACTGATGAGTGGCCGCTCGTCTTCTACGTGAGGCTGTTCTACCGGATCCTCATTCCGCTCGTGATCGGCAGCATGATCATCTACGTGGCGATCGATCTGATCGGGCGTCTGAGGAGGAGAAAGGAGAGCGTCGCATGACCGACGATTCCGCCGGGCGCCGTTTTCCGAGATTCACGAGGTCGGATCGTCTCGAGCACTGGGTTCAGGTCATCGCGTTCACCGGTTTGGCAATCACCGGGCTCATCCAGATGTGGTCGGAGTCCCCGTTTCCGAAGGTGATCATCACCGGCCTCGGTGGCATCAACAGCACTCGGTTCATCCACCGAACGCTCGCGATCGCGGTGCTGATCGCCACGGCCTACCACCTAGGAACGGCCGGATATCGCTTCTTCGTGAAACGAATCGGCAAGCAGATGCTTCCAGATCTGAACGACGTGCGAGCTGCCGCCCATTCGGTCTCGTACAATCTCGGCTTCCGCGGCGATCCAGCGATGGAGGGGAAGTTCACGTTCGCCGAGAAGGCCGAGTACTGGTCGATCATCTGGGGCACGGTCATCATGGCAATAACGGGTTTGATGATGTGGAACCCGGTTGCCACGACGAAGATCCTTCCGGGTGCATTCATCCCAGCGGCGAAGGCTGCGCACGGCGGCGAGGCGATCCTTGCGATCCTAGCGATCCTGGTGTGGCACACCTACTTCGTGCACGTGAGGCGTTTCAACCGGTCGATCTTCACCGGGTACCTCGGTGAGGAAGAGATGCTCGACGAGCACCCGATTCAACTCGCGGCGATCGAGTCGGGCGATGACACGATCACGATTCCGCCGGAAACACTCAAGCGGCGGCGGCGAGTGTTCTTCCCGGTGTACGCAGCGATCGTCGTCTTGGCGGCAGCGTCCGTCCTGGTGTTCTTGTCCTACCAGGAGATCGCGATCACGACCGTTGATCCGCCAGATACAGTCGTCGAGATCTACACGCCCTATGTGCCGTAGGCCCACCCCCGACGGCGGGCTCAGCCCCAACCTATTCATTCGCGACGCCGTTGCTCGCATCCCTGTCGCGAGATCGGCAGAGGTCATCTTGCTAAGCTTTCCCTACCAGGGAGGGTTCTAGTGGCGAACGACGAACCACCGGCCGATACGCCTGCACCCGAAACGCCGTCCTCAGAGCCGGATCCCGCTGAACCGGCCGTCGAGGCGAGAAGCCTCTATCGCCACCCGCTGGCCGCGGTCGGTGGTGCTCTGGTACTCGGTGGCACGCTCGTATTCGTGTTGCTCGTCGGTATCGACCTGACTTCGGGCGGCGAGAACGCTTACCGATCGCTCGTCACGTATTTCGCGGTTCCTGCGGTTGCCCTCATCGGCATTCTCTTGTTCTTGCTGGCGATGCGCATCCAGGTGGTGAATGCAAGGAAGCGGGGGGAAAACGTTCGGTTCAACCTTCGTATTGAACCTTCGAACCCGAAGTACATGCGAAACCTGTGGCTCTTCCTTGGACTGGGAGTTGTGATTCTGATCACCACCGGGTGGGCGGGCTTCAAGGGCTACGAAACGACGGACTCCGTGGCCTTCTGCGGCGAGACCTGCCACACGGTCATGGGACCCGAGAACACCACGTACCAGAACTCGCCGCACGCACAAGTGCCGTGCGCAGAGTGCCACATCGGCTCGGGTGCCTCATTCTGGGTCCGGTCGAAGATCGACGGAATCCGGCAAGTCGTCAAGACCATGACCAACACCTATGACCGTCCAATAGCGACTCCGGTCGAAAGTCTCCGCCCGGCGCAACAGACGTGCGAGCAGTGCCACTGGCCGAGCCAGTTCTACGGTCGGAAGCTGATCACCCAGCACTACTTCCGATCTGACGAGCCGAACTCTCCCTGGACGATCAGCCTGGCGGTCAACGTTGGCGGTGGAGAGGGGACACAAGATGCCGGGAGCGATGGGATCCACTATCACATGCTCGCCGGGAAGACGATCGAGTATCTCGCGATCGACGAAAAGCGCCAGGTGATCCCGTGGGTACGCGTAACTCGCGACGACGGCACCGTCAGTGTGTTCTCGGATCCCAACATTCCGTACCCGGATCCTGAGGGCTCTGATGCTGATCTTCGCGTCTTCGACTGCGTGGACTGCCACAACCGGCCGAGCCACAAGTTCCTGCCGCCTGCCGTTGCGGTCAACGACGCAATTGTGGTCGGAAGCATCTCGCGCGACCTCCCATTTGTCCGGCGAAACGGACTCGAGTTGCTCAACGCTCCGTACGAGACTCAGGACGAGGCTGAAGAGGCAATCCGATCAGCGCTCACGGCCTTCTACTGGGAGACGTACCCCGATCGCGCCGATGAGCTCGCTGGAGAGATCGAGCGCGCCGCCGACACGCTGATCGACATCTATGCCAACAACTTCTTCCCTGAGATGGAGACCGATTACCGGGCGCATCTCAACAACCTGAGTCACTTCGTCAACGAAGGCTGCTTCAGGTGCCACGGGTCCGACATGGTCGACGAATCAGGGAACACGATCACGAAGGACTGTGATTCGTGCCACACAATCGTGGCGCAGGGACCCTCAGAGAATCTCAGCGACCTGGAGCAGAACCTCACCGGCCTCGAGTTCGTTCACCCGGTTGACATCGGCGAGCAGTGGCGGGAGATCAACTGCACCGGATGTCATACACCGGAACAGGGCTACTAGGAGGTCCGGACGAGGAGATCCCGACGCTCGATTCCGGTTCCCCGAACACAAGGATGTGCCGGTTCGGGTGGAGTTGTTCGCCGGGGGTCTGCTCAATGCCGGGTCGGAGCGCCTCGATCGTACGATCGACAGTCCACCCGCCATCCATCCAGCCCACGGGGAGTCCGGGGGGTTCTGGCCGTTCGGCCCTATGTCCCCGTGATCTGCCCGAATACCGTGTTGTCGCGACAAGGTGCGGGCGAGAGCGCGCCGAGTGGAGATAGGACCGCAGCGATGCAACACAGGCTGAAGGCGGCTGAGACGCGAAGTGTGTCCGGCCCTACCGATTCCGGTGTGCCTACATGATCTGGCGGCAAATCGTCGGCCGTGGGACGTTTGCAGGTGGCGTAACCCTCGTTGCGCTGCTGGCGGCCGGTTGTACCTCAGGCGGGACTGCATCATCCGATGAGGTGCCTGCACCGGCAACCACGGTCGTCAGCAATGCTGCGTTCGCCGGGTGCTCGGAGTGTCACTTCGACCTCGACGAAGTCGGGCCGAGCGACCGTCCTGCGACTGTGATCTTTGACCACTCCGACCACGACGCAGCGTCCGACTCGGTCGGCTGTGGCTCGTGTCATCCGGTCGAGACGCACGTCGATGAGACAACCATCAAACCGGCGATGGACACGTGTTTCGACTGCCACGGCCTCGACGCTGTCGCGCCCTTGCCCTGCTCGTCGTGTCACCCCCTCTCGGTGGTTCCCAGGCCACCGAGCCATACGGACCCGGCCTGGGCCAGAGGGCACGGGATCGGCCTCCCCGATCCGGACCCAACGTGCACGTCCTGCCACCAGGAAGAGCAGTTCTGCGACACCTGCCACGGTCTTGAGATGCCCCACCCCGAGGGCTGGTACGAAGCCGAGCACGCCGGAGCGTTCCTGGAGGCTGGAGAGGACGGTTGCGTCGCGTGTCATGGGTCCGCTGAGACCGGGCAGGCGCGGAGCGACTGCGACACGTGCCACCATCCCGAAGGCGTTCAAAGCGACCCCTGGGCCACCGCCCACGCCGATGTCGTCAGCACCGAAGGCGGAGAGTCGTGTTCCACCTGTCATGTCCAGCCGGACTTCTGCACTGCGTGCCACGGTGTGGAGTTGCCACATCCGGAGGGCTGGTACGAAGCCGATCATGCGATTGCCGCCTTCGAAGACGAAGGTGACAGCTGCGCGACGTGTCACGTGTCCGGCGAGGGCGACGAGGTGCAGAACGAGTGCGACACGTGTCACCATCCCGAAGGTGATCCAGAACAGCCCTGGCTTCTCGCGCATCCCAATGTCGTGAAATTCGGAGATGCGACGTGCTTCTCGTGCCACGCACAGACGACCTGTGCCGAGTGCCACACCGACGGAGCTACCGATTTCGAAGATGATCGGATGCGTTTCGTGGATCAGTGGCTCAGGCGTCAGTCATGAGTGAATCGGGCGATGGCACGCGGTTCCTGACGGTTGGCCGCGAGCGCACGACGCAGTGTTCCGGTTGCCGCCACGAGCGTTAGAGTCGCTCCAATTGCCGTCTCGGTGTGCGACGGACCGAATGCGGGGAGAAGTGGTGAGCCATACGGTGGTGCAGCGGCACCGTGAGAGCGCGACGAGCGGCAGTCATGCTCTCGGCGGGTTCAAAGGGCAGCGCCGGTGAGCGATCCGCGTTCGGCTTCGACTCCCGACGAGGAGACCGATCCGCTCTCCGGGGACGTGGCCGCTGCGCCGCTGGTAGTACTGAATGGAGTCGGGGTCCGGATGGGGTCGACGCAGATCCTGCGCGACGTGAATCTCGAGGTCGGACCGGGCGAAGTCGTCGGACTGTTCGGGGCGAACGGTGCCGGCAAGACCACAGCTCTCCGACTGATCGCAACGCTGATACGGCCGGCGCAGGGAGTGGGAACAGTGCTTGGAGCCGATCTGGCGTCGTCGGATCGGTACGACGTACGTCGGCGGATCGGCATGGTCGGTCACGTTCCCGGACTCTTCCCGGAACTCACTCTGGCCGAGAATCTTCAATATGCAAGTCGTGTTGCCGGTGTGCCGATCGATCGCGTCCCGGAAGCGCTTGGAGCGGTGGGCCTTGCCGGCGCCGCGGACCGGCTCGCAGGTGCATCATCGCACGGGATGCAGCGTCGCACTGAGTTCGCCAGGGAGCTGATGATCGATCGATCGCTGCTCCTGCTCGACGAGCCGCATTCCGCTCTGGATCGCAATGCGGTCGACCTCGTCGAGGGGCTGATCGAGCGGAAAGCAGCTGAGGGGGGAGCGGTGATCGTCGTGTCCCACGACCGGGATCGCATCAACGCCATCGCGCATCGGAGCGTCGAGCTGGTCGGAGGGACGCTGACATGACGGCAGGATTCTGGCATCAGGTTCGCGCCGTGGTCGACCGCGATCTCCTCAGGGAGCGTCGCAGCGGCGACGTCCTGTGGATCACGATCCCATTCGGAGCGCTCGCCTTGCTTCTCGTTCCGCTCGCGGTCGGGACCGATGCCGAGCTCCTCCGCGAAATCGGCGTTGGCATGTACTGGGTGATTGTGATGCTCTTCGGTGTGCTGGTCGCCGTCGGGAAGGCGTCGAAAGAGACGATTCCGCAGCAAGATGCGTCGTCGCTCCTCGGGCTCGATCCGGCGGCCGGATTCATCGGGCGGACCACCTCCTCGGCAATTCTCCTGTTGGCATTCGAGGTGGTGGTCGGAGTTGTTGCGGTCGGGCTCTACAACATCGACGTGCTCGGGCCCGGATGGCTGATTCTGACCATGATCATCGCTGCAATCGGTCTTGCGCTGCTCGGAACGCTGACCGCCTCAATCGTGAACAGCACCAGCGCAGGAACGGCGCTGGTGCCGCTTCTCGTGGCCCCGTTGTCGGTCCCACTCCTGCTCGGAGCGACCCAGGCCTACGACGGCTTGCGGTATGGCCACGCTATTGTTTCCTGGGTGTTGCTCATGGTCGCTGTTGCGACGGTGGTGGCCATGATCGGGGTATTAACAGCGAGACCCCTACAGGAGTCCTGATGGCTGTGATCGCGCGGAGTAGCCGGTGGCCGTGGATAGCGATTGGCATCTCGTTGATCGTGTCGCTCACCATGGCGATGACGAGTCCTGCGGACGACGTGCAGGGCGATCTCGTTCGCATCATGTACGTCCACGTCCCGTCTGCCTGGCTTGCGTACACCGCGTTCTTCGTGACCTTCCTCGGAAGCCTCGTCTACCTCGTCACTCGAAACATCAAGGCCGATCGCGTGGCGGCGGCGAGTGCTGAGATCGGAGTCTTTTTCACGGGCCTCGCTCTTGCCCTCGGGATGATCTGGGCAAAGCCGACCTGGGGAGTCTGGTGGACGTGGGACGCTCGGCTGACGTTGACGGCGATCATGTTCTTCGTCTATCTCGGCTATCTGGCGCTGCGGCGGACCACTGATGATCCCGTCATGCGCGCATCGAGAGCCTCAGTTCTCGGTGTTCTCGGCGCGATCCAGATTCCGATCGTCCACTTCTCCGTCGTCTGGTGGCGCACGCTGCACCAGCCGCCGTCGATCATCCGCCCGGACGGGCCGTCGATCCAGGATCCGATGATGCTCGCCACGCTGATCATCAGCGTGATCGCGTTCACCGTCGTGTACGTGGCGCTCATGGTCAAACGCATCGAGCTGATTCACCTCGACGATGAGCGTCGGGCCGCTGAGGATTCACCCGACCGGCCGGTCGCTGGTGAGGCCGTGACCGTGCCGGAATTGGGGGGTGGCTGATGACGGATTGGAGTTGGGTCGCGTTCGCTTACGCCGTTGCGTATGGCAGTCTTGCGGTCTACAGCGCGTCCATCATTGTGCGCATGAGAAATGCTCGCCGGGCAATCGGAAGGGTCGAATGAAGCGCTACTGGAAGTTCATTGTTCCGGCTGGGATCGTCGTGGTCGTGCTGGTGGTGCTCATCGTGAGCCTGAATGCGAGCCTCGTCTATTTCAACACGCCGACCGAACTCGCCGAACTGGACGCCGGCGACGATCGGCTTCGTCTCGGCGGACAAGTCGTGCCCGGCAGCGTTGCCGACAGCACGACCGGCGTTACGTTCGAGGTTACAGATGGCCGGGAAGCGGTCATGGTCGTCTACACCGGCGCACCTCAGCAGCTCTTCCAGGAGGGCATCGGGGTTGTCGTCGAGGGGACGTGGGATGGGAGTCAATTCCATTCGAGCACCATGCTGGTGAAACACGACGAGACGTACGGCACCGACGAAGGTGAATACGACCCCGATCATCCCTACGGAGACGGATCGGACGAAGCGTGATTGCGTTCTTCGGTTATGTCTCGATCCTGGTCGCGCTCGTTTCGGCGGTGGCCCTCGTCGTCCAGGGCATCCGTGTCTCTCAGGATCCGACACCCGATCCGGCGCGCCTGAAGATCCCGGCCTACGGTCTCGCGATCGGTGGAGTTGCTGCCTTCTCCATCCTCGAGATCGGCATCCTGCTCCACGACTTCAGCGTGGCCTACATCGCGAAGAACACGGCGCTGGGCACGCCGTTCATCTTCCTGTTCGCCGCCGGCTGGGCGGCGCTCGAGGGGAGCGTCGTGCTGTGGGGCCTCATGCTCTCCGTGTTCACGTGGCTGGTGTGGCGAACCGTCAAGTCCGGCGACGGGCTCGGCGTACTGGCGCTGGGGATCATCGGTGCGGTCGCGGTGTTTTGGTTTGGACTTATGGCGACCGCCGCGAATCCCTTCTCTGTCTGCACGGAAGTCGTGAACGGCTTCTGCTCGCAGACGTCGTGGTTCCCGCTCGCGACAACCGCAGCGCCGGCGGACGGGGTCGGTCCGAATCCGCTCCTTGCGAACCACATTCTGATGGCAGTCCACCCGCCGCTTCTCTACGTCGGGTATGTCGGTTTCACGGTGCCTTTTGCGTTCGCAATCTCAGCGCTGATCCGGTCAGAACGCGAGCGGACGTGGCTCGAGCGGACCCATCGCTGGTCGCTGGTCGCCTGGATCTTCCTCACGGCAGGCATTCTGTTGGGCGGCTGGTGGAGCTACGAGGTGCTCGGATGGGGCGGGTATTGGGCGTGGGATCCCGTTGAGAACGCAGCGCTCCTTCCGTGGATTTCGGCTACGGCATTCATTCACTCCGCTGTTGTGCAGCGGCGGCGGTCGGTGCTCCAGGCATGGAACTACGTCCTCGTAATCATGACCTTCGCCCTCACGATCTTCGGGACGTTCCTCACGCGATCCGGCGTCATCGCGTCGGTTCACGCGTTCGCCCTCTCGAGCGTTGGGCCGCTCCTGCTTGGATTCTTGGGCGTCATCTTGATCGGATCCTTTGGACTGTTTGCCATGCGGTCGGACGTTGTGGCTTCCTCTCCACGCCTCGATTCCTTGGTTTCGCGCGAGGGTTTCATTCTCGTGAACAGTCTCTTGATGACACTGTTCGGCTTCACCGTCTTGTTTGGGACGATGTATCCACTGCTCGTCGAAGCGTTCACGGGACGCGAGGTTGCCGTCGGACGGCCATTCTTCGACCGGGTCGCCGTCCCGATCGCCGTCCTGGTGCTCCTCGCTATCGGAACTGGGGCCACGGCGCCGTGGCGTGTGGCGACCGGAAAGGTGCTGTGGCAGCGGACGAGGGTCGGCCTCAACGTCGGCCTGGCCAGCGCCGCACTCACCGTTCTAGCAGGGGTGCGGTCGGTTGGGGTTGTGGCGGTCGTTGGGCTCGCCGGATTCGTGATCGGCAACATGGTGGCCTTCTACTTCCACCAGGCTGGGAGAGCGCATCGCGGGGGCAAGTCGTGGCCTGCGGCTCTGTGGTCGACGGTCCGCAACGAAAAAGGTTTCTGGGGAGGGCAGGTCGCCCATATCGGCGTGGCGCTCAGCGTTGTGGCGATAGCAACGACATCGGTCCTCGCCACCCGAACCGAGATTCCCCTTGTCGTTGGCGAGACGGCCATCGTCGAGGGCTACTGCGTCGAATATCTTGAGAGCTTCTCGAGGGTCGAGCCGGAACGCAACGTCGCCGGGGCGAGAGTCGCCGTCCTCGACGTCACATGCTCCAACACCCGGCAGGTGCTCGAGCCGAGGTTGCATGAGTATCCGAAGTTCGGCCAGGTGATCACGACCCCGCAGGTGTGGACGACCTGGTCCGACGACGTCTATCTGTCTCTCGCCGCACTCGATGAGAGCGGGATCCGCCTCAAGGTGTTGATTTTTCCGTTCCAGTGGCTGTTGTGGGTCGGGGGCTCCATCATCGTTGCGGGCGGTGCACTCGCTCTCGGTCGGAAACCCAAGAGGCCGGTCGCAACGTCAGAACGGAATGAACATTCGGAGCCGGTCGATGCCTGACCGGGGCAAGGGACTCCTGTGGCTTGTTGTGCCGGTGATCGCTCTCGGTGTGCTTGTTGTCGGCCTGTGGCCCGGCAATGATCCCACGCCGGATCCCGAAGCGCGGGCCTACAACCTGTCGATCCGTCTCAAGTGCCCCATATGCGCCGGCGAGTCGATTGCGGGATCTCAGACCGATCTTGCCAAGGACCTGCGCGCGCGGATCGACGACGAGATTGCCGCAGGGAGTACGGATGACGAGATCATCGCCATGTTCGTTGCGAGCTACGGTGAGCAAGTCCTTCTCGACCCCCCGAGCACCGGTTGGGGAGCCGCGCTCTGGGCGGTGCCGCTCGGTGTGCTCATCATCGGTGGAATTGCCATATTCGGTTTGCGGCGGAAAGACCGCGAGCCGGTGGGAGTAGAGAAGTGAAGGCTGCACGTATCACCGACCAGATCGCCCAGGTGGACCGGGATCTCGCAGAGATCGACGAGCAGGTTCAGCTCGGCGAACTCGACGAGGGCACGGCGGAGCGTCTGCGGTCGGTCTACCAATCGGAGCGAACATCCCTCGAGGAACAGCTCGCGTCGATCGAGGCGAGCGGTGCGGTCCCCGACGACACGGCAGATGCCGGCGACGTGCCTGCACGACAGGGCCGTTCAAAGGGGCGGTCGATCGCCGGAACTGCGATCGTGGGGGTTGCGCTGATCGCGGTCGCGTTGATCGCCGTGTTCTCGCTCCAGGAGAGGACACCCGCCGGCGAGATGTCGGACGGAGTGGCAACGGAGGCGGCCACGGAGGTGCTGGAGGGCGAGACCGCTGTTGACCTCGACTCTGTGACTGCGGAACAGATGGAGGTCGTCGTCGCTCAGAACCCGGACATTCCGGGGATGAGAGTCGCTCTTGCGGATCGTTACCTGGAGGAGGGCAACCTCGAAGGTGCGCTCTATCACTACGAGATTGCGCTCGAGCAGGAACCCGATGAACCATCGACGGTGGCCTGGGTGGGCTGGCTCACCTTCTTGTTGGGTGATCCCGCGAGCGCCGAGCCTTACGTTGTTCGCGCCATCGAGCTTGAGCCCGAGTACCCCCAGGCATATTGGTTCCTCGCCAACATTCGGTACGAATCCGGCAATCTCGAGGGCACGATCGTGCCGCTTGAGAAGCTGTTGACCTATGAGATTCCTGAGGAGATACGAGTGGAAGTAGAGGCGATGCTGACGGAGGCTCGCGGATGAGCAACCGCCTCTTCTGGTTGGTCATCGCAGGCGGACTCATCGTTGTGGTGGTCGGCGTCGCCCTGGCCGGAAGCCTCGGCTCCGACCCAACGGTCGTCGGGTCGGCGCTCATCGACAAGCCGGCACCCGAAATCGTGGTCGATCAGCTCGACGGGGACGGCGAGGTGGCCTTGTCCGATTACCCGGGCGATGTCGTCGTCGTCAACTTCTGGGCCTCGTGGTGCACCGGATGCCGATTGGAGCACGACGCCCTCAACTCTGCTGCCGCTCAGTACGCCGATTTCGACGTGACATTCCTCGCCATCAACACCCAGGACGAGCAGGGCCAGGCGCTTTCGTACCTGAACCGGTACGGGATGAGTCCGGAGACGGTCTACGGCCTCGACGAGGGATCGCGTGCCGCGTTTTCGTACGGTGTGGCCGGCCTCCCCGAGACGTTCTTCATCGATCGAGATGGCAATGTCGTCGGCAAGGTCATCGGGCCGGTGAACTACGACCTCCTCGCGAGGACGATCGACCGTGTGCTCATCGGTGAGGAAATCGAGTCCGTCAAGACCGGTGAAACTGACAGCGGGGCGGAGCAACCCCCGGGTTAGGTCGCGGGTCGAGGAAGAATCAACCGGCCCGATCGGAGCGGGTGGTCGATCACTTCGATCGGGTATTGATAAACCTCGGACAACCTCGTCGACGTCAGTACTTCCTCGGCGCTCCCATGAGCGGACAGCGTTCCCTCGCTCAGAAGAAGAACGCGGTCGAAGCTCGTTGCGAGGTTGAGATCGTGGAGGACCGCAACGACCGTTCGTCCGCCGTCGGCGAGTGCGCCGATCATCTCCACGACCATCTGCTGGTGGCGGATGTCGAGAGCTGTTGTTGGTTCATCGAGCAGCAGGAGAGGGGTGTCCTGAGCGAGGACGCGCGCAATGGCCGTGCGTTGGCGCTCACCGCTCGACAGGCTCGATACAGATCGTCCCCCCAGACCGCCGAGATCGACCGCGTCGAGTGCCGACGCGACGCTGTGTTGATGTTCGGCACGTCCGATCGATGGGTTGGCTCGGTGGGCATAACGTCCCATAGCGACCACCTGCTCCACGGTGAACGCAACATCTTCGGCTTGATGCTGTCCGAGCACGGCTCGTCTTGTAGCAAGGTCTGAGATGGACAAGTGTGTGGCATCGACGGTGTCGTAGGCAATACTTCCAGCGGTCGGCCGAAGCTCTCCCGCCAGAAGCCGTAGGAGTGTTGATTTCCCGGCCCCGTTCGGACCGACGATTGCGAGGCGGCTCCCTGGATCGGCCGCGAAGCCGACGGGCCCGACCAAACGCGTCCCGTTGATGTCGAAGCGCACCGCGGATGCATGGACCTTCATGTGGTGCTCCTCCGCAAGAGCATCCAAGCGAGAAACGGCCCCCCGATGGCCGCCGTGAGCAGCCCGAGAGGAATCTCAGCAGGTGCGGCCAGCGTTCGCGCGAGCGTGTCAATCACAACAACGGCAATTGCTCCGGCGATGACCGATCCCGGAATGAGTGTGCGATGTGCGGGGCCGATCAACGGTCGGAGCACGAACGGCACGAGGAGACCGACAAACCCGACAACTCCTCCAAGCACCACCGAGGCGCCGACTGCGACACCCACGATCCCGACGATTGTCGGGACGAGGCGGGCCGTATTGAAGCCGAGGTGGGTCGCCTCCCGATCACCGAGGGACATCAAGTCGAGCCCGGGACCGTATCGCCACAGCATTACGAGAGCAGGAACGAGAACGATCGTCGTCACCACGAGGATTCTCCACGTGGTACCGGACAGCGTTCCGAATACGAAGAACAGAAGTGTGGGCACCCGGGGGCTGTCGATGATCAGGACGAACATTCCGGTCCAAGCCAGAAGGGCGAACCCGAATGCGACGCCGGCCAGTATGAAGCGGTCGGGCCCAGTTCTCGCCCGGAGAGCGGCGGACCCGACACCGAACATGGCTCCTGTCAGCGCGGCGAAGAACACCGGGATGAACGGGAATCCTCCGACGGGGGTGATGGCGAAGCCGATGGCGGCGCCGACTCCGGCTGCCGATGAGTAGCCGAGCAGGTGGGCATCAGCCAGTGGTGTTCGGAACGTTCCCTGGAGAACTGCGCCAACGCTTGCCAGTGTTGCGCCCAGCAGCGCCGCGCCGAGGACCCGCGGGAGGCGGATCGAAGACAGAACTCGATCGGTCACCTCACCGGGTGTGTTCGACGTTGACCGGGAGATCCACCCGACGATCTCGCTCGGGCTGATCGCGAACGCTCCGAGCATGAGGGAAACGGTCATCACCCCGATCAGAACAACGATTCCGAGTCCGAACCAGACACGGTTGTGTGCCGGCGAGCGCCTGTCGATCACGGTGCGACTGTCAGCAGTGCCAGATCGCTGGCCAGGAGAGCGATTGATTCAGCTATGCGTGGGCCGAAGGTCAAGAAGTCTCCCTCGGGATAGGCAAACACGGCGCGACTGCTTCCCGCGGGAGTAGCCGCCACGCCTGGGATCGAGAGAAGGCCCTCGATGCCGCCGAGGACCTCGTACCCCTCGGCGGGAACGACAATTACCTCGGGCGCAGCTGCGACGAGTGCCTCAGGGGTGACGTCAACTGTTCCCACCACCCCCGCTTCTGTGCCGGCGTCGAGGCCGCCGGCGGCAACGATCACGGGCACTGTTGTCATGCCCGATCCGAACAGGAGCATGACGTCCGGACCCCTTGTGTAGACGAAGGCGACCCTCGGTGCCGCTGTGCCTTCATCAAGACCGGCCGAGGCTGCCGCGATTTCGGTTCGCATCCGACCAATGAGATCGGCGGCGGGTTCCGTCGCGCTCAGAAGTATGCCGAGGTCCGTGACCTTGTTGTAGAGCCCTTCGAACGTGGTCGGCACGTCCAAAATCGCCACCGGGACTCCGGCCGCACGGATCTGCTCGATCGTTGCGATTGGCGCCGTCTGGGCATCTCCAATCACGAGTGTCGGATCGTGCTTGAGGACGCCTTCGGCAGTTAGGAACCGGCCAAGGCCTGCCTTCGGGAGAAGGGCGGCTGCTTCGGGCGCAACAGTCGTGACATCGGTCGCCACGATCGAGTCGCCGAGACCGAGTTCGTAGACAAATTCGGTGAGATCGCCGCTCAGGGTCACGATCCTCGTCGTGTCCGACGCTTCAACGGCAACTCCGTCGAAGCCCACGAAGACACTTTCGGCAGCCACCGTGGTTTCGGCCGCGCCATCGGCACAGCCGGAAGCGACGATGGCACCCACGAGCACGGTCGCAGCCATCGCTCGAAACGCGGCGCCCAACGTCACGACGAAGGGCAGCCGACCCGTGCCGACGTCATCATGCCGCAGAACATCTCGCGTGTCACCATCCAGACGCCGTCGACGAGGACTGCATCACCCGACAGGTCGGTGTACGTGGGTGTCCCGCCGAAGAGCAGGTCGTATTGCACTACGGCTACCTCGCCGTCGATTGTGATGGCGGTCGGAGCGAGGGCGATGCCTCCCATCAACTCACCTGTCTCCTGGTACGTGGCGACTGTTTCCTCGAGCCCGGTGAGATCCACGACGTAGGGGGCCTTCTCTTCATACGTTGTGTCACTGGAGAAGACGACCTGATACGCAAGCACGACACCATCAACATCGGGGTCCTCGCCGACAACGACTCCGCCGGTAGTGGTCGTGGTGGGCGGGACGGTCGTGGTGGTCGAAGTGGTTGTGGTAGCCGGCACCGTTGTGGTGCTCGTGGGCGCAGCCGGTTCGGCGGTTGTTGTCGTCTGCGGTTGAGCCGCTGTCGCGGTTGACTCGACGGTATCTCCGTTCGAACAGGCGGTGGCGATGATCGCCAACGCGAACACGAGGAAAAAGTATCGCTTCAAGAAATGCCTCCTGGCTTGAGCCAGGATTCTTCCTCCACATCTTCCCGACACCAAGTCGGCGATTCCCACGGTGCGCTCATCCGGCTGCACATCGAGGTCTGCGAAGCTGCCGGCTGAGGATGCCGCTGGCTGTGGGTCGATTGCCATCCGGCCAATTGGCAGGAAGCGCCAGGGGACGGGCCGTTGCCCAACCCGTTTCGGACGACCGGTCCCGATGATGGAGTGCGACTGGCCGCCGCGTGGCGGCCGCTCCGATCCTCAACCCGCCGAACGGAGTACGCTTACCCAATGGCGGAATG
>Ga0316196_10000050_pt1 | contig 29946 bp, 24 predicted proteins | sample Eddsed2cm_MG_FD_204938 | JGI IMG/M metagenome (GOLD analysis project Ga0316196, IMG submission 204938) | Coastal sediment microbial communities from Maine, United States - Eddy sediment 2 cm | ecosystem: Environmental > Aquatic > Marine > Coastal > Sediment | place: USA: Maine | collected... | reverse complement strand
ATCGGTTCCGCCCGCACAATGCGGTCCAGCCGCAGTTCAACAGTTTCCCCGTTGTCGCGCCGGGCGATCAGAAACTCCTCGTGATTCCGGGTTTGCAGGTCCAGAGGTTTGAGCTGTTCAAGACGGTTTATGCTTCGGGGCTCACGCCAGACCACACGTAGCGTCCGGCGGCGAATGATCCAGTGTTCAAACTGTGCGTAAAGCGCGCAGGAGATTGGCTTATAGTCAGTCATCATCCCTGAGCGCCCGCAATGTTTGTGTGCCGAGCTGTGGTTCGTAGTCGCTGATCAAGCGGATGGGCCGGCAACAGACACCGCAGTCCTGGATCATGTCCTGACCCTCCTCCACCGGCTCCAGCAGTACCGATACCGGCACGCCGCAATACGGGCAGCTCACCTGGTGTTGATCAAGCCGGTCCATCCGCCACGAATCCCGCCACCAGATCATTGAGAAACCGCATACCCAGCGGGGTTGCCTGAATTCGATTGGTGTCCGTGCTCATCAGATCCCGCGCCCGCGCCCGCTCGATTCCCGGGTCGAACTGATCTGCTCGAAGTCCGGTTCGCTGGGGCACCTGGTGTGGATCGACACCGTCCACCAATCGCAACGCATTCATCATGTACTCGACGATTCGATCCTCCGTGTCCAGGCGTCGCTCGCCGATAATGGAAGCCCGCTGCCCTGCCGTGTCCAGGTACTGTCGTGGTTGGCGAACCCGTGCGCGACGCGTGATGGCGTTCGCGTCCCAATCGGTCACTTTGCCATGCGCGCCGGCCCCGATGCCCAGATAGTCCCCGAACTGCCAGTAGTTCAGGTTGTGGCGACAGCGCCGGCCCGCTCGGGCGTGGGCGGAGACCTCATACTGAGTATAGCCGGCGCGCAGCAGCACGGATTGGCACGCCTCGAACATGGCCCAAGTGATGTCATCGTCCGGCAGGGGTGGAGGATAGGCGGCGAACAGGGTATTGGGTTCTATCGTGAGCTGGTAATGCGAGATGTGGGTCGGATCGTGTCGGCAGGCCAGGACGACGTCGTTCACAGCCTGTTCCAGCGTCTGTCCAGGCAACCCGAACATCAGGTCAAGATTGAAGTTCTCGAATCCGGCAGACCGCGCGGCTGTTACCGCCCTGTGGGCGTCCCGGCCATCGTGAATCCGGCCAAGTCGCTTCAACATCTCTGGATCGAAACTCTGGACGCCTATGGACAAGCGGTTGACACCGGCGGCCCGATATCCGGCGAAGCGCCGGTCATCCACGGTCCCTGGGTTGGCCTCCAGGGTGATCTCGCAGCTCTCCACCAGGTCCATGCGCTGTTCGATGCCGCGGAGCAGTCGGTGGATTGCCTGGGCAGCGAACAGGCTTGGCGTGCCGCCGCCGATAAATATGCTTTCAATTGGACGCCGCTGAGTGGTTGTCAGCTCAAAATCGAGATCCGCCAGCAGCGCGTCGACATACGCGTCTTGTGGCGGCGATGGGCCCTTTACGGCGTGAGAATTGAAGTCGCAGTACGGGCACTTCTGAACACACCAGGGGATGTGAACATACAGGGTCAGGGGGGGTGTCGATCGTTGTGTGGTGGTCAATGCGGCGGCGCAAGCGGTCATCGGAGTCGCGGAACGTCGTCTCCGGCGAGCGCCTGTCGCAGCGACGCCATGGCTTTGGCACGGTGACTGATCCGGTTCTTATCCGTCGATGAAAGCTGTGCGGCAGAACAGTCCCGTTCCGGCACCCAAAACACCGGATCGTACCCAAATCCACCCGCTCCAACAGGCGATTCCAGAATACGGCCGGCCCATGCCCCCATGCAGATCAGCGGGGCCGGATCGGCGCTGTGCCTGAGTAACACCAGCACACACCGAAAGCGGGCGCTGCGCTGAGATTCTGGGATGCCTTGCAGCTCGCGCAGAAGCTTGGCCAGATTGTCGTCGCTGCGGGCATCGGGTCCGGCGTATCGGGCCGAGCGCACCCCCGGTTGGCCCAGCAAGGCATCTACTTCGATCCCCGAGTCGTCGGCCAGCGCGGGCAGTTGGGTGTGGGCGGCCGCATTGCGTGCCTTTAGAATGGCGTTTTCCACAAACGTCAACCCGGTCTCCTCAGCTTCGGGCACCCGTAAATTCGATTGGGGAACGATTTCGATGGGTAAATCCGCAAGCAGCTCGGAAAACTCACGTACTTTCCCCGGATTGCCCGTGGCCAATACGATACGGTTCACGCGGCCAGTGCCTCGGTTTGCAGGTGAATGATGTTTTGCACCCCCTCGTGGGCCAGATCCAGCAACGCATTGAGTTCATCTCTGCGAAAAGCATGACCTTCGGCGGTGCCCTGAACCTCGATGAACGCCCCGGCCTCGTTCATCACCACGTTCATGTCGGTTTCGGCCTCCGAATCCTCAGCGTAGTCCAGGTCCAGCACCGGGGTGCCTTGAAATATTCCAACCGAAACGGCGGCCACATGCCCATGCAGGGGTTCTCGGCGTTTGCCTTTGGCCGCCGGCTTCAGTCCGCGGATGGCATCGGCCAGCGCCACATAACTTCCACTGATTGCCGCTGTGCGGGTGCCCCCGTCGGCCTGCAGCACGTCGCAGTCCAGGGTGATGGTTCTCTCGCCCAGGGCCTCCAGATCGATGATTGCACGTAGGGATCGACCGATCAGACGCTGGATTTCGAGGGTGCGCCCACCTTGTCGGCCACGGGTCGCTTCGCGTCCGTTGCGGGTGTTCGTGGCGCGGGGCAGCATCCCATACTCGGCAGTGATCCAGCCTTGGCCGCTGCCCCGGAGAAAGTTAGGAATCCGCTCCTCGACGCTGGCGGTGCACAGCACACGTGTGTCACCGAAGCTGACCAGCACCGAACCTTCCGCGTGTTTGGTGTAGCTGCGCTCGAAACTCACAGGGCGCAATTGATCGGGTAGGCGTCCGCTTGGGCGCATGGAGACTCCGTGTTGGGGTCAACTTGGGGGCGCGACAGTATAACGCGCCTACCAGGCGCGGGACACGCAATCATGCGGATGGGCCATGGGCTTCGTTGCGCCATACGGACCCACCTTCCCAGCGTATATCGGTTAATATGGTGGGCTATCGCTGGTGGGCTATCGCGGCGCTAAATCAAGGGAGCGCGCATGATTCGTAGCATGACGGCCTTCGCCCGTTGTGAGCACCGCGGAGAGTGGGGTCATCTCACCTGGGAACTGCGGTCGGTCAATCATCGATATCTGGAGGTGTTTGCGCGACTTCCCGAGGCTTTGCGAGCGCTTGAGCCACAGGTACGTGAATCGGCGGCCAAGCGTCTGGGGCGTGGCAAAGTGGAGTTCAACCTGCGTTTTCAGCCGGCGGCCAGCGCTGTAGGGCAGTTGTCTCTGAATCAGGATCTGGCCCGGGATGTCTTGCGTATGGCGGCGGAAGTGGAAGGGTTGATCGGATTGTCACGCAGCCTGTCACCTATGGATGTTCTGACCTGGCCCGGGGTGGCAGAGCAACCCGAGCCTGATCTTGCGCCCGTGCGCGAGCAGGCTCTGGTGGCCTTGAGCAAAGCATTGGATGACTTCGTCGCCACCCGCGAACGTGAGGGTGAGCAAATTCACCACATGATCACGCAGCGTTGCAGCGCGCTTTCCAGCCTGGTCGTCCAGGCGCGCGCCCGACGCCCGGAGTTAATGGCGCGTCTGCGGGAAAAGCTCGAAGGCCGGCTGCGGGATCTGCCTCTGGATGCCGACCCGGGACGGCTTGAGCAGGAAATGGTCATCGTGGCCCAGAGACTGGATGTGGATGAGGAACTGGATCGTCTGGACGCGCATCTGGCCGAATTGAGCAAGGTGCTGGATCGCTCCGAGCCGGTCGGACGGCGTCTGGATTTTCTGATGCAGGAACTCAACCGGGAGGCCAATACCCTGTCATCCAAATCCGCCGACGCCGAAAGTACCCGCATCGCGGTGGACATGAAAGTACTCATAGAACAGATGCGGGAACAGGTGCAGAACGTCGAGTAGTCCATGATCGAGAGTCGCAACCGAACGTGAAAACCCCTGGCACCGTCTTCATCATCTCCGCACCGTCCGGCACGGGAAAGACCAGTCTGGTGAATGCGTTACTGGACTCCGATCCACAGCTCGGGGTTTCCGTGTCCCACACCACCCGGGCACCGCGGCCCGGCGAGGTGGACGGCAGGGATTACCATTTCGTTGACCGGGCAGGGTTCCATGCCTTGGTGGATGAGGGCGCATTCATTGAGTGGGCCGGGGTGTTCGGCAATTTCTACGGTACCAGCGCGGGTGCGGTACAGGATGAACTGCAGCAGGGGCGTGACGTGATTCTGGAGATCGACTGGCAGGGCGCACGCCAGGTGCGCGTCCATTTGCCCGAGGCGATCAGTGTTTTTATTCTGCCGCCCAGCCGGGAATCCCTGCGCGAGCGACTGGCCGGCCGTGGGCAGGACAGTCAGGATACCATCGCTCAGCGCATGGCCGCGGCGAGGAATGAGGCCTCTCACTGGGCCGAGTACGACTACTTGCTGGTGAATGACGAATTTGGCGCCGCACTGGCTGACTTACAGGCTCTGGTTCGTACTCGGCGCCTGCGCAGGGCGGTTCAGGGCGAACGCCATCGGCCCTTGATTGAAAGTCTGTTATTTGAGGGCAGTAGCGCGGTAAACTAACGGGTCAATCGATTGCTAGGAGATGTTCATGGCCCGCATTACCGTCGAGGATTGTCTCGACAACGTAGGAAACCGTTTTGACCTGGTGCTTGCCGCTGCCAAGCGCGCCCGGGCGCTGGCCATGGGCGCCGATCCGCTGGTGGAGATCGATAACGACAAGCCCACGGTGATCGCCCTTCGGGAAATCGCGGAAGGCGTTTACGACCCATCGGCGGTCAGCCCGGACTCGGAGACAACCGAGGAGGGTCTGGACGAGGACGGCCAGGCCGTCCTCTAGAGGGTCGCTGCGGGGCATACCCGTGGACAACCACCATGGCTATTGCCTCTGTTGAAGTCGCGCCGAGAGACGACGTAACCCCCCAGATCGACGAACTCTGCGAGGTGGTATCGACGTATCTGGACCCGCAGCAGGCCGCTCAGATCCGGGAAGCGTGCCTGTTCGGGGCCCGTGCGCATGCTGGGCAGTACCGCAAGTCCGGCGAGCCTTACATCACTCACCCCATTTCCGTCGCGAAGCTGCTGGGTGAGGTCCATTTCGATCACGCCACCCTGATGGCGGCCATTCTTCACGACGTTGTAGAAGACACCGACCACAGCCTTTCGGACATCGCCCAGCGTTTTGGCGACGAGGTGGCGGCTTTGGTGGACGGCGTCACCAAGCTCACCCAGATCAAGTTCGGCTCCAAGCAGGAAGCGCAGGCCGAGAATTTCCAGAAGATGTTCCTGGCCATGTCTCGCGACCTGCGGGTGCTCATGGTCAAGTTGGCTGACCGTCTCCACAACATGCGCACGCTGGGTGCGCTCTCGCCGGAAAAGCGTCGTCGCATCGCCCACGAGACTTTGGAAATCTATGCGCCGATTGCCGGCCGACTCGGCATGAACTACCTGCGCTTGCAACTGGAGGATCTCGGTTTCAAGGCGCTGTACCCGATTCGCTACCGGGTGCTGGCGGAGGCGGTACGTCGGGCCCGTGGCAATCGTAAGGAGATCATTACCCAGATCGAGAGCCGGATCAGCAGCCGGCTTGCTGAAGAGGGCATCGACGCCAAGGTCGTAGGCCGTGAAAAGCACCTCTGGGGCATTTACAAGAAAATGCGCGCCAAGCGACTACCGTTTCGCGAGGTGTTCGACGTCTACGCATTTCGCATCGTTGTGAACAACGTCGACACCTGTTATCGAGTTTTGGGCACCATACACAATCTTTACAAGCCGTATTTCCATCGTTTCAAGGATTATATTTCTATTCCCAAGGCCAATGGCTATCAGTCATTGCATACCGTCTTGTTTGGTCCTCATGGTGTCCCCATCGAGGCGCAGATCCGCACCCGTGATATGCATATCATGGCCGAGACCGGGGTGGCGGCACATTGGCTCTACAAAACCGATTCTGCCGTCAGTGGACCCCAGCAACGGGCCCGGGAGTGGCTGACGCGTCTGCTGGAAATGCAAAAACGCGCCGGAGACTCGGTGGAGTTTCTGGAAAACGTGAAAGTGGACCTGTTCCCGGACGAGGTCTATGTATTCACCCCCAAGGGCAAGATCATCGAGTTGCCCAGGGGCGCGACGGCGGTGGATTTCGCCTACGCCATTCACTCCGATGTGGGCGGTCACACGGTCGCGGCCAAGGTCGATCGGCGTCTATCGTCGCTGCGCACCCCGCTGGAGAGTGGCCAGACCGTCGAAATCATTACCGCCACCACGGCCCACCCCAATCCCGCATGGCTTGGGTTCGTGGTCACCGCCAAGGCTCGGTCGAACATCCATCACTATTTGAAGCACCTGCAGCGAGAGGAGGCTCTGGAACTCGGGCGACGCATGTTGGACAAGGCGCTGCTGGAGTATGACACCAGCCTCAGGGACATCGGTGAGGATCGCATCAAGCTGCTGGTGGACAGCCACGGTGTCGAGAATCTGGACCGGGTACTGATCGATCTCGGTCTGGGCAAGCGGTTGGCGGCCCTGGTGGCGCGCCAGCTGATGGCATCGTCCGGCGGGTCCGGCGAAACGGCCGCCGAAACAGGCGAGGGGCAGCCGCTTGTCATCCGCGGGACCGAGGGCATGGTGGTCAACTTCGGCAAATGTTGCCGGCCTCTCCCCGGCGACAGCATCATTGGTTTGCTGACGTCCGGAAAGGGAATTGTGGTCCACCGTTCCGCCTGCCGAAACGTTCGTGACAAGGCGGCAGAACGGTTGCTGGGAGTGATCTGGTCTGACGACATCAACGCCGAGTTCCCGGCCGAGGTGCGGCTCGATGCCAACAATCAGCGCGGCGTACTCGCTACCGTGGCCGCAACCATTTCGGAAGCCGATTCAAACATCAGCAATGTCAGCCTGGATGAGCGTGAGGGCAATGTCACCACCATGACGTTTGTGCTCACCACCCGCAGCCGAGTCCACCTCGCACGGATTCTGCGTCGGCTGCGCAGTATCCCTCAGGTGCTGCGTATCGCACGCACGGGTTGACCCCTGTAACGGCGTTCCCAGCACACCTCGGACTTTCGGGCAGCCGGAATCTGGTTCATCCGGTCGGCCGATGGTAACTTTGGCCGCCAAGAACACGACGAGGTCAGACATGGCGCGCGAAATTATTCATACCGACCGGGCGCCCAAGGCGATCGGAACCTACTCCCAGGCCGTCAAGGTGGGTGACACCGTTTACCTTTCGGGACAGATCCCGCTGCTACCCGAATCCATGGAGTTGGTCAGCGACGCATTTGAGCCGCAGGCGCATCAGGTGTTCAGCAACCTTGCAGCGGTTTGCGAAGCAGCCGGCGGTAGTCTGGCCCATATTGTCAAACTCAATCTGTATCTGACCGACCTGAGCCATTTTCCGATCGTCAACCAGGTCATGGCCGAGCATTTCTCCGAGCCCTATCCGGCGCGGGCAGCGGTGGGTGTCAATCAGTTACCCAAGGGTGCGCAGCTCGAGATCGAAGGTGTTCTGGTGCTGTAATTATGGGCTCCAACGCATCCACGCGGATCGCTCCGAGATTGGCTCGAGCGGCTGGAAGTATTTGATCAACCATCGCCCGCGCATCCAGTTTCCTCTCTATGTTGGCCGGTATAAACCGTAGGGAGACCTCTGGCATGAATCAGAGTTTCCCTGGGTTTCAGTCAGTCGAGGCGGCGCGTCCGGAGTCAGGCCTTCATGGCCGCGCGGTTGCACCCAGACCCCGCGGCAGGGCGAGCATCGGACCCGGTTCGAGGGCAATCATTTGTCGGGACGGCCGCTTGCTGTGAACACCTCGTCACCCGTGCAGCCTCTGCAGCAGCGTTCACTGACCGATCTGCGCGGTGTTGGGAATCGCGTCGCAGAACGTTTTGCCAAGCTCGGCATACGGACCGTGGCCGATTTGTTGTTTCATCTCCCGAATCGATACCAGGATCGGACCCGGATCCGGCCAATCGGCAGTGTCCGTCCAGGGGATGAGTGTGTGGTGGACGGCACGGTTCAGGCCGCCGAGGTGGTGCGTGGCCGTCGTCGTATGCTGCTCGCCCGTATTGCCGATGGCAGCGGTTTGCTGACCCTCAGATTCTTTCATTTCAACATCGGTCTGGTCGAAAACCTGGCTCGGGGATCGCGGATTCGATGTTTTGGCGAAGCACGGGCCGGGTACAACGGCATGGAGATGGTGCATCCCGAGTTCCGGGTTCACAAAGGCGACTCCCAGGTGGCGTTGGAGGACCGGCTGACCCCTGTGTATCCAGTATGCGAAGGGGTCAATCAGCCGTTGTTGCGACGTTTGCTCGAGCAGGCGCTCACCCTATTGGGTGAACAGGGAGCGTCAGCCCTCGAGGACTATGTCCCCTTGGATATGCGGGAACGCTACCGGTTGCCGCCGTTGGCGGATTCCATCCGTTTCCTGCACCAGCCGCCGCCGGATACCGACTTGGCAACCTTGCGCGACGGGACTCACCCCTGTCGTGTCCGGCTGGCCTTCGAAGAGCTCTTGGCTCACAACTTGAGCCTGCGCCACCTTCGGCAGCAGGTGCAGGCGAACCCGGCCCCGAGTCTGGATCCCAAGGGTGCGCTGCTGGATCGTTTCTTGTCTCAGCTACCGTTCGATCCCACTGCGGCCCAGAGCCGGGTGATCGCCGAAGTTCGGCATGATCTGTCGCGCCCATGGCCCATGATGCGATTGGTGCAGGGCGATGTGGGTTCCGGCAAGACCGTGGTTGCCGCCGCCGCCGCCATGATCGCGGTGGAAAGCGGTTATCAGGTGGCGATCATGGCACCCACCGAGTTGCTGGCCGAACAACATTTGCAAAGTTTTCGGGCCTGGCTCGACCCGCTGGGCATTAGCGTTGGCTGGATCGCAGGCAGCCTCAAGGGGAAACGGCGTAACGATGTGTTGGCGCGCCTGATCGAGGGCGAGGTTCAGATTGTGATCGGGACCCATGCGCTGTTTCAGCAGGATGTCTTGTTTGATCGACTGGCTTTGGTGGTGGTGGATGAGCAGCATCGTTTCGGTGTGCACCAGCGCTTGACCCTGAGGGAAAAGAGCCGCGTCAGCGGGCATTTCGCCCATCAGCTCATCATGACGGCGACGCCCATTCCGCGCACCCTGGCAATGACCGCCTACGCCGATCTGGATCGATCAACCATCGATGAGTTGCCGCCTGGACGCACGCCGGTCAACACGGTGGTCCTGGCCGACAGCCGGCGCGATCGTGTCATTCAGCGGGTGCGGGCGGCTTGCGCTGCGGGTCGCCAAGCCTATTGGGTGTGCACCTTGATCGAGGAGTCCGAGGCGCTGCAATGCCAGGCCGCGGAAGACGCGGCGGCCGAGCTGACGGCGGAGCTATCCGATTTGAGGATCGGCCTGGTTCACGGTCGTATGAAGTCCGCGGAGAAAGAGTTGGCCATGGCCGCCTTCAAAGCGGGCGCCATAGACCTGCTGGTGGCCACAACCGTAATCGAGGTGGGCGTGGATGTACCCAATGCCAGTCTTATGATCATCGAGAACGCTGAGCGTCTCGGGCTTGCCCAGTTGCATCAGCTGCGCGGGCGGGTCGGGCGAGGTTCGACCGAAAGCCACTGCCTGCTGATGTACCATGGCCCGTTGTCGGACAATGCGCATGCCCGCCTCGAAGTGCTGCGCAACACCAACAATGGCTTCGAGATTGCCGAGCGTGATCTTGAGATTCGAGGCCCAGGTGAATTATTGGGTACCCGACAGACCGGAATGCTGCAGTTTCGCATTGCCGACATGATGCGCGATCGGGGATTGTTGCAGGACATAGAACAGGCGGCAGACGAGCTGCTGACGCAGTCGCCGAGGCGCGCCAAGGCGCTGATCAGCCGCTGGGTCGGCGATAAGCAGGGTTACGGGGGCGTCTGATCGCGACCGGGACGGTGTGTGGCACATTGGGTATCGGATGAGAAACGCGAGGGCCTCGACGCAGGTGCTGACGGATCGTTTACAGAACTACGCGCAGCTCATGCGCCTGGATCGTCCGATCGGGACTTTCTTGCTGTTGTGGCCCACCCTCTGGGCGATCTGGATAGCCGCCGCGGGACGCCCCAGCATCAAGGTGCTGATCGTGTTCGTCCTCGGCGTGTTCATCATGCGCTCGGCCGGTTGTGTCATCAATGATTACGCCGACCGCGAGTTCGACCCTCATGTAAAAAGGACCCGGAATCGCCCGCTTGCGGCGGGCCGCGTCCAGCCCCGGGAGGCGATTATTCTGTTCGCCGTGCTGTGTGGTGTTGCCTTCATGCTCGTGCTGACCATGAACAGGCTGACCATACTGTTGTCTCTGGTGGGCGTTCTGCTGGCCGCCACCTACCCGTTTATGAAACGGTTTCACCATCTGCCCCAGGCCCACCTGGGCGCGGCGTTCAGTTGGGCGGTGCCCATGGCGTTTGCTGCCGAGACGAATAGTCTGCCGCCCGTCTGCTGGTTGTTGTTCGCCATCAATCTGCTTTGGACCGTGGTCTACGACACCGTGTACGCGATGGTGGATCGCGAGGACGATCTCCGCATCGGCTTGCGGTCCACCGCCATCCTGTTCGGTGACCTGGATCGGCTGGTGGTGGCGGTCATGCAGTTGCTGGTGTTGGTGGGTCTTTACCTGCTGGGCCTTCAGGCGGATCTGGGCTGGATTTACCGATTCGCCCTGGTCTGGGTGGCCGGGCTCATGCTTTACCAGCAGCTGCTGATTCGCCAGCGCGATGAGCAGAAATGTTTCAAAGCCTTCCTCAACAACAATTGGCTGGGCTTCGTGGTGTTCCTGGGCATTGTGGCCGACTACTGGGCGCGGCCCGTTTGATATGGCGGAACAACGTCATTCATTCGAGATGACGGAACAACGCCGTTCATGTCGCGGGCGGAGTGGATGCACCTCCCTCCGACGCGCCCGATTGTGCTGAATTGCTCGGGTCGTGTCCGATGAGCCAGGTCGGGAACTCAGAAGCTGATAGCGGGGGCGCAATGAAGTTTCCCTGCGCACGATCACAGCCAAACTCTTTCAGCAGGCGGAACTCTGCGGCATTGTCCACCCCTTCTGCCACCACCTCCAGGCCCAGGTTGTGCGCCAGGTCGATGGTGGAGCGCACAATTGCCGTATTGCCTTTGTCCTTGCCGCCGATGCCATGCACGAACGACCGATCCAGCTTCAAGGTGCTGACCGGGAGGTTCTTGAGATAGGCCAACGATGAGTATCCCGTGCCGAAGTCGTCAATGGCCAGCTGTATGCCCAGGGTCTTGAAATAGAGCATGGTCGCAATCGCACGGTCCACGTCCTGCATCAGGGTGGTTTCCGTGATCTCGAACTCAACCAATGCGGGTTCCACGCCGGACTCGTCCAGTACCCGGTGCACCGAATCGATCAGGGCCGGATCATTGAACTGACGGCCCGACAGGTTGACCGAAATCCTCAGCGGCGCCATACCGGCGGCACGCCAGGTCTGAATCTGCTGAAGCGTCTCGGCCAGCACCCACTCGCCGGTGGACAGGATCAGGCCGGATTCCTCCATCATTGGAATGAAATCCTTGGGCGGCACCAGTCCATGCCCGGGGCGGTCCCAACGCATCAATACCTCCGCGCCGTCGGGGCGACCGGTTTGCAGATCCAATTGCGGCTGAAAGCGAAGTTTGAGCTCCTTGTTGCCCAGGGCCTGATGGAGCGCCGCTTCGGTGGCGAGGCGCTCCATGGCTCGAACGTTCATGTCGCTGCGATAGTATTGGAAGGTATTGCCACCGAATTCCTTGGCCCGGTACATGGCCACGCCGGCACTGCGCAGCAGCTCGTCCGGCCCCGCCTCATCGGTCGGGTACATGGCCATGCCGATACTGGCAGTGAGATACAGTTCGTGTTCGCGAACCCTGAACGGTTCGGAGAAGGCGCCGAGAATGCCGCGCGCTGTCCTCGCCAGGTCTTCCGGGTGTCCAAGCGTCGGCAGCAGTACCAGAAACTCATCCCCACCCCGATGAGACAATGTGGTCAGGGCCTCCTGATGTTCCTGCAGCCTTTGCGCGATCCCACGCAACAGGCGATCCCCTATCTCGTGGCCCAGAGTGCGGTTGATCTCGCGAAACCGGTCAACGTCAACAAACAGAATGCCCAGCAGATGGTTGCGGTCGCGAGCTTCGAGCATCGATTGCTGGAGCCGGTCCCGGAACAGCACCCGGTTGGGCAGGCCGGTCAGGCTCTCGTAGTGGTTCAGGTAGGCCAGCCGATCCTCGATTCTGCGACGCTCGGTGATGTCCTGAGCCACGCCGAACATCTCGCAGGGGCGCCCGTCTGCATCCAGAACCTGTTCCGCGAGCACCGCCAGCATACGCTCGTCTCCATCATCCAACGCGATCCGGAACTCCAGATGCTGGGCTTCGCCGCGGTCAGTGATTTGATCCAAATGCTGCTGAACCAGACTGCGATCGGCCGGATGAAGTCGCTCGTGCACCTGAGCGACTGTCAGCGATGCATCGGCTTGCAAATCAAACATCGCGCACAACTCGTCCGACAGGTAGATCACCCCGCTGTCATAGACATAGCGCCAGTGGCCCAGACGGGCCAGACTCATCGCGTGCCGCAAGCGTGATTGGCTGGTGCGCAGACGCTTGGACACCGAGCTGCTGCGCAGGGCATAGCGGATGCGATGAGCCAGCAGGGTCCAACTGATCGGCTTGGTGATGAAATCGGTGGCGCCGGTGTCGAAAGCCCGCTCAGCGGAGTCGCTGCCGGTCGGAGAGGTCAGCATCAGAATTGGAACATTGCCGCCTGGGTCAAGGTCACGCATGGCGCGACAGGCGTCGTAGCCGTCAAGAACCGGCATGAGCACGTCCAACAGGACGATGTCCGGTCTCATGCTTTTGAATAACAGTACGGCATGCTCGCCATTGTCCGCGGCATATACCTCGAATCCTTCCTGCTCGAGAACAGTCGCCGCCGTCTGGCGAATTTCCCGGTCATCGTCGACGATCAGCACCTGCGGAATGTGGCGGCTTGTGTGGATGGCGTCCATTTTCCAGTCCTTGCTTGAACGGCGGTGGCTCGGTGGCGGCGTGGTCCGTCGTGCGCCAGAGCATCTGATTCAGTGTAGTTCAGCAGATGCGGGCTGGAAGGTTATCGCGGAAAACAGCATCCGCAGGTGCCAGGGGGGTGCAGGGGGAGACGGGGAATTGGGCGCGCCTCAACCTATCCCGTAGGCTAAGAGCCAGCTTCGCCGAAGGCGCCGAAACGTTGGTTAGAGCCCAACTCCGTAGCGGGGTACGCTGGCCATGAGCGGTTCCCGGAGCTGAAGGGCCAATTGCGCTGGATCCTGCGGTTTGCCGATGTAGAACCCCTGGGCCATATCGCACCTGAGGCCGACCAGCATGGCATAGGTGTGTTCGTCCTCGACGCCTTCGGCCATCACCTTGAATCCCAGATTGCGTGCCAGATCGATGGCAGCGCGCACGATGCCCATGTGGTCGTTGTTTCGGGTCATGGTGCCGACGAACGAGCGGTCTATTTTCAGCGTATGAATGGGCAGATTCTGCAGGTCGGCCAAAGACGAGTAGCCGGTTCCGAAGTCGTCCACCGTAAACTCTATGCCGATTTCACACAGTTGGCTCATGGTGGCGAGCGCCGCGGGTACATCCTGCATGATGATGCTTTCGCTGATCTCGAAACAAAGCCGTTTTGCCGAGAAACCGGTTTTGTCCAGTACCCGTTCGACACTGCGGAGAAAACTTGGATCGTTAAATTGGCGTCCCGACAGGTTGATCGCTGCGCGGGGCGATACCAGACCGGCCTTGCCCCAAGCCTGTATTTGTTGACAGGTCCGCATCAAAACCCACTCGCCCACCGGGAGCATCATCCCGGTGTCCTCCAGCAGGCGCACAAACGCGGTCGGTGAAACCGGTCCCAGGTCCGGGTGCGTCCATCTCAGCAGCGATTCCGCGCCGTGGATTTCTCCATTCCCGAGATCGACCTGGGGCTGGTAGTGCAGTCTGAATTCCTCGCGCTCGAACGCACGGTTGAGCGAGCGCTCCGCCGATAGCCGTTCCAAAGCGCGAACGTTCATGTCCGACGTATAGTAGTGATATCGGTTTCCGCCGAGTTCCTTGGCCCGGTACATGGCCATATCAGCGTTTTTGAGCAGCAGGTCCGCGTCGCTGCCGTCCGACGGGTAGACCGATACGCCGATGCTGGTGGTGACGTGCAGCTCGTGATCGCCCACCAGAATGGGCCACACGAAGGCGTCGATGATTTTGCTCAGTACCTTGGCCGAGTCCTCCGGGTGCGCCATTTCGGTAATCAGCACGGTGAATTCGTCGCCGCTCCGCCGCGCCACCGTGTCGGTCCCGCGGACGCAAGCCTGCAGGCGCTCAGCCACCGCCATAATCACCCGATCGCCCGTTTCGTGCCCCAGGGTGTCGTTGATGTTCTTGAACCGATCGACATCGACGAAGGCCACGGCCACCAGCTTTTTCGACCGCTGCGCACCCATCATGGCTTTGCCGAGGCGATCCCGAAACACAAGCCGATTGGGTAGCCCGGTAAGACTGTCGAAGTGCGCCAGTTGGGTCAGGTGGCGTTCGATCTGCCGCCGCTCGGTGACTTCCTGGGCCACCCCGTAGACAAACTCCGCTTTACCCTGACCGGACCGCTGCAGCCCCATGCGTGCGGAAATAACCCGCTCGCCGCCTCCAGGGGGCGTAACCCTGAGTTCAAGGCTGCTCTCGACGCCGTGTAAGAAGATTTGCGCCAGGCTGTGGCGCAGGGCGGATCGGTCGGTGCGCTCGACCATGTCCAGGAATGCCTGCAGGCCGGGTGGGGTACCTTGCGGCAGACCCATCGCCCGAAACATTTCTTCCGACCAGATTACCTGCCCGGTCCTGATGTCGTAGCGCCATCGACCCAGTTGGGCCAGATGTTGGGCTCGACGCAGTTGATCCAGATCCGACTGAATGCCCTGACTCCGCTTCTGGGCCCGCAGCACATAGCGCAGATGGTCAGGCACCGAATGCCACTGTACGGGTTTGGTCAGGAAGTCGGTGGCGCCGGCATCGAACGCGGTATCCAGTGCCCCCGCATCACGACCTGGCACCATGATCAGGATTGGAAGCGCGGCGCCTCGGGCATCCTGCCGAAAGCGCCGGCAGAGCTCGAACCCCGCCCCGGACTCCAGGTCGGCATCGATCAGGATCGCATCGGGTATCTCGCGTTCGAACGCCACCAGCGCCGCGTGCACGCTGTCGGCCTCGGTTACGCGATAGTTGTCCGCCTCCAATAGCGCACGGAGACGCTCTCGGGTCTGATCTTCCGCCACGGCCGCCAGCACCCTGGCGCCCGAGATTTGATCAACGTCCCCGGTCATTGACTCGTTCCGGAGCCGATCGACCGTGGCGTCGGCTGAGTGGGTGGCGTTCCAGGGCGTCGGGGCGCATTGGCGTCTTGTGGTACGGGCAAGAACCCGCTTCCACCATGGTTCCCGTTCCGTTCGCGCTGCCCACGGCATGGTGTCGATCGTTTCCGATCTGCCCGGGTTGAGTGCGAAACGCGACTGGTACCATTCGATCAAACCTTATATTGAGTCCCTGCGGACCCGAACCGGGCGCGCAGTCGACCTCGTCCTCGCCGCGCTCCGGTTCCACTGCCATCGGTTTGTTTGCAGAGAGTGCATCGAGACCAGTGACGGACTTATTCTTGTCCTTAAGGCGGGGGTCTTATTGGATTCAGGGTGTCTGAGCCCTGTATCCCGACCGATTGTCCGTCGCTGTGCCAGAGCAAAAGCAAGTCCAATGCCAGTGCTCGTCTATGGACGCTCAATTCTCGCCACCATACGCTGATCGTTCAGTTTGGACGGCGCTACGGCACGCCGCAACGTTCTCCATCAAAGCAGTGCCAGTATCAGCGGCAAGGTAATGATGGCCAGGAGGGTTTGCGCCGTAACGATGGCCGCCACCAGCGTCTCATCGCCGCCCATCTGCCGCGCCAGCACATAGGCTGTAGGGGCGCCGGGTAGCGCCGCGAACAGCACCAGCACACCGGTTTCCAGGGCGTTGAGCCCGACCCACGCGGCTGCCACTGCCGTCAAGGCGGGCAGCACCACCAGTTTCAGCAGACACACGACCGCCAGTATCCAGCTTTGGCGCGCTGCAACAGCGGGTTTGAGGCCGGCACCCACGCATAACAGACCCAAGGGCAAGGCGGCCCCGGACAATGCGCTGAGCAATCCTTGCGTGCCGGTGGGAAGCCCAAAACCCCCGGCATTGAGGACGATTCCCGCCGTGCAAGCCAGAATCAGCGGATTTCGCAGCAGCGCGAGGGCAATGCCTTTGGGCCTGACCTTCGAACCTGCGAACCGCGCAAGAACCACAACGGACAGGATATTGACCAGCGGGATCAGAAACGCAATGAGCAGTGCGGCGGCATCCAGGCCGTCGGGCCCAAACACGGATGCTGCAGCCGCCATACCCACGTAGGTGTTGAAGCGGATACCCCCCTGAAACACAGAGCTGAATCCAGGCCCGTCGACCGGGAATGCGCGCCGGCCCAGCAGCAACGCAAGGCCCAGTCCCAGAGTGCAAGCCAATGCGACGAATAGGTAGCCGAGGCGATCCTGGCCCAGCATACTGGCGTTGGCCAGGCGGGTAACCAACATGGCGGGAAACAGGCAGAAATAGGTCAACCGCTCAGCGCCGGACCAGAATGCGTCGTCCGTGAGCAGGGCGCGTCGCAGGCCATAGCCCAGTGCGATCAGGACGAACACCGGACCCAGCGCACTCATGATTGGACTGATCGAACTCACTGGGCCCGTTCCGATGATCTGGTGTCGTGTTCCGTACCTAAGTGGTCTTTCGGCAAGACTGCTAAGCGCGCATTCAAGCGTGCTCTAAATCGGTACTCACTTGTGGGCCGCGAAACCAAAGATTCGCCCGCTCGAACCGCCGCCGCGTGAAGGGTGACAGGCATCCGCTGGGCCCGCCGCGTTCCCGGGTCACGCTCAAAACGGATTCATTCGTACAACCCGATACCACACTGTGGACAGTTTGCCCGCCTCTGTAGGCCCATAGTTGACTATAGTTAGACCCGATGTTCTGTGCCTTGCGTGTGCTGCGCGCTGCGGCAACGCATCATAAAAGTTCACAATGTGGAAAATATGTTTCTGATGATTTTATAATGCGGCCGTTCGCGGAGCATGACACCGTGTGAGCGGAGTCAGCCATTGGGGGCGCCCGGGTTTGCCACAACCACCCAGATCCGGGCGAGTAAAAGCAATACGTCTACTCACGAGGTAGATCATGTCCATCGAAAGTTACAAGGACCTGGATCCGCAGGAGACCCAGGAGTGGGTCGAATCACTGGAGGCAGTGATCGAGCGGGAGGGGCCCGAGCGCGCTCACTTCATACTCGATAAGCTGTGCGATTACGCGCACGAGACCGGTACCGAGGTCCCGTACAGCGCGACCACGGCCTATATCAATACGATTCCGCCGGAACTCGAGGCCAGATCACCGGGTGACCACGATCTGGAATGGAAGCTGCGGTCCATTATCCGTTGGAATGCGATGGCCATGGTGGTCCGTGCCAACCGCAAGCCCGCCGAACCCGGCGGGCACATCGCCAGCTTCGCATCGGCCGCGACTTTGTACGACGTGGGTTTCAACCACTTCTGGCGTGCGCCCAGTGAGGACCACGGCGGTGACATGATCTATATCCAGGGTCATTCCGCGCCGGGCATTTATGCCCGTGCTTACCTGGAAGGGCGGGTGAACGAAGAACAGCTCGAACACTATCGCCGCGAGGTGGGTGGCGAGGGGCTGCCCTCCTATCCCCATCCCTGGCTGATGCCCGATTTCTGGCAGTTCCCAACCGTGTCCATGGGCCTGGGGCCGCTGATGGCCATATACCAGGCGCGCTTCATGCGCTATATGGAACACCGGGAGTTGATCCCGACCCAGAACCGCAAGGTGTGGGCGTTCATGGGTGACGGTGAGATGGACGAGCCGGAGTCCATGGGCGCCATTGGTCTTGCCTCCAGGGAGAAGCTGGACAATCTGGTCTTTGTAATCAACTGCAATCTGCAGCGTCTCGATGGCCCGGTGCGCGGCAACGGCAAGATTATCCAGGAACTGGAGGGCGAGTTCCGGGGCGCCGGCTGGAACGTCATTAAGGTGATCTGGGGCTCATATTGGGATCCGTTGCTGGCCAAGGACAAGCTCGGCCTGTTGCGCAAGCGCATGGAAGAGTGCATCGACGGTGAGTACCAGAACTTCAAGTTCAAGGGTGGCGCCTACACCCGCAAGCATTTTTTCGGCAAGTACCCGGAACTGCGTGACATGGTGGCCAACCTGTCAGACGAAGACATCTGGCGCCTCAACCGGGGCGGTCATGACCCTCATAAGATTTTCGCGGCCTACGCGGCGGCCATGAAGTCAGACGGCAAACCCACCGTGATCCTGGCCAAGACGGTCAAGGGCTATGGCATGGGCGAGGCCGGTGAGGCGCAGAACATCACCCATCAACAGAAAAAGATCAGCGCCGAAGAGTTGAGGATCTTCCGCGACCGCTTCCATATCCCGATACCGGACGATCAGGTGGCCGATGCGCCGTACTACAAGCCACCGGAAGATTCGCCTGAGATGAAGTATCTGCACGAGCGGCGTGCCGCGTTGGGCGGTTATCTGCCGAACCGGCGGCTCAAGGGCGACAACCTGACAACGCCGCCGTTGTCAAAATTCGACCTGCTGCTCAAGGACAGCGGCGAGCGCACCATGTCCACCACCATGGCGGTGGTGCGGGTGCTGTCCACCCTGGCACGGGACAAGACCATCGGGCCTCGGCTGGTGCCCATCGTGGCGGACGAAGCCCGCACCTTCGGCATGGAGGGTATGTTCCGCCAGATCGGCATCTACGCCCATGAAGGGCAGCTCTACGAGCCGATGGATGCCGACCAGATCATGCCCTACCGGGAAGACAAGAAAGGGCAGATTCTTCAGGAGGGCATCAACGAGGCCGGCGCCATGTCGTCCTGGATTGCCGCCGCCACGTCCTACAGCAACCACGGCGTGACCATGATCCCGGTCTACGTCTTCTACTCCATGTTTGGGTTCCAGCGCATCGGGGATCTGGCCTGGGCCGCCGGAGACATGCAGGCCCGGGGTTTTCTCATTGGCGGGACGTCGGGCCGAACCACCCTGAACGGGGAAGGGCTGCAGCACGAAGACGGCCACAGCCAGTTGCAGGCCTCATTCATCCCCAACTGCGTTTCCTACGATCCGACCTTCGCCTATGAGGTTGCGGTGATTTTCCGCGACGGCATGCGGCGCATGTTCGAGGAGCAGGAGAACGTTTTCTATTACATCACCACCCTCAACGAAAACTACCCGCAGCCGGCCATACCCGAAGGTGCCGAGGAGGGCATCATCAAGGGGCTCTATGCCTTCAGCAAAGCCGATGGCAAGGGAGCCCACCGGGTGCAGCTGGTGGGCTGCGGTTCCATTCTCCGTGAAGTGATTGCGGCGGCGGACCTGCTCAAGCAGGACTGGAAGGTGGATGCCGATGTGTGGAGCGCCCCCAGCTTCAACGAACTGCACCGCAACGGTGAGGACGTTCAGCGCTGGAACATGCTCAACCCCGGCAAGAAACCCCGGGTGCCTTACGTGACCGAGTGCCTGCAGCAGGTCGATGCGCCGGTGATCGCCTCCACCGACTACGTCAAGCTCTTCGCCGAGCAGATCCGCCCGTTCATATCGGGAACCTACCGCGTGCTCGGCACGGACGGCTTTGGCCGCAGCGACAGCCGGGCCGCGTTGCGCAGTCACTTCGAGGTGGATCGGTACTACGTCACCGTTGCCGCCCTCGACACGCTGGCCGAGGAGGGCAAGATCGATCGCAGCCAGGTGGCCAAGGCCATCAAAAAGTACAAGATCGACACCCAACGCCCCAATCCCCTGTTTGCCTGAGCCCATAGTGGCCGTGGAGGGGCGCCTCAGCGCGCCCCTCCCGCTCGGAACCGAATGCTGGAGGACGACCCGTGGCAACGATTCAAGATGTGCTGGTGCCCGACATCGGTGATTTTTCCGATGTGGATGTGATCGAGGTATTGGTCGCACCGGGAGACCGGGTGAACGAGGAAGACTCGCTCATCACCCTGGAGAGCGACAAGGCGAGCATGGATATTCCCTCGCCCATGAGTGGAACCGTCAAGGAGGTGCTGATCAACCCGGGCGACAAGGTGTCACAAGGCACTCTGATCGTGCGTCTGGAAGCCGGGGGTGGCGCCGCAGCGGAGGCGCCAGCCCCGGCGGCCTCCGCACCCACCTCCCCGCCGGGACCGGTGGGAGGGGGTGAGCAGGAAATCGCAGTGCCCGACATCGGTGATTTTTCCGATGTGGATGTGATCGAGGTCCACGTGGCGGTCGGCGACGCGGTGGCGGTGGATGATTCGCTGATCACCCTGGAAAGTGACAAAGCCTCCATGGACATACCGGCACCGGTGGCCGGTGTGATTAAGAACATCAAGATCGCGGTCGGCGACAAAGTCTCCCAGGGGACGCCGCTTGCGGTGGTGGAACTGGCGGGCGACGGAACCAAGCCGCCACCCGCGGCTGCCGCCGAATCCCCCAAGGCGCCGCCTCAACCCGAAACGGCCAGTCCTGCACCCGAGGTGGCAACGCCGCCGCCACCGCCACCCAGCCGGCAACCGCCGGTTCCGCCCGTGACCAAAGTGGATGAAGCGGGGTTTTCCAAAGCCCACGCCTCGCCCGCGGTGCGCAGCTTTGCCCGGGAGTTGGGTGTCGATCTGGGTCGGGTCACAGGCTCCGGTCGCAAGAGCCGAATCACCAAGGCCGATGTGCAGTTATTTGTGAAACAGGTGATGTCAGGCCAGGCAGCGGCCCCTGCCGGGGCGGCCGCACCCGAGGGGGGCGCCGGCATTCCGCCCATCCCGGCGGTGGATTTCACCAAGTTCGGCGAGATCGAAACCAAGGACCTGTCGCGCATCAAGAAAATCTCGGGCGCGCATCTGCACCGCTGCTGGCTCAACATTCCCATGGTCACCCACCATGATGAGGCCGATATCACCGATCTGGAGGAATTCCGCAAGTCCCTCAAGGTGGAAGCGGAGAAGCGAGGCGTTCGGGTCACGGCGCTGACCTTTATCATGAAGGCCGTGGTGGGGGCTTTGAAGGCGTTCCCGGATTTCAACGCCTCTCTGTCACCCGACGGGCAAAGCCTGATCTACAAGAAGTACTACCACGTGGGAATCGCCGTGGACACGCCCAACGGCCTGGTGGTGCCGGTGTTTCGCGATGTGGATCAGAAGTCGATCTACGATCTGGCCGCTGAGATGGCCGAGGTCAGCAAGCGTGCCCGGGACGGTAAGCTGACCCCCACTGAGATGCAGGGGGGATGCATCAGTATCTCAAGCCTGGGCGGCATCGGCGGGACCGCATTCACCCCCCTGGTGAACGCGCCGGAGGTGTCGATCCTCGGCGTGACCCGCTCACGCATGATGCCGGTCTGGAACGGGTCGGAATTTGTGCCGCGGTTGATGCTGCCCCTGGACCTGACCTACGACCATCGCGTCATCGACGGGGCGTCCGCCGCCCGTTTTGTGGCCTATTTGACCCAGGTGCTGGCCGACATGCGCCGGCTGTTGCTGTGAACGGAGAGCGCAGATGAGCAATCTCGTGGAAGTGCGCGTCCCGGACATCGGTGACTTCAGCGATGTGGACGTGATCGAAGTGCATGCCGCCGCCGGCGACACCATCGCGGCGGAGGACGCTCTGCTTACCCTGGAGAGCGACAAGGCCTCCATGGATATTCCCTCGCCGGTCGCCGGCACCGTAAAGGAGATGAAGATCGCCGTCGGCGATAAGGTGTCTGAGGGCACCTTGGTTCTGATGATGGAATCTTCCGACGCTGCCCCGGCGGAGGCGCCGACGGAATCCGCGCCCAAGGCGGAAGCCGCTGTGGAATCGGCGCCCGTCGCTGCCCCCAGCGTCGCCGCCGGCAGTTTCGGCGGCAGTGCCGATATCGAGTGCGAGATGATGGTTCTGGGGGCGGGCCCGGGGGGCTACTCCGCTGCCTTCAGGGCCGCCGACCTGGGCATGAAGACAGTGCTGGTGGAACGCTACCCCACCCTGGGCGGTGTTTGTCTCAACGTGGGCTGTATTCCCTCCAAGGCGTTGCTGCACGCGGCCAAGGTCATGGACGAGGTGGATGCCATGGCCGCCCACGGCATTACCTTCGGCAAGCCGAAGGTGGATGTCGACCGATTGCGTGACTGGAAGGACAGTGTGATCAGGCAACTCACCGGCGGCCTGGCCGGCATGTCCAAGCAGCGCAAGGTGCAAGTGGTTCAGGGCTTGGGCGAATTCGTCGATCCCCACCACATCGCGGTGGAAACCGCCGAAGGTAAAAAAGTGATCCGCTTTGAAAAAGCGATCATCGCCGCCGGGTCGCAACCGGTGAACCTGCCCTTTATCCCGGAGGATCCCCGCATCGTGGATTCCACCGGGGCGCTGGAGCTGAGAGACACGCCCAAGCACATGCTGGTCATCGGCGGCGGCATCATCGGCCTGGAGATGGCCACGGTATACTCGGCGCTGGGCAGCCGGATTTCCGTGGTGGAAATGCTGGACGGTCTGATGCCGGGGGCCGACAAGGACCTGGTGAGACCGTTCGAGAAGTACAACGGCAAGCGGTTTGAAAGCGTCATGCTCAAGACCTCTGTTACCGCCGTCGAGGCGCTGAAGAAGGGGCTCAAGGTGACCTTCGAAGGCGCCAAGGCACCGGCCGAGCCGCAGATCTACGACATGATCCTGGTGGCGGTGGGTCGTACCCCCAACGGTAAGAAGATCGCCGCCGACGCGGCCGGCGTCTATGTGGACGAGCGCGGTTTCGTCCCGGTGGACAATCAGATGCGCACCAACGTCCCCCACATTCATGCCATCGGCGACATCGTCGGCCAACCCATGCTGGCCCATAAGGCGGTGCACGAGGGCCATGTGGCGGCCGAGGTGGCATCCGGCATGAAGAGTCACTTCGATGCCCGTGTCATACCGTCTGTGGCCTATACCGATCCCGAAGTGGCCTGGGTTGGACTCACCGAGATCGAGGCCAAGGCTCAGGGTGTGAAGTACGGCAAGGGCGTGTTCCCTTGGGCGGCGTCGGGCCGTGCGTTGGCCAACGGTCGCGGCGAAGGCATGACCAAGCTGTTGTTCGACGAGGAAACCGACCGGGTCATCGGCGGCGGCATCGTCGGAACCGGGGCCGGGGATCTCATCGGCGAGGTGGCGCTGGCCATCGAGATGGGGGCCGACGCCCAGGACATCGGTCTGACCATCCATCCCCATCCGACGCTGTGTGAGAGCGTGGGCATGGCGGCGGAGGTTTTCGAAGGCACCATCACCGACTTGTACGCGCCCAAGAAGCGCAAGAAGTAGCCGACGAGAAGTGGTCGAAGCGACCGGCAGTCGGATCCCGGCTGCCGGTCAATCCCGAATTCTCATCCTATACTTCCAAAAGTGTGGTTTTGAGGGTTCGGACCATGGCCGACGACAATCCCAGCATCCTGTCCCACCTTTCGGTGGGCACCAACGACTTCGAGCGGGCTACCGCCTTCTACGATACGGTGCTATCAACCCTGGGCTGCCGCCGGGTGATGGAACATCCCGACGCTGTCGCCTATGGTAAAGCCTACCCGGAGTTCTGGGTGCAATCGCCGTTCGACGGCGGGCAGGCCACGGTCGGCAACGGGTTTCACCTGGCTTTTTCCGCCACATCCAAGGCCCAGGTCGATGCCTTTTACAAGGCCGCGATGGACGCGGGCGCCTCCGACGACGGGGCACCCGGCCCCAGGGCCGATTACGGCGAACCCTACTACGGCTGTTTCGTGCGCGACCCTGACGGACACAAGGTCGAAGCGACTTATTGGGACATGGAACTGGCTGCCCGGATCGATGAAAACTGACTCACCGAACCCGCAGGACAACGCCGTACTGGACCACCTGGTGGTTGCGGCCGAAACCCTGGAGCAGGGCAGCGACTACATTGGGGTGCTATTCGGCGTGCCCATCCAGATCGGCGGGCGCCATTTGAACCAGGGCACCCACAATCAGCTTCTGAGCCTGGGGCCATCCTGTTACCTGGAGATCATTGCCATCGATCCCGATGGCACGGCCCCGGACCGGCCCCGATGGTTCGGGCTGGACGATCCCGACCTGCAGCGTGCCCTTGCCGAGCAGCCGCGCCTCATCACCTGGGTCGCGCGGTGTGGCGATATCGGTGACCGGCTAGCCCGCGCCGATATCGGCGCGCATGAGGTGCGACCCATGCAACGGGCGGATCTGCGCTGGCGTATGAGTTTCACCCCCGATGGCAACCTTCTGGAGCAAGGCATCATTCCGCCGCTGATCCAATGGCAAAGCGAACCCCACCCGGCCAGTCGATTGACCGACGTGGGCTGCCGATTGCGAAGCCTGTCCGCCGCGCACACCGATCCCGACCGGGTGAAACGCCTGCTGCTAGGCCTGGGTCTTTCCCAACAGATTGAAGTCCACGGCCCGCGCCCCGAATCACCACCCGGGCTCTCTGCCGTCATCGAGACCCCAACCGGCCCGCGCAGTATCCCCGGACATTGAGCCGCTAACCCAACTCGAAGGGCACGCGGGGCTATTTGCAGGCCAAGGCGTTGCGTCAGTAAACTGCCCCGAAGTCTCGCTCAAGGTCTCGTTCATGGGTAAGCCGGACCTGCGCCACCTGAGTATCCCGGGTGTCGAGCAACCCAGCCGGGAACACTGTGCCCCGGTTCTGGCCTCCCTTCCCATGACGAAGCATGAGTTGCCAGCGCCCAAAGTCGGCATCCCAGATCCGCAAGCGGACGCATTCCATCAGCCGCAAGCCGCTGCCGTAGAGCAGCCGAGCCTTGAGCCCAGACTCCCAGTCGATGCGCGCCAGCACCGTACGACACTCGTCGCGGGTCAAGACCACCGGCACCTGCTCCCGTGCGCGGGTGACATATTGAAGCCCCCCCACCCCGTTGTTCAGCACATCCTTAGACAGGAACAGAACCGCGCTGAGCGCCTGGTTCTGTGTGAATGGCCCCACCGACCGGCCAATCCCAAGGTGCGTGAGCAACCGCTCGACTTCGACGCGCCCCATGTCCCGCGAATGGCGCTGGCCGTGGTAGAGAATGAAGCTGCGCCGGTTATTAATGCGTTAGCATCACATCATGAAATTGCTAAAATCGAATAGTACGGAAGATTGGCGTACAGCAAGTCTGATTCTCAGAAAGGTTGCTGGCGATCTAGATGAGAGGGGATTGGCACTCTGGAGAAATGACCGTATTTCAGAAGAATTCCTTAAATCTCAGTACTCGTCAAATGAATTGAATTTGGTAGAACAAAACGGTCATGCGATTGGCGTTGTATTTATTCAAAATAGAGATCATGTTTTCTGGCCGGAAATCACTACTGATGACACAGTCTTTATCCATAAGCTTGCAGTGCTGCCAAGTTTTAGACGACGCGGGCTGGGCCGAAGAATTCTCGAAAAAATAAAAAATAGCGCTATTGAAAATGATAAGTCTTGGCTTCGGTTGGACTGTTTCGACAGATCGAGTCTCGTGCGGTTCTACGAGTCAGCGGGCTTTTCATTTGTTGATCGCAAGATTGTCATGGGCTCCAGTGTTTTTAGAATGCAGCAGCCGCTAAGGCAATGCTAGCAAGACGTTTAACGTCGGCAGTTTTTCAGTGTTTCGCACGGCTGGCTGGATGCAGTTGCAATGGGCATCAAGGTTTTGCATCCGCTGCGCTCAGAGTAGCAAAAATCAATATGCCCACTACAATTGCGCCCGTTAACGTAGAAGTTACGAATCAAGAAGGACTCGCGCATGATCAAGCAGGTTGGCGAGACGACGATCCAGCACAAACACAAATCGACGTGCCATTGCGGCGGAGTCGAACTCCTTCTGGATCTCCCGAACGGAATCGTCAATCCTCGGCGCTGTGATTGCTCGATCTGTAGGCGCAAGGGTGCTGTTGTGGCATCCGTAAAGCACGATGGGATCAATATAGTAAAGGGCCCGGAGCTGCTTAAGCTCTACCAGCTCAATGCTAACACCGCAAAGCACTACTTCTGCTCCAATTGCGGCATTTACACTCACCACCAACGTCGTTCACACCCCGACGACTGCGGGTACAACGTGGGCTGTCTGGAAGGTGTGAACCCGTTCCTGATCGAGGATGTTCCCGTCAACGATGGCGTTAACCATCCAGCCGATCGGGTGAGTGAATGATTCATAACCAGTGCTTCAAGTCATCCTTCGGGCTGGGACCTCCACTGCGTGGCCGCTCCTTAAGGAGGCGTTGTGCGAATATACCAAAGGTTGTGATCGTTGAAATTCATAGGCCTAGAAAAAATTGGGATTAGACCGGCAGTTTCAAATGATAGCGCAATCAGCCATAAGAGCTTACGAAAAAGCGGGTTTTTATGAGCACGTTATAGAAATGCGGTATGATATAAATGAATGAGGCGGGCGATTCAATGCCTGGCTTGGGGCTGTTGCGGGCGTGCGTTGCCTGCCGGAAAGCCCTACCGTTAGCACTTTTTAGAGGTCGTAATGCAAATACACTTTATAGAAAAACAACGCTTACTCACACGCGCAGATAACTCTACTCAAGATTGGGAAAGTGGTTACTGGGCTGTTTCCAAAGACTTGGCTGACTCTCTCATTGGAGGTGATATTTACCTCCACACGGCGCGAGACAAGCCATCTTACTTTGGTGGTCAGGTTACAGGATATCGAATAGAAAACGAGGGGCCGTGGGAAGGCCGGGTAGTTTTTCAGTTTACTGCAACAATGGAACACAAAGGAGTAAAAACGGGAAAGACAGGCTGGAGTATGGAGAAAAAACTGGTTAAATAACCAAGTGCTAACAGTGCGCTCGACTGGACAGGAAAAGCTTCCATGTGTTTTCCGTTCCTGCGCTCCGGCTGTCTGGTTAGCTTGGCGTTAGCCCCAACCAACTGGCCGAATTAATTCAGTAGTTTCGACCAGAAGGATAAATGCCATGAATCAGTCCAGATATATTTGCCTCTATATGGCCGGCATGTGCGCCCTCATCGCGGGATTTGGCACAACTGTATTTGCCAAGACTGAGGTCACCCTCAACGACTTTTACCGAACATTCGAGCTTTCGGAAATTACTCCGGAAAATATGCAGAGCTGGCCCTACTATCGATACACATCGATGAATTGGGATGACTACGGGCTCTTCGGGACCGTGCGCATCATGGGAGCGAAGAAGCCGGCCAATGTAACCGTCACGGACACGCCGTTCGATATCGAGCAGGAATTGCGCGAAGGCTGGTCCTTCGTTGAGTCACTTACCTCAACGCAGACCAAGGGCTTTATCGTCATGAAGGACAACGTGATTCTGGGAGAATTCTACGACAACGGATTCACAATCGATCAGACGCAACTGCTGCAGTCCTCGTCGAAGACTTTTGCTGGCATCATTGCCTCAAAACTGATTGATGAGGGTAAGCTCGACCCCGGCAAGTCAATCGATAGTTATCTGCCTGATTTCAGTGGAACCGCCATTGGAACAGCTACGGTGCAGCACGTACTGGACATGCAAGCCGGCTTGCTGCCCGCGACCGACTACCATGTGCCGGGGGGTGAGGCATTTGTATTCGAGATCGAACAGGGCTTGAAACCGGGCGATCCGACGGGGCATCGCGAGGCCGTCATCAATGCCAAAACGGAGAATGCGCCTGGCGAAGTCTATACCTACAATGACAAGAACACCGATTTGTTGGCAATGCTGGCCGAGGGGGTCACTGGCCAGCATTTCAACAAATTGCTGTCAAACCTGTTCGAGGACTTCGGCGCTACCAGCGACGGCTCCATCGCGCTGACAGCCGATGGTACCGCCAGCCCTTCATACGGGATCAGTTGCACTCTGCGCGACTACGGGCTGTTCCACCAGTGGATCGCTCAGGGAAAGGCGCCTAAGAGTTTCTACGCTTCGATCCAAAACCTTGATAAGGATCTCTTAGGCAAGTCGGAAACAGGCAAAAGCCTAATTGCCGCCCTGGGAACCCCCGTCGTCTACGGATCGCAGGGGTGGTATTTTCCTGATCATAATATCATTTACACCGCGGGCTCCTACGGCCAGTATGGTTTCAGCAACCTGGATACAGGTGTATCGATCGCCTTCATGCAAGATTGGGAAGACAATGCCGTCGGCGCGAAGCTTGTAGAAATGGTTGATCGTACCCTGTTTGTATTCGAACAACTGGGAGCCGAATGATCTATTTCATGATTCATCTTGGCTAACAAGGGCGTCGATTGAGGCGGGTTTTGCGCTGGCGCTCAAAGCCACACCGCTACGCGTGCCTTAGAGGGCATATAGATGGAAACCAAGGGGGCAATTAAAGGTGGATGTTTATGCGGCAGAGTTCGTTACGAAATCACTGGGCCCCTCTTCGATGCGGATCACTGCCATTGTTCTATGTGTAGGCGGCAGCATGGTGCGGCGTTTTCGACTTATGCGGAATTCAATCCAGGTGATTTTAAATGGATCGCAGGAGAAGACCATTTAAAAGTATACGAAACTTCAGCAGGTGCGGGGTGGTGTTTTTGTCGTGAGTGTGGCTCGTCTTTAGCAGGAACGGCAGAGGGCAGGATCACCACTGTAACGCTGGGTACGGTTGAAGGAGATCCAGGTATAAAGCCAGAGTCACATATCTTCGTCGGTTCCAAGGCGCAATGGCATGAAATAGACGATGATCTCCCGCAATTCGAAGAAAGGCCTCCAGACACATGGGAACCACGGAGCGAAGCGCCCTGACACGCGCATACAACCTTCAAGAAGACGCGCATCATCGAGGACGCCGTGCCGCGCTCTGTGGGCGAAGTGGCGCGAGCACTTTCGTCGGTGCCGGCCAAGCGGCTCATGATGGTCGCTGACTACGCGGTGGGTGCAGCGCGCAGCCTCGATGCGTTGAGCCGTATCGCTACGGCGCTCGACGCGGACATCTACAGCGCGCGCTTTCACGTCCAAGGCGCCGTCGATCCTCTTCATCGGAACTTCCGGGGTCAACTCCCTGCGACCACTGGCGAAGTCAATCAGATCCTGAGCCGCTACCACACGATGCTGCTGGTCGGCGAGAAGGTCGATACGTTCACGTACGACGGTATCTCGGCGCTGCCCGGAGATCTTCAGGGCATACAAGTGGCCCCGGCGACAACTCAGCTCGGCTTCGACTATCCGTGTGAGATGGCCGTGCTCGGCGATATTCGGGCGACGCTAGAGGCGATCGCGGGCGAACTCGGAGCCGGTGTGGCCAGCGATGCCTCCCGGGCCAGGGAAGCCCCGGTGGCGGCGCTCGAAGCCAAGTATCCGTCGTCTGGCAAGCGTCCGAGTGACGCGCTGATTCTCGGCGTGCTGCGCCACCTCGATCTCGAGACTCACGTCATCACCGAGGGTTCATCCGAGGACGCGATCGTGCAGGATATGGCGGTCCAGCTCGGCTTCCGAAACGTCCATTTCTCGCCCCGCGGCGGAGGGCTCGGCTGGGCGATGCCCCTCGGCGTCGGCATCGGGCTCGCGACCGGCAAGCACGCGGTCTGCTTCGTCGGGGAGGGTGGCAGCCTGTTTTCGATCCACACGATCTGGACCGCTGCCAAGTACCGAATTCCCGCGATCTTCATCTGCTTCATCAACCACGAGTATCGGCTTCTCAAGGACCTCTGGTGCCACGCAATGGGAACCACGATCGAGACTACGAAATTCATAGGAATGGACTTCAACGATCCGGACGTGGACCTCCAGAAGATTGCGGAAGGCCTG
>Ga0316196_10000047_pt1 | contig 30181 bp, 30 predicted proteins | sample Eddsed2cm_MG_FD_204938 | JGI IMG/M metagenome (GOLD analysis project Ga0316196, IMG submission 204938) | Coastal sediment microbial communities from Maine, United States - Eddy sediment 2 cm | ecosystem: Environmental > Aquatic > Marine > Coastal > Sediment | place: USA: Maine | collected... | reverse complement strand
CTTCGCCATAGGTAACCGTGCGGCCGCCGCTTTCGGTCCAGACGATGTCGTAGATACTGTCCACCTTCTGCAAGTACATCGCCAGCCGCTCCGCGCCGTACGTGATCTCACCCATGACGGGCCTGCATTCCAGGCCGCCCGCCTGTTGAAAGTAAGTAAATTGCGTGATCTCCATGCCATTGAGCCAGACTTCCCAGCCGAGGCCCCAGGCACCCAGCGTGGGTGATTCCCAGTTATCCTCGACAAAACGGATGTCGTGTACGCGCGGGTCAATACCGATGGCCTCCAGTGACCCCAGGTAAAGATCCTGGAAGTCTTCGGGCGCCGGCTTCATCACTACCTGGTATTGGTAGTAGTGCTGGAGTCGGTTCGGGTTCTCCCCGTACCGTCCGTCGGTTGGCCGCCGGCTGGGCTGCACATAGGCTGCGCGCCAAGGCTCAGGCCCGATGGAGCGTAGAAAAGTCGCCGGGTGAAAGGTTCCCGCGCCGACCTCGAGGTCCAGCGGCTGGACCCGAACACAGCCCTGATCCGACCAGTAAGCCTCGAGTTTCTCAATGAATTCCTGAAATGTCATGATCTGTTTGCTGCTTCTCTTGCCTATGCTGTCGCCTGCAATCGCTGCAAGCGCCGGATTCAAACCAGCCAGCAGCCTGTTGGACTTGACCGATCGCAGCGAGGGAAAGCCGATTCGAGTCAGATTTTTCGGTCTTTTGACGCGAATAGCTCGGCTATTGAGCGAAAAGAACGGAGAATCTGGCCAAACTCGGCTTTTTCGGGGTAGATCTATGATCAGTCCGACAGGCTGCTAGTATAGTCCCTGCCAGCCTGCGGCAGAAGGTCGCAGCTACCGCGCCACGGTCAAGCCCTAGGCGGATGACCGAGGATGGTCGCGGCGATAGTAGCGCCATGCCACGATGGCTACTGCCGAGAGCGCGCCAAAAAGCGCCAGCTGCACCCGGGGCGGAGTGCTGGGAAAAACCAGCAGCAGGAAGCCCGCGGCTGCGGCTATGAAACCCAGCCACAGGAACACGAAGCGCGGCCTGATGAGTTCCAGGACCAGCAATAAGCCGGCCAGCACCCACCAGTGCCAGAACTCGATGGAGAACACCCAAGCCACGCCCCTTTACTCCCGGATTTCCACCCCCGTCACGGTAGCAAACGGCTGCAGCCCCGGTATGCGCCAGAAGTCATGCCATGAGAGAATCGTCGCGGCCCCTGGATGAGCCGGTGGAGCGTACTGGATGAGCGGCAGAGACAGGCTATACGATACCCCGGTAGATGAAGCGCGGGATTTTGTGTTCGACGAACGCGTGGTCCGCGTGTTCCCGGATATGATCGACCGCTCGGTGCCCGGTTACGGGTTGATCGTGCCGATGGTGGGCCTGCTGGCGCGCCGTTATGCGCAGGACGACAGCACGCTCTACGACCTCGGCTGTTCCCTTGGCGCGGTCGCGCGGGCCATGAGCCAGGCCGTGCGCGCCAGGAACGCCCGCATCGTGGCCGTCGACAGTTCAGCCGCCATGATCGCGCGCCTGCAGGAGACCCTGGGAACGGCAGAATCTAAAGGCTCCGTTCCAATCCACCCGGTTTGCGAAGATGTGCGGGATACGCAGGTGCAGAATGCCTCCGTCGTGGCCCTCAACTTCACACTGCAGTTCGTCCCCCCGGGGGCCCGGCTGGCCTTGCTGCGGCGTATCGCCGCCGGCCTGCGCCCGGGCGGTATCTTGCTGCTGTCCGAGAAAATCCGCTTCGAGGAACGGCGAGAGCAGTCACTGCAAACGGCCTGGCATCACGATTTCAAGCGCGCGCAGGGCTATTCCGACCTGGAGATTTCCCGCAAGCGGGACGCGCTGGAAAACGTTCTGAAGCCGGAGAGCCTGCCCGAGCATCGTGATCGCCTGCTGGCCGCCGGTTTCGGCGCAGTCTACCCGTGGTTCCAGGCCTTCAACTTCATTTCCCTGGTGGCCTTCAGGTAAACCGGTGAGCGGGGTCTACGATGAGTTGCTGCGCCGTTGGCCGGACAGCGGATGGCTTGCACAGACCATTCGACTCGCGGAGCATCGACTGCAGGATCACCCGCACGGGGACTTGCCCCGATGGCGGGAAGCCCTGGATTGTCTGCCGCGGGTGCAGACCCGCGCAGTCCTGGACCGTCCAACGCCCTCGCTAGGGGCTGACGCCGCCGATCCTGGGGCCCTCCGGTCACTGCTGATGGAACTGCACCCCTGGCGCAAGGGCCCGCTCTGCCTGGGCGGAGCAGCAATCGACACGGAATGGCGCTCGGACTGGAAATGGGCGCGGATCGCGCCACACATCGATCTCGCCGGGGCCCGGGTTCTCGATATTGGCTGTGGCAATGGCTATTACGGCCTGCGCATGCTGGGCGCCGGCGCCGGGCTGGTGGTCGGGATCGACCCGACCGTGCTGTTCGTGATGCAGTGGCTGGCCTGCCGGCATTTTGGCGGGGACCTGGCCAACTTTGTGCTGCCGCTGGGCGTGGAGGAGCTGCCGCCGGGGCCCGCTGGCTTCGACACGGTATTGTCGATGGGTGTTCTATACCATCGCCGCGACCCCCGGCAACACCTTTCCCAGCTGAAGACCCTGTTGCGGCCGGGCGGCACGCTGGTCCTGGAAAGCCTGGTATTGCCGCCGGGCCAGGAAGAAGACTTGCTGCTGCCCGCGGGCCGCTACGCCCGCATGCCCAACGTGTGGGCAGTGCCCGGCACGGCACGGCTCACTGGGTGGTTGCTTGAGGCGGGTTTGCGGCATATTTCGCTGGTCGATGTGACGCCGACCACCACGGCCGAGCAGAGAAGTACGCGCTGGATGCGTTTCGAATCACTAGAGCAGGCCCTGGACCCGGAAGACCGGGCCAGGACCGTGGAGGGGCATCCCGCCCCGGTGAGGGCCGTCCTGCTGGCGCAAGCCTGAACGGCCCGCTCAGCGGGTGGCTCAGCCGTCGGCTGCGGAGCAGTCGGGCAAGGCGTAGGAGCGATTGTGTTGCTGTAGCTTCATGCGCCGGTCCAGCCGATCCTCCTTCAGGCGCTGGAACTGCTCGGCCTGATCAGGCGTCAGCAGCGCCATGATCTCCGCCTCGGTGTTCTGCCTGATCGCGCAGATTTCCGGTCCCGCCTCTTCGAAGAAGCGGGCGCGAATGGCCTCGTGCTCCACTTCGGCGGCCTGCAGCAGGTCGAGCATCTGTCTCGACTGCTCGCGGTCAAGGCCAAGCTCCTGGCTCAGCCGCGCCAGCTGCTGTTCCGCGTTCGGTGGACCCATGCGCCAGGAGCCGTCGTGGTCCGGCGGCCCGGCGAGTGCGCTGCCGGCGGTCAGCAGGGCTGCCATGGCGAGCAGGGCAGGGCATATCGAAATTCGGTTTTTCATGGTGTTCTCCCGTAGGTTGCAGGTGGCTGGAAGGGCCCGCTGTGTCTGGCCGTTGCGCCTTCCATGGTTGCCATGATGGCGCCCGATTGCGGACCAAATGTGGAGGAAAAAAGAAGTTTGGCCGGTTCACTTGAACCCTCCTGCCGCCACGGTGCAGGATGGGCCCATGAGAACGCTGTTCGCCAAGATCCTGCTTGCCCAGGTCATCACGGTCCTGCTGGCCTTGCTGGTGGTCATGGCGATTACCCGGGCCAGCCTGAACCGGGGATTCATCGACTTCCTGGAAAGGCAGGAGGCGGCTGTGCTGGACATCACTGCGCCGGCGCTGGCGGACCTCTACGAGGCCCGGGGGGGCTGGGAATTCCTCCGCGACCAGCCCGAGAACTGGTACAGCATCCTGCGCCAGACCCGCAAATTGCTTCCCGGCGGAGACGAACGGGGCCGCGGTCCACCGCGCATGGGCCGCCTGGCCGCGGAGCGTGGCCCCGGCGCGGCCGGCGGGCCGCCGTCGGATAACCCCCTGCGCTGGTTGCGCTCACTGGACCGTCTGCAACTGAGGGACCGGCTGTTCCTGTTGGACGCGGATCGCGCGTTCCTGGCCGGGGCGGTTGTGGAGGATCTGGCCGATTTGACGCTGCAGGAAATCCGCGTCGGCGAAGCGTCGGTGGGTTGGATCGGCTTTGCGCCGATGGGCAAGGTGCTGCCCCCGGAGGCAGAACGCTTCCTGCTCGGCCAGGTTCGGGTGCTGAGCGCCGCATTCCTGATCGCACTCGGCTTGGCGGCCCTGCTCGGGTTCCTGCTGGCCAGGCAGCTCAGCCGTCCGGTGCGTGAGTTGATGGAAACGGTTATGGAACTGGCCCACGGGCATTACGACAAGCGCGCTGCCCGGGCGGGCCGGGACGAGATCGGCCGACTCTCGGAGGCCGTCAACAGCCTGGCGGCCACGCTGGAGAAAAACCGCTCAATCCGCCAGCGTTGGATGGCTGATATCGCTCACGAGTTGCGCACCCCGGTGGCCATCCTCAAGGGCGAGATCGAAGCGCTGGGCGATGGCGTTCGCCAGCCGGACAGCCGAAGCCTGGCGTCGCTCGGTGAAGAAATCGACCAGTTGGCCGCGCTGGTGGATGATCTGCAGACCCTGGCGCTGTCCGATGCCGGCGCCCTGAACTTGCGGCGGAAACGCATCGACCTCGCCGCACTGGTGCGGGCGGCCGCCGAACCTTTCGGCGAGCGCCTCGCCGGTCGCGGGATTGCCCTCGAACTCGACCTGCCGGCGGTAGCGGAGATTCCCGGCGATACGCAACGGTTGCGGCAGTTGCTACATAACCTGCTGGAAAACAATCTACGTTATGCCGAAAACGCCGGCTGGGTCAGGATATGCCTCAGAGCGATGCCCCGCGGCGTACAGCTGACCGTTGAAGACAATGGGCCCGGCGTGCCGGACGGGCAGTTGGATCGCCTGTTTGAGCGCTTCTATCGCGTGGAGGGAGGGCGTTCCCGCGCCGGTGGCGGCAGCGGCCTGGGCTTGTCCATTTGCCGCAATATCGCCGAGGCGCATGGCGGATCCATTCGGGCTGAACCGGGCCGCGCCGGCGGCCTGGCCATAATCATCGAACTGCCGGACTGAACACCGAACGCATGGAACAGCAGCAAACGTGCATCATGATCGTCGAGGACGAACCCAAGATCGCCGGCCTGCTGGAGGACTATCTGAGTTCGCGAGCCGGTTTCCGCTGCCGCATCGTCGATCGGGGTGACGAGGTGCTGGAGCGGTTTCGTGCAGACCCTCCCGCCCTGGTGTTGCTGGACCTGATGCTGCCGGGGCTGGACGGCATCGAAGTATGCAAGCGACTGCGTGCCGAAAGCGATGTGCCGATCATCATGGTCACGGCCCGAACGGAAGAAATCGATCGCCTGCTGGGCTTGGAGTTGGGAGCGGATGATTATATTTGCAAACCTTTTTCCCCTCGTGAGGTGGTGGCCAGGGTGAAAGCCGTACTACGCAGAACATCCAACCGAAAAACAAGCCCGCCGCAGGATGGTCTTTCCATGGATCGTGAACGATTCGCCGCTTCGCTCAACGGTCAGCCGCTCGACCTCACCCCGGTTGAGTTTGCGCTCCTCGAGGCTCTGCAGTCACGTCCCGGACGGGTCCTGTCGCGCGAGCAATTACTTGATTATATGTATTCGGATTACCGCGTGGTCAGCGACCGCGCCGTGGATACCCACGTCAAGAACCTGCGCAAGAAGCTGAACGCTGTTGCGCCCGAGCTGCAGACCATCGAGTCCGTGTACGGCTTGGGTTACCGCTTCACGCCTGTCTCGGGTACGGCAGGAAAAACTCCTACCTGAATCCCGGTCTTTTGCCGCGGCGCCAGCGTCGCGCGTGCGCTAGGCTCGGTCCATGGCAAGACCGGTTTCAAAAGCTGCATTGCTGGTGGCCGCACTGTTATGCCCGAGCCCCGAGGCGGCTGCGGACAGCTACCGCTGCGGCCGCAAGCTCATACAAAGCGGTGACTCCTCCGCGGACGTCCTGCGCTTGTGCGGAGAGCCCAGGTACAGGGACCGCGGGCAGGAATCTGTTCGGCTCAACGGCACCCGGCAAGCCGTTTCGGTTGAGCGCTGGTATTACAAGAAAAGCAGGCGCAGCCTGGAACGCATCGTTGTCATTTACCGCGGCAAGGTAATTTCCATCGATGTGGGTGCGCGATGAGCAACAGTCCGGAAAACAGATACATCGTACTAAAACGTGCTATCTCTCGTCCCGCCTGGGGGGCTCGAACCGCTGCAGTTCTACCCTCGCCAGCAGGTCGGCCCACGGAAAAAGCGGGCCTGGGTCGCGCTTACGAAAAACAGTCTTGTCCGCATCATCGGAAGCCGCGATCCGGCCGGTATCGAGCGCTTCGTGCCCTGCTATCCATCGCAGGGCAGGCAATTCCCGCCTCAAGCGGCGCAGCAAGCTTGCCAGGCTTTCGACCTGTGCCGCAGTATAGGGTTCGCTCAGCTCCTGCTTGCGGGAGTCAAACCAGTCCGGATAGCGTCCCACGTTGACCAACTCGATGCCCACGCTTCGCTCATTGTAGCCGCGCACATGGTGTGCGACGCGATCCACCGGGATCCATTCTTCAATGTTGCCAGACCGTTCTATATAGTAGTGTCCTGAGTTGCCGGTCGAGCTGGCGGGGTAATGAATTCTTTCGCCGAACTCGCGAGCCATGGCCAGATTTGGCAGTTCCGTGCAGTGAATGACGGCAAGGTCGACCAGTCTTGGGTTCCTGGTCTCCAGAAGGCTTGCATAGGGCAGGTGGTTCTGATTGATGATCAAGCGGGGCATATCGCCGCCAAGGGCTCGGTTCAGGAATCGGGACAGGGACCGATGGCGTCACCATGATCCAGGTGCACGAAGCTGTCGGCGTTCGACACCGCCAGCGTTTCGGTGCCGTGGTGGCAGACGACCTGCTGGCCGAAGCGACGATTCTCGATGCTGTCCGTGGCACAACCGCTGAGCGCAAGCAGGATCGGAATCATCGCAGCCAGTCGGGACATACGCTAGCCCTCCTGCAACAGTTTGCGCAAGTCGATGATCGCCGCGTTGGCGCGAGAGATGTAGTTGGCCATGATCAGTGAGTGATTGGCGAACAAACCAAACTGGCTGCCGTTCAGAACCATCGGGCTGTGCAGCGGCTCCTGCGTCGATTCGAGCTCCCGGACGATCTGGCGAAAACTCACCAGGGCATTCTTCTTGCGTAGTACATCGTCGAAATCGACCTCCATGGCGTGGAGGAAGTGCACCAGGGCCCAGGAGGTGCCGCGCGCCTCGTAAAATACGTCGTCGATCTCGGTCCACGGTGTCTTTACCGAGACGACGTTGGGGCTTTCGGTGGATTGGCGCGCCTGGGCGTCGCCGGAGAGGTCGGTGTTCAGCCGGATCTGGCCGACACTGGCCGACAGTCGTTGCGACAAGGACCCAAGGCGTTTTTCCACGATTGACAGCCAGTCGGTCAGATTGTCGGCGCGGGCGAAAAACTGTGCGTCCGGGTCAGTCGGGGAGGACAGGCGGGTCAGGTAGCGCTCCAGCGCCTCTGCGCCCTTGCGATAGCGGCCCTCGGTGTCCGGTGGTATCCAGCGGCCATTGTCGTAATGGAACAGCGGGTCGGCCTCGGCCAGGTCCCCGTCCTCGGTCGATTGGGTCTGGGAACGACTGAAGTCGTTACGCATGGCCCTGGCCAGGTCGCGGACCTGAGTCAGCACACCGAATTCCCAGTTGGGTACATTGTCCAGAAAAACCCAGGGTGGAAGGATGTCGTTGGACATGTATCCGCCGCGCTTGGTGAGCATTACGTCTACCGCTTCGACCAGGGTGGCCGTCGTGGTGTAGCCGGTGACCAGCTGGTGGCCGTGCGCCTGCGCATGAATCGTGGCGCGGCTGGTGGGGTTGAAGGGCGGCGGCTCGTGGTTGAGATAGAACATGGCCACCAGGCACAACAGCAGCAAGGTCGATGGTACCGCGATCCACAGCACCCGCGTGGATTTGAAAATTGGGCTGATCATGCTTTCAAGATAACAGATTGAGGGCAGCCGACACCATGCCGCTGGTCATCCCTCTCGGCGGATTCAGGTGTTACCGTCGGCTGTTACGATGGACTCCTGGACCAGTGAGCGAAATTCAGAAACATTCTGGAGGCGCGAGCCAATGATCACCGCCGAACCGTGCCGAAGTTGCACCAGAACGGCCTCGCTGTCGTCGAACAGAATCTGCTCGCCATCACTGACGGGTGTCTCGGGCATGTAGATCACGGTGACCAGGCCGCGTTCCGTATTCAAAACCATGTGCACGCCCTTGCCGTCGGGCGTCGGGCATTTCTTGACGACGCTCACGATGCCAGCCAGCGCCGGTGTCATCGTGGCACCGAATTCCGCCAGCATTCCCGAAACATCGGCCGCACGCGGATCATCCGCCATTGCCAATACTGCAAGCCCATCGTGTTGGTAATGGTCCACCACGTAGTCATCCACCGAATTCCAGCCGGTGTTCATGCGCCAGGTCAGGCCGGCGGCGCCGACTGCAAGCAACAGGCTGGCGGCCACTGCAAACCGCCACCACGTTCCATGTTCTGCAGCACGGTGGGCCGGGCTTTCATCCTTGCGAGGGATGTCGCGGATTCGATCGAGCAGGTCCGGCGGTATCTCCAGCGCCAGGGCCCGTTCCAACCAATCTTCGAAACGATCCGCTTCCACGCTGGCGTCGCGAAACTCCGGCGACGCAGCGCGGGCCTCCAGAAAGGCCGGGTCCTGGTTACGGGGATCTGCGCCCAGCAGCCGTCTGAATTCAGAAAAGTCCATGGATATTTCCGGTGACCCCGTCCCTTTGCAGTCGTGACTTCAGTTGTTCGCGGGCCCGGAACAACTGGGTCATGACCGCACTCTTGCTCACACCCAGTTCCGCCGAAATCTCTTCGCAGCTGTAGCCCATGACGACCTGCATCAGCAGCGGTTCGCGGTACTTCGAATCCAATTCCAGTATGTTGCGTCGCATCATATCGATCTCCGCCCGGTCATCCGGCTCGAGTTCGCTGTCCTCGGGAACGACGACCAGGTCGACGTCCGTGAATTTGGGCACCTTGCGTTCGAAGGTGCGGGCATACTCGCGGCGCAAAATCGTCAGCAGCCAACCTTTGGCCGCCGCGTCGTCCTTCAACTTATCCAGCGCTTTCCAGGCCCGCAGATAGGTTTCCTGCACCAGGTCCTTGGCCAGCGCGTCATCTCCGCAGAGCCACATGGCGAACCGATACAGATCCATGCCGTAGGCCGTGGCCAGCTGGTCGAACTTCAGCTGGCGAGCGGATTCATTGCTCATGACCGGATTTTCCAGGGTTTGCTTGCAGGAATTTTCCCAAACGCCTTGCCTCTGCTCGAGAAGCGCCGTCAACAACGGGGTGTCCAGCCGTGCTTTGCGGCGCAAACGGCCCTGAACATAACGTGGGGGGCCGTCGGACGCAAGCTCCGGAAAAGCCCCCGCCGCGGGGCGTCAAGCGGCCGCGCAGGCTGAACGGCGTTGTGACTAATGGCACTTAATTCCGAGGTCATGAACGCGCACTCTTTCGCTTGATGCGTGAGGCTGGAAGACTTACCCTTGGGCGTTTATACCGGGGCGTTTATACCGGGGCGTTTATACCGGGGCGTTTATACCGGGGCGTTTATACCGGGGCGTTTATACCGGGGCGTTCCCGGAAGCGGAATCAGGAAACCGAAATGAACTTTGAACAAGCGCGGTTCAACATGGTCGAGCAGCAGATTCGACCCTGGGAAGTACTCGACAGCCGGGTGTTGTCACTGCTGGAAACCATCCACCGCGAGGACTTTGTGCCGGTACGTTACCGCAAACTCGCTTTCGCGGACCTTGCCATACCGCTGGATTGCGACCAGGTCATGATGCGGCCGAAGATCGAAGCCCGCATGTTGCAGGCCATTGAGCTCGCTGCGGACGAGACGGTCCTGGAAATCGGAACTGGCAGCGGTTTCGTCACGGCCTGCCTGGCCGGCCTGGCGAGGCGCGTGGTAAGCGTAGAGATTTACCCGGAATTGCACGAGGCCGCGGCACTCAAACTGAAGGACAAGGGTGTCGGGAATGTCGAGTTGTTCGTTGGTGATGTGATGGGCGGCTGGCAGCCCGAACAGGCCCACGACGTGGTGGTGGTCACCGGTTCGGTGCCACAGGTGCCGGAGCAGTTTCTGGGTTGGGTCAACCCGGGCGGGCGCCTGTTCGTCGTCACCGGCGACTCGCCGGCCATGGAGGCGCGCGTGATGAAACGACTGGATGTCACCGAGTGGTCGCAGGAAAGCCTGTTCGAAACCGATCTGCCGAGACTGCTGCACGCAGACCGGGCTCCGCAGTTCGAGTTTTAGCCTATTTTTGGAGTCAACTATGTCGATCAGAATGAAGCCGATCTGCCTGGCGCTCGCGGGATTGTTACTGTGCGCCCCGGCCTGGGCCGTTGACCTCGTCGGGGTGCACGACCTCGCCGTGCAAAACGATCCGCGCCTGCAGGCGGCGGCATCCCGCCGCGAAGCCACGCGCGAAAACAAGACCATTGCACGGGCCAACCTGCTGCCGCAGATCGGGGGTAGCGCCGGATTGAGCAGGGGCAACAGCGAGACCGAGATTTCAGGCTTCGCGCAGAAATTCGAAAACGATATCGATACCAACAACTATCGACTGGACCTGCGTCAGAGCCTTTACCGGCAAGCCAACTACGAAGCACTGGATGTCGCCCGCGGCCAAATCAGCCAGGCCGAAGCGATTTACCAGATTGCCTACCAGGATTTCCTGCTGCGCGTGGCTGAACGCTATTTCCTGGTGTTGACCCTGACCGATGGCGTGACCTTCGCAGAAGCCGAGGAAAAGGCGTTTCAGCGCCAATACGAACAGGCTGAGCAACGTTTCGAGGTCGGCCTGACCGCCGTAACCGATGTCCACGAGGCGCGCGCGACCTATGACAATGCCCGGGCGCGGGCCATTGTCGCCAGGAATGACCTGGCGGACGCGAAGGAGGCGTTACGTGAGCTGACCGGCCAGTATTTTGAGGATTACGATGCCTTGCAGGAGGTGCTGCCGCTGGTCGAACCGGAGCCGATCGCTGCGGACGACTGGGTGGACATCGCGCTGCAGAACAATCCCTCGGTGCTCTCCAGCCGCGCGGCGATGGAAGTCGCGGAAGCGAACGTGAGGCTGGCGCGGTCGGGACATTTCCCAACCCTGGACCTGATCGGCACCGTTAACCGTTTCGACAACAACAAGTACCAGTACACCGACCCCATCACCGGCGCCCAGCGCAGCGGCAGCCTGACGGCAGACGATTCGCAAATCCAGCTTGCCCTGAACGTTCCGTTTTACCAGGGCGGCAGGGTCAACGCGCAAACCCGCCAGGCGCGCTACCTGATGGATGCGTCCGGGCAGGATCTGGACGACGTCCAGCGGGGTGTCGTGCGCCAGACCCAGACAGCCTATCGCGCCGTTATTGCCGGCATCCAGGAGGTCGAGGCCTTCGAGCAGGCCAGGATTTCGGCGGAGAGTGCGCTCGAGGCCACCCAGGCCGGCTTCGAGGTCGGCACGCGCACCATCGTCGACGTGCTGATCGCCGAACAGCGCAAGTACCAGGCGCAGCGCGATAACTCGGTCGCCCGGCATGCTTACATCATCCGCCACCTGCGCCTGAAAAGCGTGGCCGGGTTGCTGGGTGCGGAGGACCTGCGCGTCGTCAACCAGTTGTTGCAGTAAGCGCGGCCTCGACCAGCTCGAGGGTCCGCGTGACAGCCCCCTGGCCGCTGCGGACCAGTTCGAAGCCCGCCCGGCCCATCCAGTCACGCTCTTCCGGTTGACTGAGCAGCCGGCTTAGCGCCATCTCGAGCTGCGCGTCGTCGGCGACCCGCACGGCTGCGCCACAACCCAGCAACTGCTCGGTAATCTCGGCGAAATTTTCCGTATGGGGCCCGACCACCACGGGCTTGGCCAGGGCAGCGGGCTCCAGCACGTTGTGGCCGCCGATGGCTTCCAGGCTGCCGCCCACGAATGCAACGTCGCAGGCGGCGTAAAAGCGCAGCAACTCGCCCATGGCGTCCACCACGAAGCATTGCGTTCCGGCCGGACAGCTCATGCCGGCGCTGCGCAGAGCCACCGCCAGCCCGGCCTGGCGCGCGAGCTGAGCCGCCCGGGTAAAGCGCTCCGGATGACGTGGCACCAGCACCAGCAAGGCTTCGGGAAATTTCGGCAGCATCCGGGTAAAGGCCGCCAGCAGAGCGCGCTCGTCGCCTTCGTGGGTGCTGCCAGCCACCAGCACCCTGCGCTGAGAACCCCACGCCGCGCGGATCGCTTCACCTTCTTCGTTGAGGCTCGGCGGCATGCGGACATCGAATTTCATATTGCCGGTGACCGTGATCTGCGGCTCCGTGGCGCCGACCTCGAGCAGGCGCTCACGGTCAACCGGGCTCTGCGCGCAGATGCGGGTGACCTTGCGCAGTGCGCTGCCGGTCAGGCGCTGGAGCCGGCGGTAGCCGCCGATCGAACGCTCCGAGATCCTCGCGTTGGCGATGAGGATGGGTATGCCGCGGGCGGCAGCCTCGTGGTACAGGTTTGGCCAGATCTCGGTTTCCATGATGATCAGCATGCGCGGCCTGACGCGGTCCAGGAACCTGCGCACCACTGTCGGCAGGTCAAACGGCGCATAGACGTGAAAAACCGTATCGCCGAACAGTTCTCGGATCCGTGTCGAGCCGGTCGGAGTCAGCGTCGTGAAGTACAGCGGGTCGTTGGGAAACCGTCGCGCCAGCTCCTGCACCATCATACTGGCCGCGTTGACCTCGCCCATGGAAACGGCGTGGACGACGATCCCACCCGTTTGCGGCGGTGGATCGAAACGCGCGAAGCGCTCCGGCCAGCGCTTGAAATAGTCTGCGCTGCGCAGGCCGCGCAAGGACAGGTACAACAACACCAGTGGTGTCGCCAGGTAAAGGAGGAGCGTGTAAAGGCTGCGCATGGAAGGCTCAAGTATAGCATCGGCGCTTGGTTCTCCGGACCGTTGCGGCGAGAATAGCCGCATGGATGACAAGGCAAGCCAGCGGCCGCCGCTGACACCACGCTATTGGCCCGGTTGGCTGGCCGTGGGTTTGTTGTGGCTGCTGGGCAAGACACCACAGCGAATCGCAGTGGGCTTGTCACGGCCCCTGGGCTGGTTGATGGCCCACGCGATGCAGGGGCGCCGGCGGATTGCCGAACGCAATCTCGAGCGCTGCTTTCCGGAGCTGGATACCACGCGGCGCAAGGAGCTCATCGGGGCGTGTTTTCGCTCGCTGGCGCTGATGCTGTTCGAAGTGGCCTGGTCGGCATCGGCCTCCGAGCGATTTCTGCGCCGGGTTGGACGAGTCGAGGGGCTTGACCACGCCCGGGCAGCATTGGAGGAGGGCCGCGGAGTGCTGTTGCTCACCGCGCACTTTACCTGCCTTGACCTGGCGGCACACCGGACGGGGCTGGAGTTTGAAAAGGCTGCCGGCGTATACCGGCCGCTGCGGAGTCCGGTATTGGAGTGGTACCAGAAGCGCTCCCGTTCGCGCTGGACGGAGCGCCTGATTCCCAAGAACGATTTGCGTTCAGCAGTCCGTTTTCTGAAGGCCGGGGGGATACTTTGGTATGCTCCGGACCAGGACTTTGGTCCGGAAAGGAGTGTGTTTGCGCCGTTTTTCGGAATTCAGGCGGCGACGCTGACGGCAACGGAGCGACTGGTCCAGCTGACCGGGTGCCTGGTAGTGCCGATGTTTCCGCATTACGACGCCAAGGCCCGTGAATACACGGTGCGGCTGCACCCGGCACTGGAGGATTTTCCGAGCGGCGATCTGGTCGCCGATCTGACGCGCATCAACGCGCTCATGGAGGACCATGTTCGCCGGATTCCCGAGCAATACTGGTGGATTCACCGACGTTTCAAGACCCGACCGCCCGGTGAACCCCCTTTTTACGATTGAGCGGAGGCCCTGTAATCCGTCATGAAGAACGTCATTCGCCTGTTTTTCCTGTTGACCGTTGCCTTCATCACGGCAGCGATTCTGCGGTCGATGATCTAGGGAGTCTCGCTACGCTCGACTCACCCAACCGCACTCGGCGCATCGACTGCGGCTCTCAATGGCGGTCCCGGCGTGCCGGCTCGTGTCGCAGGCAGGCGCCCCATAGACCCACCAGGAACCAAACGAGGGACGAGGTGTAGGTTCCGTATATCGCGAAATGCGAGTTCAGTGGAAAGAGGATCAGGAATACAGCCAATGCAAAAGGAAACGCGTCCCGCCGTTCGCTCGGTGTGATTCGCGCCCGGTGCCTGGCCAGGAAGACCAGCGCCAGCACCAGTCCCAACAAGCCGATGGTGCCGGTGTCGGCCATCACTTCCAGTACCACGTTGTGCGCATGGGTGGCCCCCGATGTACCGCCGGATTTCTCGATATGCACGTCGCCCGGTTCGGCGTAGACCATGTAGGCCTTGGGAAAGGCCCGCACCCCGACGCCGTTCAGCGGGTGTTCGCGGTACATTTTCACCGCGGCGCGGAATATCGGTACCCGCTCCATCGAGGAAGCGTCGGCGGCCTGCTCCTGGCCCGAGGTGAAAGCGCGCGTGACGTCGATCCGCTGCTGGAACAGCGGCGAGGCGAAGTAGCTGACCGCCAGCACGATCAGCGCCAGGGCGGGGATGGTGAGGACCGTACGCCGCAACGCGCGGTTCTCCCGCTTCAGCATCAGCAGCATGTAGGTGGCCAACACCAGCGCCATCGTCAGCCATCCGGCGCGCATGCCGGCGATCATCACCGCTCCGAGCAACAGCGCAAAGGAGGCCGCCCAGGCCAGCGGACGCCAATTCCTGCGGGCATGCTCCAGCACCAGTGGCGAAAGCATGGCCAGGGTGGGACCGAAAAACTGGTACTTCTTGACGAACAGGGCGTTGAGCCGATCCGGGTGCATCGCGATACCGAACAGGTCGCGACCGAAAAACAGCTGGATGAAGGCATCAGCCGCCCAGAACAGCAGCAACCAGGCCGTCCAGCGCAACACCCGTTCGCGCGCGGAGGGGGCTGCCAGCAACACCGAGAGGGCCAGCGCTGCCGCCAGGTAGCGCAAGGCCGCGGCGCTCTGCACCGCGCTCTTGTGCAGATCGAAGGAGTCGAACGTCGACAGCAGCATCGGCACCCAGTAACAGAGGAACAGCGGCAGAACGAAGCGGGCGGCGGCCCGGATGTGGCCGCGGTTCCCGGCATCCCGCGCCAGGAAGGCCAGCGAGATGGCGAATACGGACAGCGGCACCTCCGACAGGCGGCCGAACGGCAGCAGAGCGATGAAGGCCACGGCCAGCCAGCTGGCCCAGTCGGATTGAAGGCGCCTGATGAAGAGCTTCATGGTGCTTTTTCCGCCAAAGCAGATTGATAGACTGACATGGTTTTCTCCATGGACTCCTGCAAACCGAATGCCGCGCTCGGCGACACTTCGGGCGCATTGCGCAGGAACTCCAGGCTACGCTCCAACAGCGCCGCCCGGTCGCCCGGCGTCACCGCGCCCCGTGGAAACATGGCGGTCAACGTCTCCTGCACCCCGCCATGCTCCCAGCCAATTACCGGGATACCCAGGTGCAGGGCCTCCGGGACCGTCCGCCCAAATGCCTCGGGCGGATCGGCGCACAGGCTGTAGACGATCTCGGAGGCGGCCAACCAGTCGCGCATGTCCAGCCGCGCCTGCGTGAAGGTGATCCGGTCCAGTACGCCGTAACGCTCCGCCAAACCCTCCAGCTCGTCACGGTAACGGGACCCGGGTCGCGCCTTGCCGACGATGACGCCGTGGATTTCGGGGACCTGGGCGCGCAGCCGCGCCACCAGTTCGATGAAGTCGGCGTGTCCCTTGTAGCGGGACAGGCGGCCCGGCAGGCAAATCCAGCGTCGATCGCGGAGTTCCGGATACTCGGCATAGGTCTGTTCCAACCACTCGGACGTCGGTCGATGGCCGAAGGGAAAGGCCTGCCGGCTGATGCCGCCGTGCACCGTGATCAGGCGCTGCGGATCGGTGCCGGGGTAGTTGTGCAGCGTGTAGTCACGGATGTGGTCGGACACCGCGATCACGCGGTCGCCGCTGGCCATCACCGCGCTGTAGCGGCTGACCGAGTAATGGCCGTGCATGCTGGTTACAAAAACAGGGCGCTGCCGGTCGGGTAGTCGGCGCATGGCCAGGCGGCAGATCCAGGCCGGGAGACGGGAATGGACGTGCAGGACATCCGGTCGCTCCGTGGCCAGCCAGTCGCGGAGCGACCGGATGTACTGCAGGGTGCCGAGCCGTTTCCGGCCGACCGGCCAGTCCAGGTGGGTGGCGCCGCAGGCGCGGACGCGGTCACCCAGCGGTCCGTCCGCAGCAATGACCGTGACCCGGTGTCCCGCCGCCACGCAGAACTCGGCGAGCTCCACGGCGACCAGCTCCGAACCGCCCAGGTTCAGGGAGACCAAAACCTGGACGACGTGCACGCTTGGCTATCCGGGTTTGCTGACCGGGCTCAATCGACCAGGCGATAGACGGCGCTGCAATACGGGCAAACAGCCAGGCCGGTGTCCTCGATGGGCAGGTAAACCCTGGGATGCGAGTTCCATAGCTTCTGTTCGGGCGTTGGACAGGACAGCGGCAGATCCTGCCGGTGGACTTCGTATTCCCGCTGGGTGTTGGCGTTTTCCAGGCCGGGATTCGTTGCGTCGGTGGGGTGGGTCACGGTGGATGCTCCCTGTTCATCGATGATTTCAGCTGCCGATTGCCGTATTTTAAGGCAGAGCCGGCCTGGGATGTCAGTTTATTCAGCCGGTTCAGCATCTTCGGCCAGGCCCGGGCCGCCCAGCCGCCCGGAAAATATTCGGGCGGCTCCATCGGTGGCAATGTCACACTCCTGCGGCCCGGGCAACAGCGCGCTCATCATGCGGTGGCGACGCAGCTGGCGCATGCATTCGGCCAGGACTTCGTACTCGCCCCGGCTGAGCCAGCCAATGGCTTCCAACTCCTGCAACTGGGCCAGCGTCCCGGTGGCCTGGATCACCCGTGGATACAGCCGTGCCGAGCTCAAAACACCGAGCTGGGCAATAAACTCGATGTCGATCAGGCCACCGGGTTGGTGCTTGGGCGACTGCATGAGGTCGAGATGCGCGTCGGCGTCGTGCTCGCGGTTCATCCTGCGCCGCATCTCCAGCAACTCGGCGGCCAGGGTCGCTTCGTCCCTGGGCCGGCACAGCACCTCCTGGCGAATCCGGTTGAACTGCGCGGCTATGGTCCCGCTGCCGGCCACGTAGCGGGCGCGGGTCAGCGCCTGCAGCTCCCAGGTCCAGGCCTCGTTCAGCTGGTACTCGCGAAATGCAGCGATGCTGCTGACCAGCGACCCCGCCCGGCCATTGGGCCGCAGCCGGGTATCGACCTCGAAGAGGCGGCCCGAAGGGGTTAGCACCGTAAGGAAGCTGAGAACGCGCTGGGCGAGGCGGGCGTAATAGCGCTCGGGCGGCAAGGGACGCGGACCGTCCGACGCCTCCGCGCGGGGCTCGAACAGGAAGACGATATCCAGGTCGGATTCGTAGCCCAGCTCGAACGCCCCGAACGAGCCATACCCGATGATGGCCAGTCCGCTGTCTCGATCTGCCGCCAACCGGGGTCCAGTGGATGCGGCACTGCGGGGAAAGCTGCCATGCCGCGTTTCGATCTCACGATTGGCGAGTTCGAGCACACCCGCCACCAGTGCGGCGGCGAGGTTGGACAGCGCGGCCCGGGCCTGTTCCCCATCCAGATTGCCCTGCAGTTGGCCTACGGCGATACGCAGGGTGTTTGCCAGTTTCAGGTAGTTCAGGCTTTCCAGCAGAACTTCGGTGCCTTGCGCTGCCTCCAGCACGCGCTGGACATTGTGCACCAGGTCGTCCGGCCCCGGGATGAAGTGGCCCAGTGACGGGTCGATCAACTCGTCGAGCAGCGCCGGAAAGCGAATGACCTTGTCGGCGAGCCAGTCGCTGCGCTCGAACAACTCCAGCACGCGATCGAGGGCCCTGGGTTGTTGCACCAACAGCACCAGGTAGGCGCTGCGGCGGCATATGGCCAGCACCAGGTCGAGAACGCGGTTCAGGGCCTCTTCGCCAAATGCTCTCTGGTCGAGTCGTTCCAGCAATTCGGGCATGAAACGGTCCAGGCGCTGGTGGGCACGCTGACTGAGCGCCACGCGCTCCAGGCGCCGCACGAAAACCGACAGTGGATTGTTGTCGGTGACCTCCGGCTGCTCCTCGATGTCCTGCCGGCTGCCGCGCAGACCGCGCCAAAGCTCGGCCCAACGGCGGCCGGGTTCCGGCTCGGGTTGCGACGGGAAGATTCCCCGAAAGCGCTCACTCACCCGCCTGCGGGTGCGCTCGAGGCTGGTTTCCAGCGTCTCGACGCTCTTTTCGTACATGGCTTCGGCGATGCGCCGCCGGTCCTCGCCGCGCGGCAGGCGATGGGTTTGCTGATCCCGCAAGGCCTGGATGCGGTTCTCCAGCAGCCGCAGGAACGTATAGTCGTGACGAATCTCACCCACTACCTGTTGATCCAGCAGTTCCAGTGTTTCGATTTCACTCAGGGCGACGTCGAGCGACGGAGTCTGCAGGGTCTGCTCGCGGCCGCCGCGCAGAAGCTGGAAGCACTGGACCAGGAACTCGATCTCGCGGATGCCGCCCGGGCCGCGCTTGATGTCGTCGAGGCGATCCTTGCGCTTCGCATCGTCGCGCACGTTCGCATGCATCTCCTGCAGCGCCTCGACCGCGCCGTAGTCGATGTAGCGGCGGTAAACGAAGGGTTTAAGGCTCGTAAGCAGCTGCTTGCCGGCCTCCAGGTCGCCGGCCACCGCGCGCGCCTTGATCAGAGCGTAGCGCTCCCAGTCCCGTCCTTCGCGCTGGTAGTACTGCTCCATTGCCGCCACGCTGGAAGCCAGCGGGCCGGCGTCGCCAAACGGGCGTAGTCGCGTGTCCACCCGGAAACAGAAACCATCCTCGGTGATGTCCGCCAGGCTGGCAATGACGCCCCGCGCTTGCCGGGTGAAGAACTGGTCGTTCGAGAGGCTGCGGCGCCCGTCACAGCTGCCGGAGTGCGGATAGCAGAACATGATATCGATGTCGGAGGACAGGTTGAGTTCGCCGCCACCGAATTTGCCGAGACCGATCACGAACATGCGCTGCGGGCCGCCGTCCGCGCCCCGCGGCACACCGTGCAGTTCCTGCAGGCGCCGTTGGTGTTCGTCCATTGCAGCCTGCAGGCACATCTCGGCCAGCCGTGTCAGGCTGGCGAAAGTTTCGCCCAGGGTGGCCAGTCCGCACAGGTCACGCCAGACGATGCGCAGCATCTCGCGGTTGCGGAAACGGCGCAGGCCCGGCTCCAGGCCATGCTCCCGGATCAGGGCCGCCAGGGCCGCGACATCCGGAGCTTGCTGCAGACCGGCATCTTCACCCCATGACGGGAAGCGGTCGATCAGGCCGGCCGCAAAATCGCTGCAGGAACGAACGTGTTCGAGTCGCCGTTCGGCCGGAATGGTCACCGGCGGCAGGATGTTCCAGGGCGTTGCAGCGGAGGCAGGGGGCATGCACGGATTATATGTCGCGACGGCCACGGCGATAAGGCGGCCGCAGCCCCGGATCGGCTCTGATATGATGATTTGTGGGACCAAGAGCAGTAGAGGCACCCACCATGTTTCAGCAATTTTCTCTCGCCACCGCGCCGGCACGTGGGTTTTTGCCTTTGTGGGCAGCGGTCACGGCTTTGCTGCTGGCGGCCTGTGCGGGCCCGTCACTGAAAAAGGAAATCGTTCGTTTCGAGCCGACCTATGCCAAGCCACCGGCCGAGACCGGCATCCTGCATGAACTGGCCAGCGGCGTCACGCGCGAGCATGGAGAGGAATTTTCGGGTTTCCGTTTACTGGACCACAGCTACGATGGCCTGGCGGCGCGCCTGGCGCTGATCGACTCGGCCGTCTCCTCGCTCGACATCCAGACCTACCTCTGGTACCCGGACAATTCCGGGCGGCTCATACTGGAGCGGGCCATCCACGCCGCCGACCGTGGTGTGCACGTGCGCCTGATCGTTGACGACCTGCTGACCATCGGCCAGGACCAGCTCATCTACGAACTGGACCAGCGGCCCAATGTCGAGCTCCGCCTGTTCAATCCCTGGAAGGACCGCAGCACGCTGTCACGCGGCGGCGAAATGATCGCCGAGATGGAGCGCCTCAACACGCGTATGCACGACAAGCTGCTGATTGCCGACGGCAATGCCGCGGTGGTAGGTGGCCGCAACATCGGTGATCACTACTTCGGCCTGAGCCATGACTACAACTTCCACGATTGCGACCTGCTCGGTTTCGGCCACATAGCGCGCCAGGCCAACGCGATGTTCGATCACTTCTGGAACAGCCAGTGGGTGGTGTCTGCGGTCAACCTGGACGTCGAATCGGACCCCGAGTACGTGAAAAAAGCCTGGGCCGATTTGCAGGCGAAAAACCGGGCCTCGGAGGAGCTCACGGCCTTCGGCGTGGAGGCGCGCGACTGGCGCGAAGAGGCCGTCGTGCTGGCGAGCGAGCTGCACATCGGTGAAAGCCTGCTCGTGTACGACGAGACCGGGGAGAACACAATCGCCCAGAATGTCGTCGCGAAGATGTTCGGCTTCATGGGCCTGGCCCAGAAAGAGCTGCTGATCACCAATGCGTACATCATTCCCGGCCAGGCTTCGATCGACTTTCTCAAAAGCCTGACCGATCGCGGCGTCAGCATCAGCATCCTGACCAACTCGCTGGCTTCGCACGATGTGCCGGCGGTCAACAGCCATTACAGGGGTTGGCGCGACGATTTGATCAACGCCGGCGTGGAATTGCACGAGCTGCGCGCGGATCCCGCCATCCAGTCGATCGTCGACATACCGCCGGTCAAGGGCAAGTTCACCGGCTTGCACACCAAGGCCGTGGTCGTCGACCGCGAGTACGTCTTTGTCGGCTCGATGAATTTCGATCCGCGCTCCGCCAACATCAACACCGAGGCGGGCGCCTTCGTGCGCAGCCCCGGTCTGGCCGAGGAGTTGGCCGGTGTCATGGAGCGCGACATGCAGCCGGAGAACGCCTGGCAGGTGTTGTTGGATGACACAGGCAAACTCTACTGGGTGAACAGCGACGAGACGCTCGACCAGCAGCCTGCGCGCGGCTTCAGCCAGCGCATCATGGACGTGATCTTCAAGGTAGTGCCAAAGGAACAATATTAGGCAAACGTGGAACCGGATTCGCTCGGGAAACGTAGGACCGAATTTATTCGGGAAACGTAGGACCGAATTTATTCGGGAAATGGTTTTTCCGGCGCGGCGCCCCTTGTCGAGGCCCTTCATTCCCGAACAAATTCGGTCTTACGTCAGCCGTAGCGACCTTCTATGTAGTCCGCGGTTTCCTTGTGCTTTGGCGTGACGAACATCTGGCCCGTGTCGTCGTGCTCGACCACTTTGCCCATCAGCATGAAGATACACTCCTCGCTGGCGCGCCGGGCCTGGGCCATGTTGTGCGTGACGATCAGGATGGTGTATTCGCCACGCAGCTCCCAAATCAGTTCTTCGACCGCTTCCGTACCCTTGGGGTCCAGTGCCGAGCACGGTTCGTCCATCAGCAGAACGCCGGGTTTTACCGGCAGCAGCCGGGCGATGCAGAGTTTCTGTTGCTCCTCCAGCGACAGGGCCGTGGCTTTCTTGTCGAGCTTGTCCTTGACCTTGTCCCACAGCAGCACGGTCTGCAGGGCATTCTCGACGATCCCGTCTTCCTCGCTGCGCGCATCCCGTTTGCCCGCGTTGTGGATGCGATGACCGAACAGCACATTGTCGCGGATTGAAATCGGCAGCGGATTCGGCCGCTGGAATACCATGCCGATCTGTTTGCGCACCTGAACCAGTTCGACCTCGGGGTCCATGATGTTCTGGCCCATCACGTCGATGGTACCGGTGGTACGCACGTAGCCGAGGCGCTCGTTGATCCGGTTGACGCTGCGCAGAAAGGTGCTCTTGCCGCAGCCGGAAGGTCCGATCATCGAGGTGATGATGCCCTGGCGGATATCGAGGTCGACATCGAACAGCGCCTGGAAGGTGCCGTACCACAGGTTCAGCTTGCTCGTTCTGATGGCGAGGCTGCGTTCCGTGCTTCGACCCGGTATGGGCGCCATCGCCGTCATCAGCCGAACCTCCCGTCCACGTAGTCCCGGGTGCGCTGGTCTTGCACCTCGCCGGTGAACAGGTCTTCGGTGACCCCCACTTCGACACACCGCCCATCGAGAAAGAAGGCCGTGCGGTCGGCCAGCCGGCGGGCCTGCTGCACCAGGTTCGTAACCAGGATGATGGTGACCTCCTGCCGCAATTCCTTGAGCACATCCTCGATGCGCATGGTTGTGACCGGGTCGACCGCAATCGAAAATTCGTCGAGCATCAACAGTTCCGGATCCTGCGACAGCGCCCGCGCGATCGTCAGGCGCTGCTGCTGGCCGCCCGACAGCATGCTGCCGAGGGTATCGAGGCGGTCCTTGACTTCATCCCACAGCGCGGCGCGCCGCAGGCAGCGTTCGACGATGACGTCCAGTTCGGCCCTGTTTTTCTCGCCGCGCAGGCGTGGAGAGAGCGCCACGTTGTCGTAGACCGATAGCGGCAGGCCCACGGGCAGCGGGAACACCACGCCGATTCGCCGGCGCAGGCCGTACACATTGCGCACTTTCCGGGTATCCAGGCCGTTGAACGTGATCTGCCCTTCGACATGCATGTCGGTGTTGAACATGTCCATGCGGTTGATCGCTTTCAGAAACGAGGTCTTGCCCGCATTGGCTGGACCGATGACTCCGAAAATCTCGTGCTCGTAAACATCAAGGGTGACACCCTCCAGTGCCGTCTGTTCCCCATAACGGATGCGCAAACCGGCTACCCCGAGCTTGACCGGACGCTCGGTAGTCGTGACTCCTTGGGGCGGTGCAATCACCATTTCTTCTTACCCCGCAGGTACATGCGCAGGGCGATCGAGAGGCTGTTCATCAGCAACACCAGCGAGATCAGCACCAGGGCGACGCCGTAAGGCAGCTGCTCCGGCATGTTGGGTACCTGGGTAGATACCACGAACAGGTGCAGCGACAGCGCCATGGTCTGGTCGAACACGCTTTGCGGCAGCAGCGGCAGGAAGAAAGCGGCGCCGGTGAACATGATAGGCGCGGTCTCACCGGCCGTGCGCGAAACTTCCAGGATCACACCGGTCAGGATGCCCGTGACCGCATTCGGCAACACGACGCGGCGAATCGTTTGCCAGCGCGTGGCGCCCATATTCCAGCAGGCCTCGCGGAACGCCTCCGGCACCGCTTGCAGCGACTCGCGGGTGGCGACGATCACCACCGGCAGGGTCATGATGGCCAGGGTCAGGCTGGCGGCCAGGATGCTGGTGCCGAACTTGAAGAAAATGACGAACGCGCCGACGCCGAACAATGCGTGCACGATCGATGGCACGCCGGCCAGGTTGATGATGGCCAGGTTGATGGCGCGGGTGAACCAGTTATTTGGGGCGTACTCGCTGAGGTAGATCGCCGCCGCCACGCCCAAAGGAACGCTGGCCAGCAGGGCAACCAGGACCAGCAGGATCGTGCCCAGCAGTGCCGGAAAGATGCCGCCCGCCGTCATACCCTTGGTCGGGCCGGTGAACAGGAATTCGAAGGAAATGACCGGCGCGCCTTTCCAGATCAGGGTGCCCAGGATCAGGATCACCGGCAGGATCAGGATGCCGGTCATACCGCCCAGCGCGAGACGGAACAGTTTTTGCGTGGTCTCGTTGCGGCGATTCAGTTGGGTCGCTTCAAACATGGCCCTAGCCCTTGCGCACGCCGCGAACCACCAGGTCCGCCAGCAGATTGATGATGAAGGTCACAACGAACAGAAAGATGCCGATCGTAAACAGCGCCTGGTAATGCGAGGAGCCGGCTGCCGTCTCACCCAGCTCCGCGGCGATGGTGGCGGTCAGCGCCCGCACCGAATCGAACACACTGGTCGGAATGTTGATCGAGTGGCCGGTGGCCATCAGCACGGCCATGGTCTCGCCGAAACCACGCCCCACGCCGAGCAGGACTGCTCCGAGCAGGCCATTCTTGGCTGCCGGCAGCACCACCTTGTAAATCACCTGCCAGCGCGTGGCGCCCATCGCCTCGGCGGCCTCGCGGTAACGATCCGGGACGGCTTTCAGGGCATCCTCGGCGATCGAGGTCATGATCGGCGCCGCCATCAGGCCGAGGATGATGCCCGCGTTGAGCACATTGAGGCCGACCGGCACGTTGAAGGTCTTGATAATCAGCGGGTTCATCATGGCCAGGCCGATGAAGCCCCACACCACGGAGGGAATGGCGGCCAGCAATTCCACGGTAACCTTCAGGAACTCGCGGGTCTTACCACTGGCGAATTCGGCGATGAATACAGCCGCGCCCAGCGAGAAGGGGATGGCGACCAGCATGGCCAGGCCGGTGACGCTGGCAGTGCCGGCGATCAGCGCCAGGATGCCGAATGTTTCCCGGTTTTCCGAAGTGGGCCGCCAGTTCGGGGAGAAGAAGAACTCCCTGAAATTGAAATCACCGACCAAAAAGCCGAAGCCCTCCTTGGTGATGAACACAAAGATGCCAATGATGAAAACAATGGCGGAGATTCCACCTAGAAAAACAAGCACCTGAACCGCCTTGTCGATATACCAGTCTCGGTTCAGACGGTCGAAGTCGGAGTCCAGGCGGGGAACGGCCTGCCGCGATTGCTGCTCCACCGCTGTCAGCTCCGGCCCGCAGTCTCGCCGGCCAGCAGCGTGACCAGGTCCGTAATCTCCCGGCGCAATTGACGGTACTGCTCGGCGCGATCGGCTTCCTGCGGGATGGACCAGCTTAGGGCCGAGGAGTGGAACGGCACCTTTTTCACGTAATCCGATACGCTGCCGTTGACGCTGACCAGCACGATGAAATGGGAGAAATCATGCTCCAGAGCCGCCAGTGGCTCGGTTTCCAGGTCATTGTCGGGTAGCCCGGCCTCCGCCAGGAACTCGCGCAGGGAGGGTGACGGGGGATCGCTGCCGCCGGGTGTCGCCACGGTGAACTGGGCCGCGTCTGGAAAGCTGTGACGACCGATGGCCGCAGCCAGCTGACCGAGGCCGGAGCCGCGTTGATCGAGGAACAGGATCGGGTAGACCTTGGGTATTTTGGCCACACCACGCACCGCGTAGACGGTCTGGTCGCAGATGTTCTTGGACTGATCGGCCACGCGCCGGAACATGTTGAAGACGGTGAAGATCGCCATCATCGTCGGTCCGTCCATGCGGTCGTCCGCGGCAAACAGCTCTTCATACAGGCCGTCCATGCGGCCTTCCATGCGCTTGGCTGCCTGCATCAGGGCGATCGCCCGTTCCGCGTTACCCTCGCGAAAAGCGGCGCGCGAAGCTGACAGGATTTCGATTGCATCGTCGGCCAGGCTGTCGACGTGGGCAGCAAACCGGTCTGGCAGCGGCGCTGTCAGTTGCAGCGCTTCGCGACTGATGGTGACGGCGTAGTCGCCGATTCTCTCGAGGACAACGTTGATGCGGATGGTCGAAGCCATTTCCCGCAGCGCGCCTGCGCCCGGCAGATAGCGGGCAATGAAAGTGTGGCAGAGGCGGTCGCATTCGCGCGAATCCCGGTTGATGGGATGGTCCCCCAGGATGATGTCATAGGCCATGGCCGAGTCGCGCAGCATCAAAACCTTCTTGGCGTTGCGCAAGGCGTGCTCAACTTCTTCGCCAAGTCTCCACAGCCAGTCACGGATGTAGTTGAGATCCGTTTCCATGCGTTCTTCGAGATGGCTCATGGTCAGCTCCCGGTTTGATCGTGGGTAAAGCACATCATGCCGCGAACCGGGCCGGCACTCAATGCCGGGCCGGCAACCTGATCAGCAAAATACTCTGCCGCGGCGATGCGCCCGCAGGGAGCGAGCGCATCGATCAGGACCGCGGTTCAGCCGCAGCTGACCGGATTGGCCGGCGCATAACCCTTTTCAAGGATAATGCACTGACCCTCGTCGCTCTTGATCCAGTTCAGGTAGTCGCCGACCGCGCCCGTTGGCTCGCCGCTGCTGTACATGAACAGCGGGCGGGCTATCGGGTAGCTGCCGTCCACCGCGGTCTCAACGGTCGGGACCACGCAGGCGCTGCCGGGCTCTTGTGAAACACAAGGCATCTTGACGTGATCCGTCGCGTAGGCCAGGCCGCTGTAGCCGATGGCGCAGGGTGTTTTTTCGACCAGGTCGACGACATCCTTGGAGCCGTGCATGTCGCGCGTCCCAAGACGGAAGTCCTCTTCACCAAGCACGGCTTCGCGGAAATAGGCATAGGTGCCGGAGTTGTTCTGACGGCTGACGACCACGATTTCCTGGTCCTGGCAGCCGGGGACCTCGACGCCCAGATCGGTCCAGCTCAAAGTCTTGCCGCCGTCAACGTAGATCTCCTTTAGCTGAGCGATGCTGATGCCGTCGATCGGGTTGTCGGCATGCAGGTAAATCGCCAGCGCGTCATAACCGACCGTGTGCTGGATCGGATCGTGGTCGTTGGCCCGGGCTTGCTCCAACTCGCTGTCCTTGATGGCGCGGCTGGCATTGGCGATATCCACCGTGCCGTTGATCAGGGCTGCGATGCCGGTGCCGGACCCGCCGCCGCTGACGGCGACGACGACACTGGGGTTGACCGTCTGGTATTCCTCGGCCCAGGCCTGGGCAACGTTGACCAGGGTATCCGACCCCTTGTTCTGGATGACCTGGCGCCGCTCTCCGCCGCCGCAGGCAGACAGCAGGGCCGCCGTCATGGTAATGAGAAGAATCAGCAAAGCAGTGCGCGTAAACATACGGTATCTCCCATTGGATGGACTTCAAACCGTTCCAAGCTAAAGGCCTATTGTGACAATTCCGTGACAGGACCGAACGGGGCTTGAATTTGCTGCTATGAAAACACCTGCAGAATATAAGCCCGAGAGGGTTTTGGCCACACTGATACTCGTCAACAAAAGGCCCGGCGGCCAAGCTATGATGTGGAGATGGGAGCTGTAACGCTGAAGGTCGAAGGCCCTGTTGCCCACCTGACCCTGGACCATCCGGAGCGGCACAACGCGCTGACGCGCGAGGGGCTGGACCAGTTCCTCGGCCGCCTGCAGAGCATCGAGAGCAACCCGGAAATCCGCGCCCTGGTCCTGACCGGCGCCGGTGACCGGACGTTCTGCTCGGGCGCCGCCCTGGACGAGGTCCGGGCGGGCGCTGTCGACGGGGATACATTCCAGGTCGTGGCGGACCGCCTGGCCGCCCTGCCCATCCCGAAACTGGCCGTCATGAACGGCAGCGCGTATGGGGGCGGCGCCGAGCTTGGCCTGTGCTGCGATTTCCGCTATGGCGTCGAGGGCATGAAAATCCGCGTGCCGGCCGCGTCCTTCGGGCTGTGCTACCCGCCGGCGGGAATCCAGCGTTATGTCAGCCGGCTTGGCGTGGAGGCCGCCAAGCGCATCCTGGTGGCGACGGAGACACTTGAGACCGACGAATTGTTGCGCATAGGTTACCTGCACCGGGTCTGTTCACGGGAGGAGCTGCCGACGCTGGCCGACGAGTGGGCCCAACGCCTGGCCGGACTTGCGCCGCTGGCGGTCCGCGCCATGCTTGCGATCTGCAACGGGGCAGCTGACGGCGCCCTGGATGCCGGGCAAGCCCGCGAATGGGCGGAACGCTGCAACCGCTCCAATGACCTGCAGGAGGGTCTGCAGGCAGCCCTCGAAAAACGCGCGCCGAAGTTCAGCGGCAATTAAAGGGTCTCGCTTCGCTCGACTTACCCAGCCGGGGTCGGCGGGTCGCCTACGGCTCCGATGCGGCGCGAGGCCGCGATGCCACTGAGGAATGCGCCCTCGACCCGTGAGCCGGCGCACCAGTCACCGGCCAGGGCCAAACGTTGTTGTTCGAACCACAAGGCACCGCTTTCCAACGGCTGACGGGCGCGCGAGTAACGCCAGCGGTGGGCCGCTGCGAATTCTACGTGCACGCTGGCTGCCCCCGGCAGCAGCCGCGCAGCGTCGAGTAACCCATCGACCACCTGTGCCGCGCCTGTCTCCAGATGAGTCCGGGACCATTCGCTCGTGGCATGCAGAACCCAGGCGGGCGCCGCGGGACGGCCCGGTCTGGCTGCCTGATTGCAGACCCAGGCGAGGGACCCCTCATTGACGAAGGCAGCGTCCCAGTCAGCCAGCAGCGGCTGGTCCAGAACGGCCATCAGCGCCCAACAGGGCTCCATCACGAGGTCGTGCAACGCCTGACCCACCGTTGCGATCAATCCAGGGTCGGCCAGCAGCGGAGTGACCTGGTCCGGGGGCGTGGTGATGACCAGGGCGTCGGCCTCGATGGTCCGGCCGTCCATGGCCTCGACGCGCCAGCCAGCATCGCTGAGCGCAACCTGTCGCACTCGCCATTCGAAGCGGCAGTCGGCGAGCTCCCTGGCCAACGCCCGGCAAATCGAGCTCATGCCGGGAACCGCGACGAACCGTTCGGTTTCGGCCGGAGCCGACGCGATGCGGCCATTTTCAACCACGCCAATGCGGCCACCCCAGGGTTCGACGTGGCCGCTTTCGCACCATGCCATAACCTGCTGCAGGAATTGCGGATCACGAGCCGTGAAGTATTGAGCACCGTGATCGAAGCGCCAGGCCTCGTACCGCCGGGTGGCCATCCTGCCCCCCGGGCCGCGGGCCTTGTCGACAACCACCACTTGGTGTCCCTGGTCTTCGAGAGCGCGGGCCGCGCTGAGCCCGGCCAGCCCGGCGCCGATGACAGCCACTCGTAGCCTGGGTGCGGGCTGATTCACTCAGCCGGCGCCAACGCGGTCGAGGGCTTCCTCCAGGCAGACGACCGTGCGGTCGATGTGATGCAGCTTGTCGAGGCCGAACAGGCCGATGCGGAACGAACGGTAGTCGTCCCCCTCGTCGCACATCAGGGGCACTCCGGCCGCGATTTGCAGCCCCTGCTCGAGGAATTTCCGGCCGTTCTGGATGTCCGGGTCATCGGTGTAGCTGACCACCACCCCCGGCGCCTGGAAACCGGGCGCCGCCACGCTGCTAAAGCCCTTGCTCTCGAATAACTGGCGCACCTTGCGGCCAAGTTCCAGTTGTTCCTCACGGACTTTGTCGAAGCCGTAGGCCTCGGTTTCCTTCACGGTGTCCCGGAAGCTCTTCAGGGCATCGGTGGGCATGGTTGCGTGGTAGGCATGGCCGCCGTTTTCGTAGGCCCGCATGATGTCCAGCCACTTGCGCAGATCGCAGGCGAAGCTGCTGCTCATAGTCTCCCCAATCCGCTGCAGCGCGGTTTCACCCAGCATAATCAGCGCGCTGCAGGGCGAGGCGCTCCAGCCTTTTTGCGGCGCCGAGATCAGCACATCCACGCCGCAGGCCCGCATATCGACCCACAGGTCACCCGAGGCGATACAGTCCAGCACGAACAGGCCGCCCACCGCATGAACGGCGTCGGCCACGGCCCTGACGTAGTCATCGGGCAGCAGCATACCGGAAGATGTTTCGACATGCGGAGCGAACACTACGGCCGGTCGTTCGGCAGCGATGCGCGCCGTAACCTCTTCGACGGGCGCGGGTGCAAAAGGCGCCTGGGGGCCGTCGCCGACCCGGCGCGCTTTCATCACGATAATGTCCGGGGCGATATCACCCATTTCCAGGATCTGCGACCAGCGATAACTGAACCAGCCGTTGCGGATCACCAGGCACTTCTGCCCACCGGCAAATTGCCGGGCCACCGCTTCCATGCCGTAGGTGCCGCCGCCCGGCACGACCACAACGCCCGCGGCGTTGTAAACCCTCTTGAGCGTGGCGGAGATATCCTTCATGACCCCCTGGAAGGTTTTCGACATGTGGTTCAAGGAACGGTCGGTAAAGACCACGGAAAATTCAAGCAGGCCGTCGGGATCGACATCGGGCAGTAAACCGGGCATGGACAGTCTCTCTTTGCGTCGCGGAAACGATCAGGATAACAGCTCTCCCGCATGCTGTGACCGGGAAGATTGCGTATCATGCAGCCTCCTGCAACAGGATTCGGACCGATGAAATTCTACGACTGCACGACTGCCCCGAGCCCGCGCCGCGTGCGCATCTTCATGGCCGAGAAGGGCATTGAGATTCCAACGGTACAAGTCGACCTGCGTAACGGCGAACAACTCTCGGAGGC
>Ga0316196_10000046_pt1 | contig 30189 bp, 25 predicted proteins | sample Eddsed2cm_MG_FD_204938 | JGI IMG/M metagenome (GOLD analysis project Ga0316196, IMG submission 204938) | Coastal sediment microbial communities from Maine, United States - Eddy sediment 2 cm | ecosystem: Environmental > Aquatic > Marine > Coastal > Sediment | place: USA: Maine | collected... | reverse complement strand
TATCACGGGTATTGCACACTTCTTCGAACACATGATGTTCAACGGCACCGAGGCTCGCGAACAGGGAGAGTTCGACCGCGAGATGGAGGCCGCAGGTGGTGCCAATAACGCCTATACAAGCAACGACCTGACCGTGTACATGGACTGGTTCCCACGCTCGGCGCTCGAGACAATATTCGAGCTCGAGAGCGACCGGCTGGGAAATCTCGCCATCGACCCTGACGTCGTTGAAAGCGAGCGCGGCGCCGTCTTCTCGGAGCGGCGGCTGCGAATTGACAATGACAACTTTGGGCAACTGTACGAGCAGATGCGCGCGACCGCGTACGTCGCCCACCCGTACCAGAACCCGGTTATCGGGTGGCCGTCCGATATCGAGAACTGGACACAGGACGATCTCGAGGTGTTTTTTGAAACCTATTACGCGCCCAACAACCAGGTTATGGTGTTCGCCGGTGACGTGACGCCCGAAGAGATCTACCTCCTGGCTGAGCAGTACTTCTCCTCAATTCCCAGGCAACACCCTCCACCCGAGATAACCACGGTCGAACCTCCTCAGCAGGGCGAGCGCAGGGTGCTTATCGAGACCGACGCCCAGACCCCGCTCCTGCACATGGCGTTTCATGCGGGAGCGACGGCGGACGAGGAGACACTGCACCTCGACCTGCTGCTGGCCATCCTCGCCGAGGGCGAGTCCTCCCGGTTGCACCGACTGTTGGTCGAGGAAGAGGGGTTGGCGCTTCAGGTTAGCGGCTGGCAATCGGATGGGTTTGACCCTGGCCTGGCTTACTTTGCGATGACGCTGCCACCCGGCGCCGATATCGATGCGGCGGAAACTCGCCTGCTCGCTGAGCTTGAGCGCGTCGCTGCCGACGGCGTTACGGCCGCCGAACTGACAAAGGCGCGCAACCTGCGTATCGCCGCTTTCTGGCGCGGGCTGCAAACGATCGATGGCAAAGCCGCCGCGATTGGTAATTTCGAGGTATTCACTGGCGACTATGAGGACCTCTTTGCGATTCCGGAGAAGCTCAGCGCGATCGGCTCAGAACAGCTCAAGAGCGTAGCCGCCAAGGTGTTCCGACGCAGCAACATGACCGTTGGGATCCTGCGCGCGCCGGAAACAGGGGGTGACGAGTGAAGCGGTTGTCACTCACTGCACTACTCCTGACGACGCTCCTGCTGGCCCCGGCCCTGTGGGCTGCTGACCTCGCTTTGCCTGAATATGAGCGCGTCGAGCTCGCCAACGGAACCGTGCTGCTGCTCAGCGAAAAACACGATGTGCCGCTGATCGGCATGCGCGCTGTTGTGCGCGGCGGTTCGGCTGCGGATCCCGCGGAACGGAGCGGCCTCGCTGAACTGCTGGCGACGGTCATGCAAAAGGGTGCCGGCGACCGCGATGCTGCCGCGTTTGCTGAGGCCGCCGCGAGTGTGGGCGGGCATTTGTCTGTCAGCGCCAACATCGAGTCAATCGCCGTTGCCGCCGAGTTCCTGTCCCGTGACGCCGAACTCATGATTGAGCTCGTAGCCGACGTGTTGCAGCGACCGACGCTTTCTGCAGATGAGCTGGAGAAGGAGCGCAATCGGACGATCGGCCTGATCAAATCGGCGAAGGACTCGGACCCCTCTGGTTTGATGCGTGCCTACGGTAATGCGTTCCTGTTCCCCGACCACCCCTACGGCAACCCAACCTCGGGCAGCGAAGCGTCACTCCCCACCATCGAGCACGACGACCTGCTGCAGTTCTACGCGGACCACTTTGGCGGCGACCGCCTGATCGTCGCGGTGGCCGGCGACTTTGATCTCACCGCCATGAAGGCCGCCCTTACATCAGCCTTTGGGGGCTGGGGACCGGCGGCGGTCGCCCTTCCCGAGGTCGCGGCGGCAGAACGCGCCCAGGGTCGCCGAGTCTTGCTCGTGGACAAGCCCGGCGCAACGCAGACGTATTTCTGGATCGGCAACATCGGTGTCGCGGTCGATTACCCACACCGAGCTGAGCTGAATCTCGCGAACACCGTTTTCGGCGGCCGGTTCACTTCAATGCTCCTGACCGAGCTACGCGTGAAGTCCGGCCTGACATACAGCGCTCGCTCCACGCTGGAGCGCCACGTCCAGCCGGGCTCCGTAACCATTCGCTCGTTTACCGAAACCAGCAAAACCGTCGAGGCCATCGACTTGGCGCTCAGCGTGTTGGACCGGCTGCATGTCAAGGGTCTGGACGACGAGATGATCGTGTCGGCACGGAACTACATCATGGGGCAGTTCCCGCCCAGCCTCGAAACGGCATCGTCACTTGCGGGGATGTTTGCCCGCCTCGAGTTTTACGGGCTCGATCGTTCGTATATCGACGACTATGGCCCGGCACTTGAAGCCGCTACGCCGGTGACTGTCCACAACACGATCAGTGATGTCTATCCGCAGGCAGAGAACCTGGTATTCGTCCTGATAGGGGATGCCGACCTTATTCGCGAGGGTGTCGCCAAATACGGCGATGTCACCGAGATGTCGATTGCCGAGCCAGGCTTCACTCCGGGCGGAGAATAGTCCCTCGGGGCGAGTCCCCTCTCACTTGCCGATGCAAAACTCGGAGAATATTTTTCCCAGCAAATCATCGGCGGTGAAGGCGCCGGTGATTTCTCCCAGGGCATGCTGGCTCAGACGCAATTCTTCGGCGAGCAGTTCGCCGGCCCGGGCTTCCTCGAGCGCGCTGCGCCCCTTGTCGAAGTGATCCCTGGCTCGACGGAGCGCCCTTAAGTGTCTGCGTCGCGCCGTGAAGGCGCCCTCGCCCTGATTATCGTAGCCCGCCAGCTCACGGATTCGTTGGCGCAGCGCCTCGATTCCCTCGCCCGTCTGGGCTGACAGGTAAACCTCGCCGTCAACAAGCCCGGGCTTCGCGCCAGTCAGGTCGATCTTGTTGTGCACGACCGTAAGCGGAACGCCGTCGGGCAGGTTCTCCTTCGGGGCTCCGCGCTCTGCGTCCGTTGCGTCCTGAATCCAGAGAGCCGCGTCTGCGTTTGCGAGCGCCTCGCGAGCCCGGCGAATACCTTCTGCTTCGATCCGGTTAGGGTCATTTCGCAGGCCCGCCGTATCGACAAGCTCGACAGCAAGGCCATCGACGTCGATCTGTTCTCGCAATACGTCACGCGTTGTTCCCGCAACCTCCGTAACAATGGCTGCGTCCTGCCCGCTTAGCAGGTTAAGAAGGCTCGACTTGCCGGCGTTGGGCCTGCCGACGATAACCACCTGGTAGCCATCGCGAAGCACTCGGCCCTGTTTCGCGTCCGCACTGAGTACCTCGAACGCGGCCGCACAATCTTCTATCCGCTGGAGAAGCGCGGCGTCGGATAGAAAGTCGATTTCTTCCTCCGGAAAATCGATAGCCGCTTCAACATGCATGCGCAGGCGCACAAGCTGCTCGGCCAGGCTGTCGACCGCCCTTGAAAAAGTACCTGAAAGCGACCGCAATGCTGCCCTCGCGGCTTGTGCTGTGCCGCTCCCGATCAGATCAGCAATGGCCTCGGCCTGGACGAGGTCGAGCTTGTCATTCAGGAATGCTCGCTTGGAAAACTCACCGGGTTCGGCCTGGCGTGCGCCGAGCTCGATCAACGCATCAACAAGCAGCGAGATGACAACCGGCCCGCCATGGCCATGCAGCTCGAGCACGGACTCTCCGGTGAACGATGCCGGTGCCGGGAAGTACAAGGCGAGGCCGGCATCGACCCGTTCGCCGGCGGCGTTACGAAAATTGCGATACGTCGCGGTGCGTGGTTCCGGCAGGCTGCCGAGCGTCGCGCGCGCGATGCGCTCAACGTCCTGTCCCGACACGCGCACAATACCGACACCACCGGTTCCGGGCGGTGTCGCCGCTGCGACAATGGTGTCGGTCGCCATGCCCTTGTGGCTAGCCGCCTTTCTTGCCGGCCTTGCCCGCCTTGGCGGCCTTGGCCTCGGCCTCGACGACCTTGTTGACCTTCCATTGCTGCGCGATCGACAAGAGCGTGTTCGTTACCCAGTACAAAACGAGACCCGACGGGAAGAACGCAAAGAACACCGTGAACATGATCGGCATGATCTGCATGACCTTCGCCTGCACGGGGTCGGTCGGCGCGGGATTCAGTTTCTGTTGTGCGAACATCGCGACGCCCATGATGAGCGGCAGGATAAAGTAAGGATCACGCGTCGACAGATCTGTTATCCAGAGCGCAAACGGCGCCTGCCGCATCTCCACGCTCTCAAGCAACACCCAGTAGAACGCGAGGAAGAAAGGCATCTGTATAAGGATCGGCAGACAGCCCGCTGCGGGATTGACCTTCTCCCGCTTGTACAGATCCATCATTGCCTGGCTGAGCGCCTGCTTGTCATCTTTGTAGCGATCCTGCAGCGCTTTCATGCGTGGCTGCAGGTTGCGCATCTTCGCCATCGAGCGGCCACTCGATTCCGTGAGCTTGTAGAACGCGAGCTTGATCAGGAAGGTGACAAAGATGATCGCCACACCCCAGTTGCCAACCCAGCCATAGACGAGACTGAGCAACCAGAACAGGGGTTGCGAAATAATCGTCAGCCACCCGTAGTCGACTGTGAGCTTGAGGCTCTTGTCAATTGCTTCGAGCTGATCCTGCAGCTTCGGCCCAACGAACAGCGTGGTGGTGAATGTCTCGCTCGCGCCGGGCGCGATGGACTTAAGGCTGCGACGAATGGCGCTACTCGTCGCAACGTCACCAGTGACCGCAACGTCGTACTTGAAGTCGACGCCCGGAGCCGGCACGGCAGCGCGCAGGAAGTGGTGCTGAATTTCGCCGAACCAGCCTTGCTGAGAGTTGTACTCGTAGCGACCGTCATCGAGCAGGTCGTCGCGCTTCAGTTTCTGGGACTTCTCACCGTCGTAGACGATCGGTCCGTCAAACGAGTACGAGTCGACGTTGAACATTGATCGCTCCATCTCGGCGGAATGCCGCTTGATGCGAACGTATTCTGCGCCCCGCCACTCTGCATCGGAGCCATTCGTGACGACTTGCTCGAGTAGCACGGCATAGCTGCCCCGCCGAAATGTGTAGCGTTTTTCAACGGTCAGGCCGCTTTCGTCAGTCCATGTTAGCGGCACGACGAGTTCATCGTTGCTACCAAGCTCGAAGGACGTCTGGGCCGCGTCAAAGGTTTCCAGGTGGGTGGCTTCCGCTGCTCCACCGGCCGCTCGAACGCCGGACTCGATAAGGCTGAAGCCCCGGCCCGCGGTATCCAGCAGCTTGACCAGCTCATCAGGCCGATCTTTTGCAACCGGGTAGCCGCTTAATGTTGCTTTCTGCAACGTGCCACCAACGGTGCTGATCTCGATCTCAAATACGTCTGTTGTTACGCGGACGACCGGGGCCGACGTCTGGGCGGCTGTCTCGGTTGTTACGCCGGGCGTTACCGGCAACGCGTCGGTCAGGCCTGGCTCGACAGGCGTGTCGCTTATCGCCGGCAGCTCTTCGTCGGCCGCGGTATCACCGGGCAGCGCAGCAAGCTCGCCTTGCTGCTCGGCCACTGGCTCTGCGGGCGCGGGGCCATATTGCTCCACCCAGGTCTGGTAGGTAATCCATCCCAGGAATACAAAAATTGCCCAGATAAAGAGACGTTGGTTATCCATCGGTTCTCGGCCCTCGGGTCTTCGCCTTGCTGCAGCGCTGCCAGTGCTTGACGAGGCTGTCGCTGATCTGGCGGCCAGTCGCCATAGTGGCGCCCGGCTGGTTGATCACGACAACATCGAGACCGGCTAGCAACGCCTGTTGCTGGCGAAACGACTCTCGAATAATTCGCTTAATGCGGTTTCTTCCCGTCGCCTTGCGACAGTGCTTCTTGGAGATTGCCAGACCCAGCCTGGCGATGCTTTGTTTATTGCGCCTGCATAACACGGTGAAATACTCGTCGCGGCTGCGCGTGGCCCGATCAAACACGCGGCCGAAAGCCGCTGCATCCAGTAGCCGGTGTTGTTTGGTGAACCGGTTGCCTTGGCTGCTAATCAATCCTGAGTTGTTGCTCGTCGTCGCGACGGACGTTCAGCGGGTTACGGCGTCAACCGTGCGCGGCCCTTGGCGCGACGGCGCTTCAAGACGAGACGCCCTGCTTTTGTCGCCATGCGGGCACGAAATCCATGCGTGCGTGCGCGCTTGATCTTGCTGGGCTGATATGTGCGTTTCATAGCCTTTCCCGGCGCCCTTTTCGAGGGGCCATTATTCGGTTCAAAATACGGCCCGTTCGGGGCTGTGCTTTAAGAAGGGCGGCAAGGGTACGCAGATGGTCAGACAGTGTCAATAGAGTAATGTAAACACTGGGGTTTCGCCGCTTTCCGGCCTGTGGATAACCGCATCTGGCGGGACCACAAGATACGGTATAGACTGCCCCGTCTTTGATCCTGTTTGCGCATATCGGCTGGCCTCGCGCCGCCGCGGAGAATTTCTTGTCTGCTGAATCGACGCTTTGGAATGAGTGCATACGCGTCTTGCAGGCGGAGCTGCCCGAGCAGCAATTCAACACCTGGATCCGCCCCCTTCAGGCCGTCGACGATGGCGCCGTCTTGAGGCTGCTCGCGCCCAATCGGTTTGTCATCGACTGGTTGCAGCAACACTACATGGAGCGGATTCTTCAGCTTGTCGACGACGGAAAGGCCAATACCGAAGTTGTCGTCGAGGTTGGGTCACGAGCAGCGACTGCCGCTCCCGCTTCCGGACCCGCTATGGCAAGCAATCTGCGGCCCCGGTCGACGCCGGTTCGTGCGAGCAGCCAGACGCCCGTTGTTTCACGACTGAACCCCCTTTTCACTTTCGAGAACTTCGTCGAGGGCAAGAGCAACCAACTGGCCCGCGCCGCGGCAAGCCAGGTTGGGGAGAACCCGGGTAAATCCTACAACCCGCTGTTTATTTACGGTGGGGTTGGGCTCGGCAAGACGCACCTGATGCACGCCGTTGGTAACGCCATGCTCCGCGCCGACCCCAACGCGCGTGTCAGCTATGTGCATTCGGAGCGGTTTGTCGGCGACATGGTTAAGGGCCTGCAGCACAACACCATTTCGGAGTTCAAGCGCTCGTACCGCTCTCTGGACGCGTTACTTATTGATGATATTCAGTTTTTTGCGGGCAAGGAACGCTCCCAGGAGGAGTTCTTTCACACCTTCAATGCCCTCCTGGAGGGGCAGCGGCAGATTATTCTGACCTGCGACCGCTATCCGAAAGAGGTCAATGGTTTGGAAGAGAGGCTCAAATCTCGATTCGGTTGGGGCCTCACGGTTGCGATTGAGCCACCGGAGCTCGAAACCTCTGTCGCTATCCTGATTAGCAAGGCGCAAGCCGAAGGCGTCGAGCTCCCGGACGAGGTTGCGTTCTTCATTGCCAAGCGGATTCGCTCAAACGTGCGTGAGCTCGAAGGAGCGCTGCGTCGCGTGATAGCAAATTACCGCTTCACCGGCCGCGCCATTAACCTGGATTTTGCGAAAGAAGCGCTGCGGGATTTGCTTGCGCTGCAGGAACGGCTCGTTTCCATAGAGAACATTCAGAAAACCGTCGCGGACTACTTTAAGATTCGGGTCGGGGACCTGTTATCGAAGAAACGCAGTCGCTCTATTGCGAGGCCCCGGCAATTTGCTATGGCTCTCGCGAAAGAGCTGACGAATCACAGCTTGCCGGAAATCGGCGATGCTTTCGGCGGGAGAGACCATACGACGGTGCTGCATGGCTGCCGTCGGATCGCCTCCCTGCGGGAAACGGACAAGCGTGTCGATGACGATTATTTAAACCTGTTGAGAACGTTGACAGGATAGTGTGGATAAACAGTGGATAAGCGACGAGAATGTTTTTGTTCACAGGCTGTCCACAGGACGCCTACCACTCGTCCGCGAGATGCTAGGTGGATTTTTCTAATATAAGTTATTGATTTTTAAGGATTATTGAAAGTTATGCACAGGCATTGGCCTGCTTAATAATAACAATAATTTAATATACTCCAATATTTATTAACAGGTGGAATCTATGAAGTTTACCGCAGCTCGGGAAGCGCTGTTAAAACCTCTGCAGGCTGTAATCGGTGTTGTAGAGCGCCGTCAAACCATGCCGATACTCTCCAACGTTCTGCTGATCGCGCGCGAGGGCCAGCTGTCTGTGACAGCAACTGATCTTGAGGTTGAGTTGGTGGCGCAAGCGGACGTGGATACAGAGACGGGTGGTGAAATCACGGTTTCAGGCCGCAAGCTCCTGGATATTTGTCGGGCGCTGCCAGAAGGCACAGAAGTCAGTATCAGCGTAAGCGGTGAAAAGCTGTCGGTAAAAGGTGGCCGAAGCAAGTTCAACCTGGCCACGCTACCGTCCGCCGAGTTTCCCGTGGTCGAGGACATCAAGGCAGGCGGGTCGGTTGCGGTGGCGCAGGCCGTGATGGGGCGGTTGATCGAGAAGACGCACTTCTCGATGGCACAGCAGGATGTGCGGTATTACCTGAACGGCATGTTGCTGGAAACGGGCGGCGGTTTTTTGCGGGCCGTTGCAACCGACGGCCATCGCTTAGCGCTGTGCCAGGCGGAGATTGACGGCAAGGTTGAGGAACAGCAGGTCATCGTGCCGCGCAAGGGTGTGTTGGAACTGCAGAGGCTGATGAGCGGTGAGGGCGATCTCAACATAGAGCTCGGCTCGAACCATATTCGCATCCAGCTGGACGGCATACGCTTCACATCGAAGCTTATCGATGGTCGTTTCCCGGAGTACGAGCGGGTGATTCCGAAAGAGTCCTCCAATGAACTCAAAGCTGACCGAGGCGCGTTTCGCGGGGCTCTGCAGCGTACGGCGATCTTATCGAATGAGAAGTACAGGGGAATACGCCTGGTTATTCGCGATAGCGGTGTCGTGCTGCAGGCGCACAATCCGGAGCAGGAAGAGGCTGAGGAAGAACTCGAAGTGGAATACAATGGCGAGGATATCGAGATCGGCTTTAATGTGAATTACCTGCTCGACGCCCTGGGCGCGGTTGAAAGTGATGAAGTAACGCTGTCTGTTCAGGACAGCAACTCGAGCTGCCTGATCAGGCAGCCGGGCAACGACGACTGTACGTTTGTCGTTATGCCAATGCGGCTGTAACGCGACGATGGGGCATTTCCCGGCGCATTGATGATTCGTCGTTTTAAAGTCAACGACTTTCGATGTATCGAAAGCGCTGAGCTCAGCTTCAGCCCCGAGTTCAACCTGGTCTACGGGTCCAACGCCTCCGGGAAGACGAGTCTCCTGGAGGCGTTGGCGTATCTGGGTCGGGGAAAGTCGTTCCGCGGTGCGTCGACACAGAACCTGATCAGGCACGGAGCGGCGGAGTTTGTGCTGTTTGGGGAAACCGCAACGGACGGGACCGGCCGACGGCTTGGGGTGCGCAATAGCCGCGAGGGCCTTGAGGTTCGTGTAGATGGTAGCAGTGAGGGCGGGGTAGCCGCGCTTGCCGATGCCTTGCCGCTACAGGTCATCGATCCGGAGGTTCACAACCTCGTGGCCGGTGGGCCGGAGTTGCGGCGGCGCTTCCTCGATTGGGTGGCGTTCCACGTGGAACATGATCATTTGCACACCTGGCGCCGTTTTCGCCGCGCGCTGAAACAGCGAAACGCGGCGCTCAGGGTCGGGTCAGGTGACGCGGCGATTCGCAGCTGGAATGCTGAATTTGTGGAATTGAGTGCGCTGTTGGACGCGTCCCGAAGACGCTCGCTGGAGGTGGCGACCGAGAGCCTGATGGGATTCGGGTTCGGGCTGCTGGGTACGGAGCTGGGCTTCGAGTATCACCAGGGTTGGAATAAGGACAAATCTCTCGAGCAGGCGCTGGAGGAGGGGCTTGCTCGGGACCGGCAGCACGGGGCGACGCAACACGGGCCGCACCGAGGCGACCTGAAAGTCACTTACGACGAGCGTCAAGCGCGGAAGCTTGTCTCTCGCGGCCAGCAAAAGCTGTTGGCGAGCGCGATGATCCTCGCTGCGACCGACACCGCACAGACCGCCCTGGAAGGGCCGTTGTTATTACTCCTGGACGATCCCGCGGCGGAGCTGGACGGGGATTCGCTGGGGCGACTCATGGATGCGGTGGCCGGTTTAGGGTGCCAGGTGGTCGCGACGAGCCTGGAAAAAGGGTCGCTCGACGCCCCGACCGGGGCGGCGATGTTCCACGTGGAACACGGCGTACTGACAGCCGTCTAGCGGCCCCTTTGTTGATACCGGTTCCGGCGAGCCCGGGAGCACCAAAATACCTTGAAAAATAGTGTTTTGAGGGCCCTATTTATGCCCCGTTTTGATACAATGCGCCGCTTGTGTGTTGAGGATATCGAATGACCGACGAAACAGAATATACTTCCAGTAATATCAAGGTGTTAAAGGGCCTCGAGGCCGTTCGAAAACGCCCCGGGATGTACATCGGCGACACCGATGACGGCACGGGTCTGCACCACATGGTATTCGAGGTCGTCGACAACTCGATTGACGAGGCCCTGGCAGGGCATTGCGACACAATTACGGTCACGATTCACGCGGACGAGTCGGTCACGGTTAGCGATGACGGCCGGGGCATCCCCGTCGATCTACACCCGGAAGAAGGGCGCTCGGCGGCAGAGGTCATCATGACCGTCCTGCATGCGGGCGGTAAGTTCGACGACAATTCCTACAAGGTCTCAGGCGGCCTGCACGGCGTCGGCGTCTCCGTCGTGAACGCCCTGTCCGAACACCTGGTGCTCACGGTTCATCGCGACGGCAAGCTGTACCAGCAGGAATATGTGCACGGTGAGCCGCAGGAACCACTGGCTGTTGTTGGCGACACGGATCGTACTGGCACGACCTTACGTTTCAAGCCTAGCGCCGGCACGTTTACCAACATCGAGTTCCACTACGACATCCTGGCGCGCCGCCTGCGTGAGCTGTCGTTCCTTAACTCGGGCGTTCGTATCCACCTCGTGGATGAGCGCGAGGAGGACAAGGAGGACCTGTTCGAGTACGAGGGTGGCATCAGGGCCTTTGTCGACCACCTCAATCGAAACAAAACACCGATTCACGGGGAGGTCTTCCACTTCACCGTCATGAAAGACGGGGTCGGCGTCGAGGCCGCGCTGCAGTGGAACGATGGCTACCAGGAAAACATGTTCTGCTACACGAACAATATCCCGCAGCGAGACGGCGGTACCCACCTGGCGGGTTTTCGCTCGGCGCTGACGCGCACGCTCAACGGCTACATCGAGAAAGAGCTTTCGAGTCGCAAGGACAAGTTCACCCCGAGCGGCGATGATGCGCGCGAAGGGCTGACCGCGGTGTTGTCGGTCAAGGTGCCGGACCCGAAGTTCTCATCACAGACCAAAGACAAATTAGTTTCATCTGAAATCAAAGGCATCGTTGAGAGTGCCATGGCCGGGCGCCTCGAGGAGTTCCTGCTCGAGCACCCGCAGGAAGCCAAGTCGATTGTCTCGAAGATCGTGGATGCGGCACGCGCACGGGAGGCCGCGCGCAAGGCTCGCGAGATGACGCGCCGCAAAGGCGCGCTGGACGTTGCCGGCCTGCCGGGCAAGTTGGCCGATTGCCAGGAAAAGGATCCCGCCCTGTCCGAACTGTTCCTGGTGGAGGGCGACTCCGCCGGCGGTTCTGCGAAGCAGGGCCGCGACCGACGCACACAGGCGATCCTGCCGCTCAAGGGCAAGATTCTGAATGTCGAGAAAGCGCGGTTTGACAAGATGCTGCAGTCGGCTGAGGTTGGCACGTTAATCACGGCCCTTGGCACAGGCATCGGACGTGAGGATTTCGATCCCGACAAGCTCCGCTACCACCGCATCATCATCATGACTGACGCTGACGTCGACGGCTCCCATATCCGGACGCTGTTGTTGACCTTCTTTTACCGGCAGATGCCCGAGCTCATCGAGCGCGGCCACGTCTATATTGCCCAGCCACCGCTTTACAAGATCAAGCGCGGCAAGCAAGAGGTCTACGTCAAAGACGACGCCGAGCTGAACACGTACCTGCTAAACGCGGCGATGGACAGCGCCGCCCTGTATGTCAATCCCGAGGCGCCGCCGCTTACCGGCGTCGCGCTTGAGACGCTGGCGAAGGAATACATAGCGGTCGAAACCATCATAGAGCGCCTGACCAGCCGTTATGACGAAGCTATCCTGCGGACGCTGGCGGGCCTCCCCGAGGTTACGTCGGACATCGCCGCCGACCTGGATGCTTTGGCCGCATGGACAGGGCGGTTCAACGACGCACTGCCAAAGCACACGGGCGATCGCGCTGAGAACGGCAGTGGAGGAAGCTACACGGCGGTACTCGACCGGGGTGACGAAGATGGCGAGGGCGTACGGATCGCGATCACTAAAGTACAACACGGGCTTGGCACGACGCGTCATATGCCGCGCGAGTTTTTCGACACCAACGAGTATCGCCACGCGGCGGCCCTGGCCGCCAAGCTTGACGATCTCTTGTCGGACGGCGCCTACGCGAAACGCGGTGAGCGCCAAGCGGCGGTTTCCACGTTCGCCGAAGCGGTCGAATGGCTCATGAGTGAAGCGCGACGCGGCCAATCGATTCAACGCTACAAGGGCCTGGGCGAAATGAACCCGGACCAGCTGTGGGATACAACGGTCAACCCGGAAACCCGCCGCCTGATGCAGGTGAAGATCGAAGACGCGGTCAAGGCCGATGAGATCTTTACGACACTCATGGGCGACCAGGTCGAGCCGCGCCGAGATTTCATCGAAAAGAACGCACTGACAGTAGAGAATCTCGATATCTGAATAGCCGGTTACGAGTGAATCTTTTCACTCCTGGCCGGTCATAAAACCCACTTATCATGAAACGCCCGGCGCACGCCGGGCGCATTACCTTCCAAAGGGGAGCAACAGTGAAAAAACTGCTTATCGGCGCCTTGGCGCTATTGACGATTAGCGCATGCGGCCAGGAAGCCGCCGAGCCTGTAACGGCAGAGGCCAAACCGTTGCGGTCGGGAATCGACATCACCGCGATGGACGCCAACGTGAAACCTGGCGACGACTTCTTCTCGTACGTTAACGGCGCATGGATCGAAGCAACGGAAATCCCGGCAGACAAGGGCCGTTATGGTGTGTTCGACATCCTTCGCGACGAGTCGCAGGATGCGGTCAAAGTCATTATCGAAGAGTCGGCCAACGGCGATTTTGAGAAGGGCACCGACGAGCAAAAAGTCGGTGACATGTACAAGTCATTCATGAACTGGGATACGCGCAATGCCCGGGGAACAGAGCCGTTCCAGGCCGAACTCGATCGCATCAACGCGATCGCCGACAAGGACGACCTTGCCGTCTACTTTGCCGAAGTCATGAAGCGCAATCTCGATGCGCCGTTCTCCCTTGGCCAGTACGCGGACTTCAAGGACCCAAATTACTACATGATTTACGCAGGTCAGAGCGGGCTTGGCCTGCCGGACCGGGAGTACTACCTCAAGGAAGACGACAAATCCGAGGATCTCCGCACGCAGTATGTCGCGCACATCGAGAAGATGTATGAGCTTGCCGGACTGGACAATGGTGCAGAAGCATCGCAGACAGTTATGGCGCTCGAGACGCGTCTTGCGAACGAAAACATGACGAAGGAGCGGGCGCGTAACTGGACCGAAAACTACAACAAGGTCGCGCTCGAGGACCTCCCGGAAGTTATGCCGACCTTTAACTGGGATGCCTACATAGCAGAACTGGGCCTGCAGGACGTGGGGCACCTGGTCTTGTTCAACACGGATTACATGAAGGCGCTCGACGGCATTATCGTCGACACGGATCTTGACACCTGGAAGACCTACCTGACATGGACGCAGCTCAACCAGGCGGCATCTCGCCTGACGCGCGAGCTCGACAAGCAAAATTTCGAGTTCTACGGAAAAGCGATGGCTGGTACGGAAGAACAGCGCGCAGATTGGCGCCGCGCGGTTAACACCGTCAATGGCACGCTCGGTGAAGTTGTTGGCAAAGTCTACGTCAAGGAGTACTTCCCGCCCGAGGCCAAGGAGCGGATGCTGGAGCTCGTCGGTAACCTCGTCAAAGCCTACGAGAAGAGCATCAAGGAGCTCGACTGGATGGGCGAAGAGACAAAGGCCGAGGCGCTCGACAAGCTGTCGAAGTTCACGCCGAAGATCGGCTACCCGGACGTTTGGCGCGACTACTCCGCGCTCGATATCGAAGCGGATGACTACTACGGCAATGGCGAGCGCGCGGCTCTCGCTGAGTTCCAGCGACTCATGGATCGCCAGGGCGGCCCGGTTGACCGTACCGAATGGGGCATGACGCCGCAGACGGTAAACGCTTACTACAGCCCGGCGCTCAACGAGATCGTCTTCCCGGCCGCAATTCTGCAGTGGCCGTTCTTCGACATGTCTGCGGACGATGCGGTTAACTATGGCGCCATCGGCGCGGTTATCGGCCATGAGATTGGCCATGGCTTCGACGACTCGGGCAGCACCTTCGACGGTGACGGAGTTATGCGCAACTGGTGGACCGATGAAGATCGCGGCGAATTCGAGAACCGTACCGGCGCATTGATTGCGCAGTATGACGAATTCAAACCGTTCGATGACCTGGCCGTAAACGGCGAGTTTACACTTGGTGAGAACATTGGCGACCTCGGAGGCATTACGATCGGCCTGCTTGCCTACGAGATGTCACTGGATGGCGAAGAGCCACCGGTCATCGACGGCTTTACCGGAATTCAGCGCGTTTTCCTGGGCTTTGGCCAGGTGTGGCGCGGCCAGTATCGTGACGAAAGGCTGCGTCTGCAGATTGGTACGGACCCGCACTCACCATCGATGTATCGCGCGAACGGGCCGGTCCGCAATGTGCCGGAATGGTATGAGGCTTTCGGTGTTACCGAGACCGACGCGCTGTACCTGCCTCCGGAGGAGCGCGTAAAGATTTGGTAAACCAGTGACCGACAACCGCAACTTCGTTTTCGCGATAGCCGTTTTTATCGCGCCTGTCGTTGTCGCGTGGTACGGGCTTTCCGTCACGGCGGCAGTGGGCATCGTCATTCTGCTGCTGCTGTGCCGCTGGTTCATCACCCTGAGCGGGATCATTGCTCCCGAAAAAACGCCGGAACTGGTCTTGGCGACCATTTCCGCGAGCCACTTCGTTGAGAAGGTTCGCTGGAGCATGGACAGGCTTGGCGTCGACTATGTCGAGGAGACCTCAGGCGGTACGCTTGGCGCGTATTTTCGGGGACGAACGGTCCCACAGCTCAAGGTGCGAACCGGACACGTTCGCTCGGTCATCGGCAACTCGCCCGATATCCTCAGGTACCTGTACGGCCGCTATCTGCATAACGACCCCGAGCGAGCCGCTTTTCTTGAGCCGACAACCGAGCGCCTCGAGTTTGAGCGACGCCTCGACCGATACGGCGTCAGTCTGCAGGTGTGGGTCTACTATCATTTGCTGCATGATCGCAGCCTTGCGCTGCATGCGTGGGGGGCGGACAGCCCGGCGACACCGGCCTGGCAGCGCGTGGTATTGCGCGCTCTCTTTCCACTCCTGGCCCGGCTTATCCGCTTCTCGTTCAAAATCGACGACACCAACTACGCCCGCTCCGTGGCGCACATCGAGCAACTCCTGGCCGACATTGATGCGGACCTGACCGATGGGCGGCGCTCGTTGCTCGGCGGCAGCGAAACGAACTATACGGACATCCAGTTTGCCGCATTCACCGGCCTTTGGCTGATGCCTGCCGGCTATGGTGGAGGCAAGGCCGACGCGGTGCGCATCGAGCGCGACCGGGCGCCGGTCGGCATGCGTACCGACATCGAACGCTGGATTGACGCGTTTCCAAGAGCGGTGCCCTGGGTAGAAAAAATGTACGAATCAAGAAAGGACGCAGAATGAACAGATACACGCTTGTGATTACAGTCTTGCTCCTCGGCGCCTGCGCCGCCAGCGAACCGGAAGAAGAGCGCCCCGACGCCATCGATGACTTCATTCACGTGAGTGAGCTTGAAGGGGTTCGCAAGATGCGTACCGTCGATCGGGTTGACCACATCGTCCTCAATGACAACTATGTCATCGTGGAATCACGCAGGGACCAATACCTCCTCGCCTACATGAGCCCGTGCCACGAGGTTTATGACAGGACGAGGCAGCCCGACTACCGGAGCGACCCTCGGGCCTTATGGGTGGACAGGGATACCTACCGCGGCTGCCGTATCAAGGCGCTGTATCCGATTACTGAGGCACAGGCACTTGAGCTCCAGGAAATGGCGCGACTGCCCGGCGAGCGCTAGTCCTTGTCCTGATACTCGGAGCTGATCTCGCGCATCTTGCCTTCGATCCAGTCCTGCACCACGAGGTTTGTCTCCTTGGGTGCGCGACCCTGTGCGCTAATTGGCGGGCCAATACAGAACCGTACTGTTCCTGGCCGCTTGGCAAATTCGCGTTTCTGCCAGAAGTCTCCCGCATTGTGGGCAACCGGCAGGATCATCACATTCGCTTCTTTCGCGAGCGCCGCGCCTGACACGCCATACTTTCGCGTTTCACCCGGCGGCACACGCGTACCCTCGGGAAATATCGTCACGCAGATGCCGTCTGCGAGCCGTTTCTTGCCCTGCCGGATAACCTGCTTGACCGAAGACGTACCCGCGCTGCGCTTGATTGCTATGGGCTGCAAAGTCAGGCCCATGCCCCACCCGATAATCGGCGTTAAGACGATCTCGCGTTTTACGACCCAGCAGGTGCGGGGAAACAGCGGCACGTGACCATAGGTCTCCAGCAACGACGTGTGTTTGATCATGATGACGCAGGGCTCGTCGGGGATGTTCTCCTGTCCCTCGACCACGACCTTCATGCCGCAGATGAAGCCGCCCCACCAGTTGGTCAGCGCACAGAAGCCGGAGCAGACGGCCCAGCCCCAGGTCCGCGGCGCCCAGAACAGGAGCATCAAAATCACGCAGGTAAGCAACAAAACCGGGAAGCCGACAAGGTAGAACAGTACCGCTCTCAACCACTGAACCATGCAACTATTTCCTAGTGAGGGTCGCCGCCAGTGCGGCAAGATCGTCGAATATAGGAACAGAAGACAGGCTGTCCGGCAACTCGGACGCCGTCTTCTCGCCATTGCCAGTGCGTACCAGCATGGGCCTTGCGCCTGCCGCAGCCGCGGCCTGCAGGTCGCGGAGCGAATCGCCGACCACGGGAACGCCCTCAAGCGTCGTTTTGTAATGCAACGCCAACCGCCGCAGCAACCCGGGAGCGGGCTTGCGACAACGGCATTGTGCGTCCGGGCTATGTGGGCAAACGACGATTCGGTCGACCCGCCCGCCCTCGGTCTGGACCAAACGGCGGAGTTTGCGGTGCATCGCGCGCAGGGCGTTACGATCGAACAGGCCTCGCGCGAGCCCCGATTGGTTGCTGGCCACAGCGACGGTGTACCCGGCCTTGCTCAGGTCGGCAATTGCCACGATACTGCCAGGAAGTGGCCGCCATTCGTCGACATTTTTCACGAACTCCCGGGAATCGCGATTAATCACCCCGTCTCGGTCGAGGATGATCAGCCCTTTTGGTGCGAGCTCGCCCGTCATATCAACCCAGGGAAAGCCTCGAAATATCGGCAACGTCGAGAAAAAGGGCCCGAAGTTCGCCTAAAAGAGCCAATCGATTGTTTTTAATGGCATCGTCGTCCGCCATCACCATGACATCGTCAAAGAAGCGATCGACCGGGTCTCGCAAGTCGGCGAGTTCGTTGAGGATCTCCGCATATCGACGCTGTTCAAGCATCGGGGCTACCTTTTCGCGGGAGTTTCGGAGCGCATTGTGCAGCGCCTCTTCGGCGTCGAGCTCGAACAGCTTCTCGTTGACCGCCAGGCCTTCCGGGTCGCCGGCCTTGCGCAGGATGTTAGCGATACGCTTGTTGGCCGCGGCCAGGCTTGCGGCCTGCTCGAGACGTGAGAATGTCTGCACAGCGGCCAGTCGCCGGTCAAAGTCGACGAGCGAGGCAGGGCTCCTCACCAATACAGCATCAAATGTCTCTGTTCCGAGCTTCGTATCCCGGTCCAGGAAGTACCGTCGCAGCCGCTCACTGATAAACGCATAGAGGTCGGCAGCAATTTCGTCGTTGTCCGGCTTGCCGTCGGGCTGCTCGCCAACGGCTTTGGCAATCAGCGCCTGCAGGTCAATGTCGAGCCCTCGCTCGATCAGGATGCGGACGATTCCGAGGGCCGCGCGACGCAGGCCGAAAGGATCGCGGTTGCCACTCGGCTTCTTGCCGATCGAGAACACACCAGCCAGCGAGTCGAGCTTGTCCGCAACGGCGAGTATCTGCCCGGCCGCGGAGTCAGGCAGTTCGTCGCCGGAGAACCTCGGCAAATACTGTTCGCCAATTGCGTCCGCAACATCGCCGGGCTCGCCATCGGCCAGCGCATAGTAACGCCCCATCGTGCCCTGCAAATCCGGGAATTCGCCGACCATGCCGGTCACGAGGTCGCACTTCGCGAGCGCCGCGGCGCGCGCAACGACAGCGGCATCGGCACCCAGCTCGGAGGCCAGCCACGCGGCGATGCGAGCAACGCGCTGGCTCTTGTCGAACAGGCTGCCAAGGCCGCGCTGGTAAACGACATCGCGCAGGGTTTCTTCGCGACTTGAGATCGGGCTCTTGCGGTCGCTGTTCCAGAAGAACGCGGCATCGGCAAGGCGTGGACGAATAACACGCTCATTACCCTCGATCACCTGCTCGGGATCCTTGCTTTCGATATTCGCGACAGTGATGAAATGAGGCAACAGCTTGCCACTGTCATCGGCGACCGGGAAGTAACGTTGATGTCCGGTCAGCGTTGAGATCACAACCTCGCGCGGCAGGTCGAGATACAGCTCGTCAAACGCACCGACGATCGGCACGGGCCACTCGACCAGGGCGGTGACCTCGTCGTACAGGAGCTCTCCGTCAACAACATTGCCGCCGGACTGTTGGGCCGCCGCGCTGACGCCGTCACGAACCATGTCGCGGCGACGCAGGAAGTCGGCGATAACGTAGCCTTCTTTTTCGAGAGCGCCGAGATAGTCACCCGGCGTTGCAATCGACACCGGGCCGCTGGCATGGAAGCGATGCCCGCGTGACTCGCGGCCGGCCGGGATGCCCATTACCGACCCTTCGATGACGTTCTTGCCGTGTAACAGGACGACCCAATGCACGGGCCGCACGAATTCCGCATCGCCTGCACCCCAGCGCATACGGCGCGGAACAGGCAGCGCCGCCAGCGCCTGCTCGACAATCCCGGGCAGCATCTCGGCTGCGGTTTTGCCTTGCTCGAGACTGCGGAACGAGAGCCACTCACCTTTGTCGGTCTGCTCGCGGCCAAGCTCGTCCACAGTCACGCCGCACTTGTTAGCAAAAGCTGTCGCGGCCGGCGTCGGGTTGCCGTCGCCGTCAAAGGCGACTTTTGTGGGCGGGCCCTTCTTGTCGACCTCGCGATCGTCCTGCTTGATGGCGAGCTTTTCGACCAGCACGGCCAGGCGACGCGGACTGGCGTAGGTATGTACGTCCCGGTGCGACAGTCGCGCTTCGTCGATCGCGGCGGTCAGGCCCTCGCCGAAAGCTGTCATCAGCTGGCGCAGCGCTTTGGGGGGAAGCTCCTCTGTGCCAATTTCAACGAGAAAGTCGTCGTTGCCACTCATGACGATTCTCCTTTCTTTGACGAGCCCTCGGTCGACTTAAGCCTCGCCGATTCAGCCCTTGCGGATTCAGCCCTTGCGGATTCAACCCTTACCGATTCAACCATAGGGAAATCAAGCGCTTCGCGACTTGCATAATAGGCCTCACAAATTGCGCGAGACATTGCGCGCACACGCAGAATAAAGCGCTGTCTTTCGGTCACCGAAATCGCCTGGCGCGCATCAAGCAAATTGAACGTATGCGAGGCGGTGAGCATCTGTTCATAAGCCGGGAGCGCCAGGCCCAGCTCGATCAGGCGCTCGCCTTCATGCTCCGCATGATCGAAGGCATTGAATAGCGCATCGATATCAGCTTCCTCAAAGTTATACCTGGACTGCTCCACCTCGTTCTGGTGATAGACGTCACCATAGGTGATTCGGCCAAGTGGACCGTCGGTCCAAACCAGGTCGTAAATGCTCTGCACGTCCTGCAAATACATCGCGAGGCGCTCGATACCATAAGTAATCTCGCCCGTGACCGGGCGGCACTCCAGGCCACCGACCTGCTGGAAGTACGTAAACTGCGTGACCTCCATGCCGTTGAGCCAGACCTCCCAGCCGAGACCCCATGCGCCGAGTGTCGGCGATTCCCAGTTGTCCTCCACAAAGCGAATGTCATGCACCGTTGGGTCGATGCCGATGGCCTCGAGCGAGCCAAGATACATTTCCTGAATATCGTCGGGCGAGGGTTTCAGGACCACCTGGTACTGGTAGTAATGCTGCAGGCGGAACGGGTTATCGCCATAGCGACCATCCGTTGGCCGCCGGCTTGGCTGCACGTAGGCTGCCGACCAGGGCTCGGGCCCTACGGCCCGCAAGAAAGTTGCCGGATGAAACGTACCGGCACCCATCTCCATATCGTACGGCTGCATGATCACGCAGCCACGCTCGGCCCAGTATTGCTGGAGCTTGAGAATCAGGTCCTGGAAGCTGAGCGCCCCGGAGGTTGTTTGGGCGGGTGTATCGGCGTTCATTGCGGGTGTCACGGCGGCTTCAAAGGCGCGAAGTATAACGATTTTTTGGCCATGGATGGCCGAACTTCGTCGACCCCCCCTCGTCGAGGAACAACGCCTCCGCACACGCCTCGCGTGTTTGGTCCGCAAACCGGAATTCGATCCGCGTGCCAGCTCGGCTATGGATGCGGAAACGTTGTTCCTCGACGAGGACTTTCGCACCAAAAAGGTGCGCCAGCCGGGCAATCTGCACTATAATGGTGCGCATCGGGCTTTCGCCTGATCAACAACACCTTATATAACAATCACTTACGCGTTGCCCCATTTTGGCACACTTCATGCAAATAGAAAGCTAACCGGGTCGCCGTTGGCGGCCACTTTTTTTGTTTGCCTGAAAACCGGAGGAACCCCATGAAGGCCGCAGAAGTAATCGCCCTTATCAAAGAGGCAGAGGTCAAATTTGTCGATTTTCGTTTTACGGACAGCATTGGCAAAGAACAACACGTAACCGTGCCCGCGCACACCATTGACGATGACGTCTTCGAAGACGGCAAGATGTTCGACGGGTCGTCGATCTCCGGCTGGAAGGGCATTAATGAGTCGGACATGATCCTGATGCCGGATCCGGCGTCGGCCGTTGTCGACATCTTTCCGGACGAACCGACGTTGAACCTGCGTTGCGATGTCGTCGAGCCGTCGACGATGCAGGGCTACGATCGCTGCCCGCGTTCACTCGCGCAGCGCGCCGAGGCTTACCTGCAGTCGACGGGCGTTGCCGATGCGGCGTACTTCGGTCCAGAGAACGAGTTCTTCGTTTTCGATCATGTGAGCTGGGACGACACGATGCAGGGCGCGTTCTACAAGGTCGATTCGGACGAGGGTGCCTGGAACACGGATCGCAGTATGGAAGATGGCAATACTGGCCACCGGCCCACCGTAAAGGGCGGCTACTTCCCGGTTCCGCCAGTCGACTCACTGCACGATATTCGCGGCTCCATGTGCCTCGCAATTGAGGAGCTCGGCGTCCTGACCGAAGTGCATCACCATGAAGTCGCCACGGCCGGACAGTGTGAAATTGGCACCAAATTCAACACCTTGGTGCGCAAGGCCGACGAGGTCCAGATCATGAAGTACGCGGTGCACAATGTGGCACACGCCTACGGCAAGACAGCGACCTTCATGCCGAAGCCTCTCGTCAACGACAACGGTAATGGCATGCACGTGCACCAGTCGCTCTTCAAAGACGGCGAAAACCTCTTCTCGGGCGACGGTTACGGCGGGCTCTCCGAAACGGCGCTGTATTACATCGGCGGCGTCATCAAGCACGCCAAAGCGATCAACGCGTTCTGCAACCCGTCAACGAACAGTTACAAACGCCTGGTGCCGGGTTTTGAAGCACCGACAATTCTTGCGTACTCGGCGCGCAACCGATCCGCGTCAATTCGTATTCCCTACATCGCAAATCCGAAGGGCCGTCGCATCGAAGTGCGCTTCCCGGATTCGACGTCGAACCCGTACCTGGCATTCGCCTCACTGATGATGGCCGGCCTGGACGGCATCCAGAACAAGATCCACCCGGGCGACGCCATGGACAAGGATCTGTACGACCTGCCGCCTGAAGAGGAAAAGGAGCTCAAGCTCGTCGCGTTCTCGCTTGAAGAGGCACTGCTGGCGCTGGATGAGGACCGCGACTTCCTGAAAGCGGGCGGCGTCTTCAGCGATGACCTCATCGATGCCTATATCGACCTCAAGATGGAAAACGTCACGCGCCTGCGCATGGCGACGCATCCGGTCGAATTTGACATGTACTACAGCCTCTAAAGGCCAAAACTGTGAACCGGGCGGCGTTTTTGGCCGCCCGGTCACTAGCCCGAAATATGCTTACGCTGTTATGCTAACTGCATGGAAAAACGAACGATTCTCGCCTTACTCGGTCTGCTTGCGGCCGGCGCCGTTGTGGCCGATGCTTACACGTGGACGGACGAAGAAGGAATTGTTCATTTTTCCGATCGACCGGTACCTGGCGCAACGCGCATCGTACTTGCCGAACCGAACAGCGGGCGATCTCCAGCACCACGCGCAAGCGCGGCCCCGGCCACCACAGAAAGCGAAGACAGCGCGGACGACACGGGTCCTTTCCGTTATGAGAGTTTTGAAGTCACGTCGCCTGGCGCGGAAGAAACGCTGTGGAACCTAGAGGGCGTCCTCAACGTGTCGTTGTCACTGTCGCCGGCTCTGCAGCCCGGCCACCAGATTCGGGTGTATTTCGACGGCAACCAGCAGATGGTCACCGGCACGAGCTTCCAGCTCGAGGAGGTGTGGCGGGGTGTACACAATCTGCAGGCGGAAGTGCTGGACGAGACGGGCCAGATGATGATTCGCACACGGACGAATCGCTTTTACGTCCAACAGGCGACCGTCCGCTAAAGCGTGACGGCTCGGGCGACGGCCCGCTTCGCAGCAAAGCAAACCGCATACTCGACAGCCTGAATTCGGGCGTCATCCTGCTTGATGACAGCCTCCTGATTATCGACCTCAATCCCGCCGCCGAAAACGTCCTCGGGATCAGCCGCAGGCGCGCACGAGGTCAATCACTTCTCCAGCTGGTCGATGATGAGCCGGAGCTCCGGGAAATCCTCAGCCGCGTCGCCGCAACCGGCGACCGCTACGCGAACCAGATACACCTGTCGCCGACCGAGGTACACGCCGACGAACGCACGGTTGAGTGCCGGGTGTCGCCAATCGACATCGACGGTGCTGCGCTGCTGGTTGAAATGACCGACGTAACACGCCGCAACCAGATCAGCCGCGAGAACGCGCTGTTGATTCAGCACGGTGCGGGTCGGCAGATGATTCGACAGCTTGCGCATGAGATAAAGAACCCCCTCGGTGGTATCCGCGGTGCAGCGCAGCTGCTGGAGCGTCAACTCGATGATGCAGAGCAGCGAGAATACACGGATGTCGTTATCAGCGAGACAGATCGGCTCGCAGGACTGGTCGATACTCTGCTTGGCCCGGGCGGCCCGCCAAATAAGCAGCCAGTCAACGTGCACGAACTCCTCGAGTACGTCGTGCGCCTTATCGAGGCGGAAGACCAGAAACAACTGACCGTGCACCGCGATTACGATCCGGGCCTGCCGCAGATCGACCTCGATCGCGACCAGATGGTGCAGGCGTTCCTGAACCTCGTGCGCAATGCGGTCGCCGCGCTTGATGGCCATGGCACCCTCACGCTGCGAAGCCGAGCCGTTACCAACTTTACGATCGGCGACGTTCGACATCGCGTCATTGCAACGATAGAAATCGAAGACGACGGACCGGGCATTCCCGCGGACCTGCAAGACTCGGTGTTCTATCCGCTCGTCACCAGCAAGCCCGAAGGCACTGGCCTCGGTCTACCGGCGGCACAGGAACTGATCAGCCGACACGGGGGACTCATCGAGTTCGAGTCTCGTCCGGGACGCACGGTCTTTAGTGTGCGCATCCCGCTGGACCAGGCAGGCACCAATGGCTAGCCGGCCGATCAACGCATGGATCGTCGATGATGACCAGTCGGTGCGCTGGGTGCTCGAAAAAGCGCTCAAGCAGGCGGACATGGAAACACGCAGTTTCGAGCGAGCCGAGCACCTGCTCGAGGCACTGGGCGAAGGTGTTCCGGATGTTCTGATAACCGACGTCCGCATGCCGGGCATGAGCGGTCTCGCGCTGCTCGAACGACTTCGTGGCAACTACCCAGAACTACCCGTCATAGTAATTACCGCACATTCCGATCTCGAGAACGCTGTAGCCGCTTACAAGGGCGGCGCGTTCGAGTATCTGCCGAAACCATTCGATATCGACGAGGCTGTCGATCTCGTCCGCAAAGCGGCGCGCCTCAACGGGAATGCATCCCAGGATGTTGACGAGCCTGCGAGCGCGATGGCGTCAATGATCGGCCAGGCGCCCGCAATGCAGGAGGTCTTTCGTTCGATCGGCCGCCTCGCCGGGTCGAGCATGACCGTCCTGATCACCGGCGAGTCCGGCACGGGTAAGGAGCTTGTTGCGCGCGCCCTGCACGATCATAGCCCGCGGGCGAATAAACCGTTCATTGCGCTGAACACATCGGCTATCGCATCGGAGCTTCTCGAATCCGAGCTGTTCGGCCACGAGCGAGGCGCCTTCACCGGCGCCGACTCGCGGCGTATCGGGCGATTCGAACAGGCCGACGGCGGAACCCTGTTTCTCGATGAAATCGGCGACATGTCGCCGGGTCTGCAAACACGTTTGTTGCGCGTCCTTGCTGAAAGCGAGTTCTACCGAGTCGGTGGGCAAGCCGCAATCAAGGTGGACGTGCGCGTGATTGCTGCGACGAATCAGGATCTTACCAGGGCGGTGAAAGAGTCCCGGTTCCGGGAAGATCTTTATCACCGGCTTAATGTCATCCGGATCAACACCCCGCCCCTACGGCAACGTCTGGAAGACATACCGCAGCTGCTGCAACACTACCTGGCTGAGGCCGCCGAGGAACTGGGCTCAACACCCAAAAGCCTCGACGCTGAAGCGATGGACACGCTACAGGCGTTTAACTGGCCGGGCAATGTCCGGCAGCTCGTTAATGCTACGCGACGACTGACGGTGACGGCGCCCGGTAGCGTGATATCCGCCCAGGACATTCCGGGCGATCTCGGCGGCGCGGAGTCGTCACAACGGGCCGCCAAAGAGTGGACGCGGGTGCTTGCAACATGGGCTGAACGGCAGCTACGTAACAGCGAAGAACCCTTGTTGGACAAAGCCATACCCGAGTTCGAAAAGACACTCATCGAGATTGCGATGGCACGTACCAACGGGCATCGCCAGGAAGCGGCAAAGCTGCTTGGTTGGGGGCGTAATACGCTGGCACGGAAGATGAAAGCGCTGCACCTGGAGTGAGAATCATCATTGACAATCTGGCCGGGCCAGAAGTCAAAGCACTTCTCGCTGACCACCTGCAGAGCATGGCCGATCACTCACCGCCTGACTGCGTCCATGCGCTGGACCGTGAAAAGCTGCGCGCTCCCGATATCACCTTCTGGTCCGTTTGGGGCGACGAGGAGCTGTTAGGCTGCGGCGCGCTCAAGGAGCTCGACCCGTCACACGGTGAAATCAAATCGATGCGCACGGCCGCTGTACGCCTCGGCAAAGGCGTCGGCAGCGCCCTGGTAAGGCACATCGTTGCGACGGCGACCGAGAGGGGCTATGAACGACTCAGCCTGGAAACAGGATCCGGTGCGGCATTCGAGCCGGCACACTCGCTGTATCTAAAGTTCGGGTTCGAGTTTTGTGGGCCGTTCGGGGATTACGCGCCGGGCTCATTCTCCCGCTTTATGACCTTACGTCTGTAATCGAGCGATGATCGTCCAGGGAAGGGGTTCGCGCCCCCCGCGGGGGGATGCTATTCGCGAAACTTAAAGTGAATTCCAGGAATGTTCCCGCGGTAACGTAGAACGACCGCTGTCACCGATAGTGGGCGTTCTGCGAGTACTTGGCGAGCATCCGCTAACGGCCCAGAAGGAGACGTTGAGTTACTGCTTCGAGCAGCAGCTGTCTCCCTCCTGAATCGGCGGGCACTTGACGTCACCGTAGGAACAATACACACAACAATCGCCTTGCTTAGGCTTTAGCAAAGTACCGCAGCCCTCACATTCGTAGAAAAACTGGCACGCATCAGTGGGCATCATCTCTCGTTTCGAGTGTCCACAGTCTGGGCAGGTGATCGTTGAGTACAGCTCCAATGTTTCTGAGTCCAAGAGTTTTGTCGATCATGCCTCACAAATTTCCCGCTTTGCTACATGGTCCCGTAAAAAAGGAACCCCTGAACGGTCAGGAACGTAAGCAGTGCAATAACAAAGGCTGCATGAAAATTCTTGTTTCGGGTGACCATTGCAATCCCCGATAAGACAATACTGAGTGACTGCCCTAAGTAATAGGTGACGCCAAGCCCCAAGAAATAGTCGGTACCCTTAGTCAAGGCAACACCGCTATCGACAAATTGCATTATTAGGAATGTCCCGAAGATCCAGGCACGTTTTGCGTAATAGTAGTCCTCAAAACCGTCATAGCCCGACAAGTTAACGGGAGACAACAATGCGCACATTAAGAAAACAAGAAAAGCATAAAGGATGACAAGCAGATAGGCGCCAAATGTCCAGATCTCGATCTCGTTCAGGTTAAATTCCCACCACCACCAAAACACCGAGTACATGAACATGGTTATTACCCAGCTCAAATGCACCCAATAGGGCCTTGCCACCTCCGGGTGCTGAATAATTCGGCTGACACCCAGCAGGAGCTGTGCCATACCGAGGCCGATGATGATGGACGTGAGAATCGAGATGTATTCGAAAGCGTCCATTTGGATAGATCTGTCCCGTTGGTTGGTCTTTGACTAGGGATTCTGCAATTAAGTTGACCGGCCGATTTGGGTCAGTACCAGACGCTCAAACTATAACACCTGAACGGCTGCTCTCGAGCCTACACCGGCCGTGCGCCGCTCGCGAAACTCAGAGCTGCAACGAACCCACAAGCTCAGCGACCGATCCAATGCCTTGCTCTTGCATGTAGTCCAGCAGACCGGCGTTGATCTTTTTGCACACGAGAGGGTCGTAGAACAGCGCCGTACCAATACCGACAGCTGTTGCACCCGCAATCATGAACTCAATGGCGTCGTTCGCTGTCGTAATGCCGCCCTGCCCGATGATCGGCACGTTGTGTGCCTTAGCGACCTGGTACACCTGGTGCACTTTGAGCAGAGCGATCGGTTTGATGGCCGGGCCGGACAGGCCGCCCTGCACGTTGCCGATGATCGGTTTGCGCTTCGCTGTATCGATAGCCATACCCATAAGCGTGTTGATACACGCGAAGCCGTCGGTACCGGCCTCGATGCACAGGCGTGCATTCTCCTGGATGTTCGTCTGGTTCGGCGACAGCTTCGTGATTATCGGCTTCGAAGTGACGGCGCGGCAAGCGGCAACGACGCGCGCGGACATTTCGGGATCATTGCCGAACGCCACACCACCCTCCTTGACGTTCGGGCAGGAGATGTTGATCTCGATGGCGTCGATATCGGAATCGTCGAAACGTCGCGTTACGTGCTCGTATTCTTCGACCGTCGAGCCCGACACATTCGCGATGAATCGTGTCTCCGCAAAATCGAGCCCGGGAAGAATGTCGTCCACGACCTTGTCGACCCCGGGGTTCTGCAGGCCGATTGCATTGAGCATGCCGTCCGGCGTCTCGTAGACACGATGGGGCGAATTACCAAGGCGGGCCTCGCCGGTTGTGCCTTTGAGGCAGACGGCCCCGACGTCACTGTTCGAGTAGCCCTCGACGCGCGTGTATTCTTCGCCGAAACCAACACAACCCGAAAGCAATACGATCGGCGACACCATTTGCAGGCCACAGAATTCCGTATGCAGTGGATTGTTCGTCATCGCGGCGGCATTCTACCCGAATGTTCTCTGTCATTCTTTACGAGCCGGAAATTCCGCCAAACACGGGCAATATCATCCGCCTGTGTGCAAATACAGGCGCCAGCCTGCACCTGGTCGAGCCGCTGGGGTTCGAGCTGGACGAGAAGCGCCTGCGCCGTGCCGGACTGGACTACCGTGAATTTGTAGACGTACAAACGCACGGTTCGCTGGAAAAGTGCCTCGAGTCCCTGGACCGGCCACGTGTATTTGCGTTATCGACGAAGAACTCGACGCGTTATGACCGGGCCGTATTCAAAGGGGGCGACGCGCTGCTATTCGGGCCGGAAACGCGCGGCCTGCCAAAGAGCGTGCTGGAGGCATTACCATCCGAACAGCGCCTGCGCCTGCCTATGCAGGAAGGCAACCGCAGCCTGAATCTATCCAATTCGGCTGCGGTCGTCCTGTACGAGGCGTGGCGTCAGCAGGGGTTTCCGGGAGGGAGCTAGGCCGGCTCGATATTGCTGTTCATGCGGAACTGGTTGCCAGGGTCATACTGCGCCTTGACCTGGCGCAGGCGGTCGTAATTTGGCCCGAAGTTGCGGGCGACGCGCGAGTCGCCTTCCTGCTCAATGTTGTCGTAATAGCCAAGAGAATGGCTTTCGAGCGCGGCATGCCATTGCCGGCACATAGCCTTGCCTTCTTCATCCTCTGCCGGATCCGACCAGCCGGTGAAGAAGACGATCATGGTTTGCGCGTCGCGATGCGGGAACGAAGCGTCGGCAGAGCCGAAATCACTGACGGCACCACCACAGGTGTGCGTGAAAATGGCGGCGCGCGGATCTGCAATGTAGGACTCCACCATGTCATCCACCAGCCCCTGCGAGAACTCACCAATCATGGCGTTCTTGGCATAGGAGCGGATACCGTGTGCAACAGCGGCGTCCTCCTGGGTCTGCATTACCTTGTAATCCTGCATCTTGACGTCGTCGACAAGCGGCTTGCCGAGTGCCCGCAGCGGTGCGATTTCTTTCTCGCCCTGGGCGGGGTCGCCGTTGTAGACAACCTCCATCGCGATAACGTGACCGAGTTCGGGATGCGTAACCATTGCCGGGCCTGTGTAGAGCTCCCTTGAGAGCCCGCCTTGCCACTCGGCGTAAAAATCGAGGACGTCGCGCGCCTGGTCGATCGGCCAGACAATCATTCCCGACAGAACGTTGCGGTCAAAGTCATGCAGCTGAAAATCGAACTGCGTCACGACGCCAAAGTTGCCACCACCGCCTTTGATCGCCCAGAACAAGTCGGGTTCGTTGTCGGCACTAACGGTTCTGATTTGCCCGTCAGCCGTGATGATCTCGGCGCTGAGCAGATTGTCGATCGTAAGGCCGTACTTGCGGTTTAACCGACCGAAGCCGCCACCCGTCGTGTAGCCACCGACGCCTGTATGAGACACAACCCCGGCGGTCGTCACGAGCCCGTGCGGTAGCGAGGCATCGTCGAGATGACCAAGCAGCGCACCACCACCCGTGAGCGCGCGCTTGGCGTTGGCGTCGATGCCGACGTTATGCATTTGCGACAAATCGATCATCAAGCCGTCATCACAAACCGACTTGCCGGGCCAGCTATGGCCGCCGCCGCGCACGGCCGTAAGGAGGCCGCGTTCGCGTGCGAAGGTTACAGCATGTGAGACATCCTCACTCGACAGGCAGCGCGCGATTAGCGCCGGGTGCTTGTCATGCATGCCGTTCCAGATACTGCGGGCACCGTCATAATCCGGATCGCCCGAAAGCAGGACGGGGCCACTCATGGCCTCGCCGAGCTCTTTGATTGCCGCCTTCTCAAGTTCTATTTCAGCCCCGTCCAGCGACACGGCCCTGATGCTCGTGTTTGCCTCGGTTGCAACCGGCGCCTTTTTGCCGCATGCCGTGAGTACCGGGAAGGTAGCTGCCACGCCGGCAGCCAGTGTCGTCTTGCAGAATTTACGTCGGTCCATGTTGAGCGCTCCTTATTATTCTTGTAATAGTTAAAGGGTAGTAGCTCCAGCCGCTTTCGCCAGTTGATTGGGGTTATTGCGCCAATGCGGTCTCCGGGTGGAACGTGTACCAGGCGAACCAGAAGAGACGAATCGGGTAGTAGGTTTCGCCCT
>Ga0316196_10000044_pt1 | contig 30562 bp, 33 predicted proteins | sample Eddsed2cm_MG_FD_204938 | JGI IMG/M metagenome (GOLD analysis project Ga0316196, IMG submission 204938) | Coastal sediment microbial communities from Maine, United States - Eddy sediment 2 cm | ecosystem: Environmental > Aquatic > Marine > Coastal > Sediment | place: USA: Maine | collected... | reverse complement strand
GTCTTAGAGAGGCGTTTCCGCTGGTGAAAACGCGCCTCTAAGCTGGTCTCGGTTCGCCTGTGGGCTACCAACTCGAGTTGTTTCAATGGATTGCCGTGGCCCGACCCCAATGTCTGTGCTTGCGCAGATCCGTCGAGCCTTCGGACAGGCCATGGAACAGAGCGCCGAGCCGAAGGCGGCCGCGAATGCGGGCTTCGATGGATATCGTTGTCCCCGCTGCGGCATTGGCCGTTTGATGCTTGTGGCGTTCGCGCCCGCCCCGGCTGCGCTGATCCGAGCGCAACCCCCACCGAGGATCGCCGCGCCCATGTACTGAGCCAACATATATTCCGGCGGGCGCACCACCGAGACTGCCCCCGGACAGGCCCCGGAACCCGGGCCTGCGCCCGCGCACATCCCGACGGCCAGTTTGGACTAGAATTACAGCCAAAGGGTCGGGAAACGAGGGTGGCGGATGCCGGTCGAAGGCGTTAACTGCAGGGAGCGGCACAGGCACTGCGCGAAGTTCCGCTATGCCCCAGCCGCCCTCAGAAATACAATTCCCTTAATACAGGTGGACACCGTGCCGACGTCTGGCCGGCTCAGTCCAACTCACGTTTATCCGTCATGCTGCTCACGACGGATAAAAGCTTAGTAGTTCGGCTTTAAACAGGACATGACATGCCGACTATTCTGAGAATCACGGGACTAACGTTGCCGAACAATCGCATACACTCGAACCGCAAAAAGCGCCGCTCGTTCCTCGCTCTGCTTTTTCAGGCCGGTGATGCGAAGCGTTAGAGTTTATTAGAGCCTATTAGAGAATATGGCAGAAATTAACTACCTGTTTCGAAAACCAAAGTATCCTGTGTTGATAGAAACAGACTTGAGAGTATTTGGGGTTCGTAATGGTCAGAAGATCGAAAGGCTACGCACGAAAGAGTTGTTCACGAAAAAGGACTCATATACGCTTATTGATTCAACAGGAGAAGGTTGGATGTTTATGCCGGAAAAAAGCGTAATCAGCCCTTTTTCTATAAATAAGCAATGGACAAAATTGAAGATAATCGAATTTTTTAATTCCACCCTCACTAACTTGGGAATCTCTGAAAGGTTTGAGGCAGGGAGTCTTTCAAACAAAAGGCTGGACAAAATAATCAATGATATCGTTGAATTTGAAGGTAAGCTCTAAAAATGCACCCAAGTTCGCGCTTCGCGCGGGACCTCGCTTATCGCTCGGCTCATTGGCTTTGATGTTGCAAATCAGCGGAAACACGGGGTTTCGTTCTATGAAGCCCAGTGTGCCTTTCTTGATGCTAGGCGCGTAATTGCCGAAGATCTGAGTCATAGCCATGAAGACAAACGGTATTACTGCTTCGGCTCAAACCGAGAAGGCACTGGCATTCTCACCGTTCGGTTCACGTATCGATCTGGCTGCATCCGAATAATTGGTGCGGGCTACTGGCGCAAAGGAAAGAAGGTCTATGAGCAAGCGAATTCGGTATAGCAATGAGCCGGTTGGCGAAATCAAATTGGTGCCAGATTTTCTTCCTTCACCCGAAGAAATGACGCTGAAGAACGAGCAAACGAAGGTCATAATCTCTTTGAGTTCGGAAAGCGTGTCCTTTTGCAAGGAGGCGGCGAAGAAGCATCACACTCAGTACCAGAAAATGATCAGGCAGCTGCTTGATGAGTGAGTATGTTTCGCAGCAAAAAAGCGCTAACAAGTAAATCCAGCGGACGCTGTAAACGGCGCCGCTGATTTAGGCGTGTGTGCCGGGCATGGCACGAAACTGATCGGGCGGAAGTCCCGATACCAGGTATTCGCGGAGCCGAAGGTTAGGAGACGGGTAAGGGCGTCACTGTGAGGTGGGGTCTGGAGGGAGCCCAGTCCAAAACGGCGGTGCGATGAACAGGAACTGGATATGACGTGTGAGGTAGACGGGGCGAGTGGGGAGGTGACCACGAAGCCCGCCATCTGCAAATGGTCTACGTTCTATAAATCCAGCGTCTATGCCGTGAACGTTTGGTGTCTTACCCTTGGGTGAGAAGTACGGCTTCGAACGCCCAAGCCATGGTAGCCTTGTGTGTCAACCTGAGCCCATACAGTGTTTGTCTGGGATAGCATATAAATCAGGGCTATGGATCGGGAACCCTCAAGATGCCCAAACCTGTAACCGATCTGCCGGATTCTCAGGTGAGCCCGGCGCCAGCATCGGAGAAACGTACCCGGCGTAGGTTCTCTACCGAGTACAAGCTGCGCATTATCACTGAAGCTGAGGCCTGCAAACGAGGCGAGCTGGGTGCCCTACTGCGTCGAGAGAACCTGGACAGCAACCAGCTGCAGCAGTTGCGCCGTGAGTTCGCTGAGCATGGTGTGCAAGGCCTGGGCAAGTCTTTGCCAGGTCCCAGCCCGTCGAAGACGCCAGAACAGCGTCGGATCGCGGAACTGGAGAAGGCGAACGCGCGCTTGACACGGAAACTGCAAATTACCGACGACTGTCTGGATCCCCAAAAAAACTTTTGTCGGTGCTCGATCGCTCCAACAATGGGAGCGATCTGTGAACCAGGTCCTCAATGAGCGTGTGCAGCGGCTGCTGGCTGACAGGCATGTTTTATGGAATGATTCATCGGCCAGCCATTTACTTTCCAATTTCTTTAGCAACTAAAATGGCCGCCGCTGCCGTGTTAGGTGTTAGGTGTTTGGTTTTTTGGGATTGGCGGAATTGTGCTGGCAACATTAATTTTTAATTCTGAGATGAAGAAAAGGCAGGATTACAGTCGTTGGCCAATAATTATTGCAGGTGCAACAATTTCTATACTTTGCTCTGTTGCCATCTATTTCTCAGTACTCGCCTTGGCATGGGGGATATTCGGCTAATGAGTTGCTTGGTTGTCCACATAGCCAGAGCAATCAAGCCGCTCCTTCCAGTCGCTGGACGGTGCTAACTCTGCGCCCCTGTTGCAAGCGTTAGGCTACCCTGATTCTGAGATTGTATGGAAACTGAAAAAGAGAAAATGCTGACTGGTCGACCGTATGATAGTAGCGATCCACAGTTGAAAAGGGATCGTCTTCGAGCACGGGAATTTTGCTATAGGCTGAATAGTCTGTCACCTGAAATATTTGAGAAGGAGCGAGAGTATCTCATCGAACAACTGCTTGGGGAAAAATCTGATTTGTACATTACACCCCCTTTTCAATGTGACTACGGCACAAATATTTCTGTTGGGCAAAATGTGTATTTTAATTTTAATTGTGTAGTACTCGATGTCGTAAGAATCACGATTGGTGACAACGTACTGTTTGGCCCTAATGTTCAACTGCTAACAGCTTCGCACCCTATAAATCCATTAGAGCGACGAAGTGGTTTAGAGTTTGGTAGGGAGATAGAGATTGGCGATGATGTTTGGGTCGGGGGCGGCGTAATAATATGTCCCGGTGTAAAGGTTGGTGAGGGTGCAGTTATTGGGGCTGGCGGTGTGGTAACAAATGACGTACTCCCAAATACGGTAGTGGCAGGGAACCCATGCAAGGTAATCAAAAGTCTGACCTGACAAACGCATGCAGTCGGACCCAGACGAGTTGGGCCGCTGATGCGATGCGTGATGTGAGCCATTTCCAACCATGGATGAGAATTGTGAAGTCGCTGATGACAATATTGATGATTGTTATCTTGAACGTTGCTATTGCGTTTGAAAAAAGCGATACAGACATGAGTCGCTTAATGGGGTTTGAGTATGAAGGTGAAGCGATAAATCCGAAATGTGTGAATCTTCTGCAAACGTGGATTAGCGAGAGTACTGAGTTTGGAATTATTACAAGCTCAATAATTATAGACAGTTGTCAGGACAGCAATTTGGCATTTGAGGGTAAAGACTACTCTATCAGAAATGACGGAACTGTCTCATATTACGAAGATCCAGATGACGGCCATTCGTATTTTGGATATAGAGTAGTTGGTAGAACTCTAAACAATGTTTTTGTATTGTTTCACTCGGAATACATCGGGTTATACAGCCTGACAGAGCAAGACATGCGATTTGATTTTTCAAAAAATAAAACAAAAACGGTGAAGGTTTTGGCGAAGCTAAGTGAAACTTATATGCCATGTTTTGATTCTGCATTAACTCGAGGAAATAAATTAATAATTATCAAGTCAGTTTGGGAAAGCTCGGCTTCTAGGGCGGCCCGGTGTACTGATGTGAAAGAAACCCTCACCTTTGACCTCGGTGATTTTTAATCTAATGTTTCGTGACCATGGTTGTGGCAAACCACATAACAAGACACTTGTTCGGACGCAAACTGCGCTGCGCGTCGTATGCGTCGTACAGTTTCATCGTGAGGGCGCGTATTGACAATCTGTAAGACGTACATACACTGTACGTATGATTACGTTTGAATAGCATGAAGCCAAGGACCGGGTAAATCAGAAAAAGCACGGAGTCTCTTTCGAGGAGGCGAAGTCCGTATTTTTCGATGAGTACGTCATCCAGTTCTACGATGAAGAACATTCTTCGGAAGATGATCGTTTAATCATGCTCGGCATGAGCAATGAAGGCCGAATTTTGATCGTTTTTCACTGCGAGCGAGGAAGAGGAGGAACGATCCGTATCATTGCGGCCCGTAAAGCCACAAAGACAGAGCGGGGCTTCTATCCGCGAGGTGCGTTATTAGAGCTGAATACGATTTTTCCAAAATGAAATCTCGAAAGAACCCCTACGCCTCGAAGTTGAAGAAGCCGGTAACGATTCGGCTGGGGGAAGATGTCATTGGGTACTTCAAGCAAATGGCAGATGAAACGAGTATCCCTTACCAGAGCCTCATCGATCTTTATTTGAGAGACTGCGTTGCCCAGCATCGGAAGATTGATCTGAGTTGGCAGGAGAAATCGCCCTAACAGAGTGGTCAACTTCGTTCGCTTTGCTCATTGGGGCGCGCAGCAAGCTGCGCGTCCGCTACCATGGCGTTCACTCCAGAGCCGCGCGACGACTTTGCCAGTTGAGGTTCCCATGCCCGTCATCTCAGAAACCAACGACATCACATCTCTTCACGCCCGCCGGAGGAAGTCCCTTGGGCCGGCCTATATGCATTTTTACCAGAAGCCTGTGCATCTGGTGAAAGGCGAAGGCGTCTGGATGTGGGACACCGAGGGAAAGCAGTACCTGGACTGCTACAACAACGTCGCTTCGGTCGGTCACTGTCACCCGCATGTGGTGGATGCGCTCTGCCGTCAGGCCCGCACGCTGAACACCCACACGCGGTATCTGCACGCGTCGGCGGTGGAATATGCGGAGATGCTGGCTGAAACTCTGCCCGGTGACATTTCGGTGTCGAATCTGGTCTGCACCGGGTCCGAGGCTAATGATCTTGCCTGCCAGATCGCCCGGCTGGTGACGGGCAATCGCGGCCTCATCATCCTGAAGAACACATACCATGGCGGGACCACGCTGGTGCATGAACTGTCGCCCAGTAGCCGGGCGGTTGCGTGCCCCGATTACGTGGTCGAGATTGATGTGCCCGATACCTACAGGGGTCTGCATGTGGGGGATGCCGCGGCATTTTCTGCCCACTATGCCGGTTTGGTTGACGCCGCAATCGAAACGCTCACCGTCCGCGGGCACGGGGTGGCGGCGCTGATGATCGATTCGATCTACGACGCTCCCGGCATCTTTGCGCCGCCGCCCGCCTATCAGCAACAGCTTTTTGCCGCCGTGCGTGCCGCCGGAGGGCTGGTGATCGCCGACGAAGTGCAATCGGGTCTCTGCCGTCTGGGCGACCATTACTGGGGGGTGATGGACAGCGGCGAGGCGCCCGATTTCATCACCATGGGCAAACCGATGGGCAACGGTCACCCGATCGCGGTGACCGCGACAACACCAGACATCATGCAGGCATTTGTCGATGCCGGCGGCGACTATTTCAACACTTTCGCCGGCAATCCGGTCTCGGCCGAGGTCGGTAAGGCGGTGCTTGAAGTGGTGGCGCGGGACGATCTGTTGACCAACGTCAAAGACACTTCGGCCTATCTGATCGCTGGCCTGAACCGATTGGCCGGGAAACACGACATCATCGGCGACGTCCGCGGCAAGGGCTTTTTTCTGGCCGTCGAACTGGTGCGCGACCGGGCCTCTAAAACCTCGGCAGGCCCAGAAACACTGAGGGTCGTTGAATGGGCCAAGGACAATGGTTTGCTGATCTCGAACATCACCAGAGCAGGCAACGTTCTGAAAATCCGCCCGCCCCTGGTTTTCGGAAAGCAGCACGCCGACCTCGCCCTCGAAACCCTCGACGCCGCGCTCAAGGCAATCTGAAACAGAGCCGGCGGGCGGATAAAAACGAAAACCGGTCCGGAAGATACGGGCCGCGTCATCGCGGTCTTCGAAGCATTGACATATAGGTACCCTGGTACCATAGTACCAAAATGGCAAAGACAGTCGTACGCGTACAAACCGGGGTCCGTATAGAAAAACGGATACTCAAAGTGCTTAAAGGGCTTTCCGAACAGTTGGATATCTCGCTGGGGGATCTGATAGAAGGCATGGCGCTCCATTGCTTTGAAGGTAGAGCCCCACCCTTTACCGAAGACACGCTCGAGAAAATCGAACAGCTCAAGCAGGTGTATGACCTGGACTTAACGGCTTCGGATAGCCACAAGCTCAGCGAATAGGGAGCCCGACCATGGCGGGTAAACGCTCAGACCTGCTCGCGCAATTTGAGGCTTTTGAGGTTGACCCTGCCGAATTCGGCCACCAACAACACGTTCAGGTCGCCTATGAGATGCTGAACAGGTACAGCTTTCTGGATGCGTGCGCAAAATACGCGAACGCGATCAACACGATTGCGACCAACGCAGGCGCGTCAGACAAATTCAATGTCACCATCACTCTTGTTTTTCTAAGCCTGATAGCTGAGCGGGTGAGTGCTTCCAAGGAGTCCAGTTTCGAAGCGTTCCTGGCGCAAAACGATGATCTCTTGTCCAAAGACGCTCTGAGCAAGTGGTATTCGCCTGAACAATTGAATTCAGATTTCGCACGAAGGCATTTCCTGTTACCGACTCGTGTCCTGTCCCACAGGTGAATGATGTGCCGCCTCCCGCGCAGACGCCCCCAGCCAACCGTACTTCCAGAATCGAGACGATCTGCGTCTCGGTGAATCGCGACTTTCTCATCTGCGCCTCCTCCGCTAATCATGCCAGAGGTTTCTACTAATGAGCTGTCTACCTATTGGGGAAGCTTACGAACGAACCGAGGGGTGGCCGGGCTGCACGGCGGCGAAGTAAAGCAACGGTCAGCGCGTTGCGAATCGGGTCTAAGAGCATGCGACGATGAATGAATCGAGAAACGGCATACTTTCCAGTTTGATCCCCGCTTTGATCTCAGCGCTGCTGATCGGGCTGCTGGTGTTCCCGGCGAGCTTGCCGGCAGCCGATGCGCCGGTGATGCGCGCCGAGAACCTCGGCGACACACCGTTGTTCACGCAGCCGCTCCTGCTCGCGGTCGCCAACCTCAACCAGCGTATCAGCACCACCACCAATGCCGACGACAGGGCCCGTCTGACGCGTCAGCGCGCCCTCGTGCTGGAACAACTCACCCGGACCATACTGTCCCGAGGCGGCAAAGGCTTTGCAGCAACGCTTTCCGCGGACGAACTGCGGCGTCTGCGAAACACTGTCTTGAGTGCCCGGCGCAGCGGGGACAAGACCGCCGAGATGACCGCGATTCTCCGGCTCAACAGCGCGATCCTGGGCCAGAGCTTTACCGAACTGCTGACGACGGTGGCACGTCACTGGATCAGCTTCGCCCCAGCCGCGGACTTCAGCCGCGCGTTCAGCAGCTTCGAGCAACGAACCGCCTTCAATCAGACTCCCTTCGGACGCGCCGTCCAGGATTCGCAAGCCGCCGGATCGACCACGCTCAGCAGCGGCGAGCAAGCGTTGATCGGCGCGTATCGTGATTACAGCCAGCGCGCCGAGGTCTATGACGCCGTGGTGCAGTCTCTGTTGGGCTTCGTCAAGGGCGCGGCAACGAGCAATCGGCTGTTGCATTGGCTCGGCATCAGCGCGCTGATCGGCGCCATCGACGCGCAGCCCTGGGCCATCGACATCAACGCCAGGATGCTACCGGGCAGCGTCTCCAGGATTGGCCAACTCACCAGCGTTGGCCAACTCTTCGCTGCCGTTATTTTGTTTCTGGCGTTAACCGGCATCGGCCTGATTCTGCTGCCGATGCTGCTGCGCCCTCTGCGACGGGCATTGCCGCAACGTCCGCAGAGCGCACAGCAGGACCCGACCGAATCGGAGCGCTTTTTCCGTCTGCTTGAGCAGTCCTTTCTCGGTCCGCTGCGCGTCCTGCTGGTGCTGATAGCCATCGCACTGGCGACGCGCATTCTGTTTTTGCGCGAATCCGACGAGCGCGTGCTGGACGTGATCGACAGTCTTTACGTCGTGCTCACCGTTTGGGCGCTGCTGCGCCTGATCAACAACCTCGTGATGCTGTATTCGAGAGAGCTGCTACGCCGCCATCCGACCCTGCGCGGAGAGTTGGTCAACTTCTTGTCCAGCGTGACCCGCTTTCTGGTGATCGTGATCGCCGTGCTCTACCTGCTGCAGCGTTTCGGCTTCGACATCCGCGCCCTGCTGGCCTCGCTCGGCATCGGTGGTCTGGCGGTCGCGTTTGCGGCCAAGGAGACCATCGCGAACATCTTCGGCTGCATTTCCATCATCGTCGATGACATGTTCCAGCAAGGCGATTGGATCGTGACGCCGGACGGTGAGGGTACGGTGATCGATGTCGGCCTGCGTAGCACCAAGATCCGCACCTTCGACAACGCGGTGATCTTTCTACCCAACGCCTATGTGGCCAGCATCGACGTGCGCAACTGGAGTCGGCGCAAACTGGGTCGACGGATCGAGTTCACGCTCGGGCTCGAATACGGCGGCGATATGCAGCAGGTGAAGAAGACCGTCGACGACATTCGCGGCATGCTGATCGCCCATGAGGATATCGCCGACAGCAGCACCGACACCAGCAACTACACCGAGCAGCAACTGGGGAAGATCTCCGATGCGATGGATGAATACGGTATCAAGCGGACGCTACTGGTCTATCTCGATGCCCTCGGCGACAGCTCGCTCGACATCCTGATCTACTGCTTCTCCAAGACCGTCGACTGGGAAGGATGGCTCCAGGTCAAGCAGGATGTGATCTTTCGCTGTTGCGCCATCGTCGAGGCCAACGGCCTCAGCATCGCGTTCCCGAGTCAGACGCTGTATCTGCGTCAGGACGGTGGGCAAACGGACGATGCTGCCGCGCCCAATCCTGTCGCGTCCGATCATTGACCCGATTTTCAAGCACGCTGGAAGTAGCAGAACGGAAAACATGCGAACCGTTGTCTCTGTCTTCATCGCCAGCACGCTGTGGGCTACCCTGCCGACAGGATCAGGGAACGGCTCACTGCAGTCCGATAGCGTCTCTAGGAGCCTGTCCGACTTAGGCCGCCCTACTGCGGAACGACGGATACCAGCGCGATTTTCCCCGTGATCTCGTTAAATAGAGCCCACTATTCGCCTCAATCGCGGGAAAAATCGCACTCGGCCCCGACGTCCCTCGCTACGAACGCCTAAGTCGGGCAGCCCTAGCGTGTATACCTTGAGGGGCGATCACAACCGCAGCATCGGCCACCAGATCATGGACTGGGGCGTAGGCGGGTCATCGGCGTTTTTTTTGGTCAGCTCCCACCGCCACGCGCGCTCACACTCAGGATTTCGTCGGCAATTTCGCGACTGAGGGTGCCGAGGGTACGGCTCTGTGCTGCAACAAAGTCCTGGTAGCTTATTCCTCGGGTGGGCTCGCGAATCACCGACCGGCCGCTGGCCAGATTTTGCCGTCGGTCGCGGCTGGCGACCACCCACTGGGCGTCCAGCACCACATCGCCACCCAGGCTGCCGTCCAGGCCCAAAATCGAGAGATGAACCCGATACCTCGGGTCAATGGGTTCCTCCCAGGGATAGACAAAAACGCTGTCGCTGCCGGTCAATACCGACAGGTTCTGGGCGACCACCCGCAGCAGGTCGCTGCTCAGTGAACCGCCCCAACGATGAAACTCGTCCAGCTCCAGCGTGTTGGTTGCAGAGCGTGTCACCAGTTGCGGGCGATCCAGATACTCCGGAATCTGGGCCGGCCCGACACCGATGCTCAACCTGGCTGCGTCGGCAGGGGGCGGCTCGTAGGCTTGACTGATCGGTTCCAGCATGTAGAACTGGGACGGCGGCGTGTTGGCGCATCCGGCTGCGGCGAGCAGCAGCGCATACAGGGTCAGTTTGGTGGCTGTGCTAAGCGTGTTCATCGCGTGTCTCGTTTGCCTTTGATCAATGCGTCGGGGTGCCGCTCCAGGTAGTCCGCCATCAGCCTGATCGAGCGTGCCGCTGTCGACAGTTCCTGAAGCGTTCTGGCGAGCTCATGGTAAATGGGCGAATCCTCTCTCAGGACATTCTTTTCCAGCAGGGCCAGATCGCGTCCGGCCTGGGCGAGGGTTGCCTGCAACTCCGGCAAGGTGTCTGAGTTGATGCGCCGGGTGATCTGCTCACTGTGCTCCAGGGTTTGCTCGAGGCTTGCCAGAGATTGCGTCAGTTCCGGTGCGTTGGTCAGACGACTGGCGCCCGCCAGCGTTGAATTCAGGTTGTCGCCGATCTGCTCGAAGGGAATGGCCTGCATCCGTGTTAACAGGGCTGTGAGGTCGGCGCGCAGTATTTTCAGTTCCCCTGGGATGGTTGGCATCACCAACACACCGTCTTCGATGCGCACTTCCGCGGGTGGCGCGTCGGGGAAGAAATCGATGTCTACGAAAAGCTGGCCGGTGAGAAGACTGCCGGTCTTGAGTTGGGCCCTGAGACCCTTGGCAGCAAGCTGTTTGAGCTGATGCACTCGCTGATCGGTGCCTTCTGCCCTTACGCCAGCCTTAAGGACAATACGCTCCGGCTGGTATTTGATCCAGACAGGCACACGGAAATCCAGGTCCTTGGCGTTTCCCTGCAGTTGGAAGTCAATCACCTCACCGATCTTGACCCCCCGGATTTCTACCGGTGCGCCGATGCTCAGCCCTCGTATCGAGTCATCAAAGAAGAGCAGCATGGTTTCTTCCCGGTAAGAAGCAAGCTGCAGGGCGGTATCGCGGTTTGGGTAGAGTTTGAACCGATGGCTGTCGCCCACCGTGGTTTCGGCGGATGGGTTTCCGGATGGGTTTGTGGATGGCGTTTCGAAGGCGATGCCGCCCCCAATGATGGCCGAGAGGGATTCGGTGTCGAACTGTATGCCGTTGGCGCTCAGTGATGCCGTGATGCCGCTGGCGTTCCAGAACCGCGTGTCTTTGGCCACCAGTTTGTCATAGGGATGATGCACGAAGATTTTAATGCTGAGGGCTCTGCCATCCGGACCGAGCTTATAACTTTCAACCTCCCCGGCGGGCAATCGTCGATAATAGACCTGTGAGCCCACTTCGATGGAATCCAGGCTGTCGGCCTCCAGGATCAGGCGTTTCCCGGGCGTGTCACGAGCGATCACCGGTGGGTTTTCTCTGCCGGTGAAGCTTCGCTGAGGCTTTCCCTGGTCGCTGGGTGAAATGGCCAGGTACGGTCCGGAGAGCAGCGTGTCCAGCCCGGTGAGTTGAGTGCCCCTCAACCGGGGTCGGGCCACCCAGAATCGCGTGTTCTCGGTCAGGTAAGGTTCAAATGCTTTGTCCAGAAGTGCCGTTATGGTCACCGACTTGAGGCCGTCGCCCAGCTCGACGCTGCTGACCTCACCAATGTCTACGTCCTTGAACTTGACCTTGGTCTTGCCCTCGACCACCCCTTCGGCGGAGACGAAACTGATCACGACGGAGGGGCCTTTCTCGCTCTGAGCCTTGTAAATCAACCAACCGCCGATCAGAACCGCCACCAGCGGCACAATCCAGATGATCGATATTCGGTTGCCGTGTTCGACCACGGCCTCGGCGGCGTTGATGGACTCGTTGGAGGTACTGGGCATCGGTTACTCCATGGAATCCCAGATCAGGCGGGGATCGAAGCTCATGGCTGCGAACATGGTGAGCACCACGACGCCTGCGAAGAACACAGCGGCCGGTCCAGCCGCGAAATTGGCCAACACACCCACATGAACCAACGCCGCCATGATGGTGATGACATAGATATCCACCATCGACCATCGGCCTACTGTTTCCACGATTCGGTATAGCCGGGTGCGGTCTTTTGGCCGCCAACGGGATTTGAGCTGGACACTGAGCAGCAGGTAGGTCAAGGCGATCAGCTTGAGTAAGGGCACGAACACGCTGGCGACGAAAATGACCAGCGCGATGGGCCACTCGCCGGCCTGGATGAAATAGATCACGCCACTTAGAATGGTGTCGGCTTGTACGCTGCCGAGCGCACTGACTTCGCTGATGGGCAGCACGTTGGCCGGTATGTAAAGTACCGCGGCAGCGAGCAACAGGGCCCAGGTTCGCGAAAGGCTGTTGGGTTTTCGAAAGTGCACCGCGGTGCCGCATCTCGGGCACAGCGTCCTGGTGTTTTCCGGGGTCGGCGACAGGTGAACCAGGAGTTCGCAATTGTGACAACTGGTCAGCCCCAGCTGTTTTGCGTTGGCGGCATGGGTCACGGCCGTTCGTCCTCCAGGCGTCTCCAAACCTCCACCGGATCGAACGTGCTGCTGGCCGCGGTCACAACCACGATCAGAACGGCAAAAGACCACAGGGCGGGACCTGGGATGATGGTGGCCATCTTGGACAGTTTCACCACGGTGACCAGGATGCCCAGCATGAAGACCTCCAGCATGCTCCAGGGGCGAAGATGCTGGATTGCCCTGAACACCCCGCCGACATCCCAGGGACGCCGGTCGAAGTAAAGGGGCAGAACCACGGACATCATGGCCAGCAGCTGGAACAGAGGGGCCAACACGGCGGTCACCAGGACGACCGCGGCAACCGGCCAGTCGCCGGCGACATACAGTATCCGCACGCCCTCTAGCAGCGTGGTGTGTATGGCCGTACCTTGAATCTCAAAACCCAGAAACGGGTAGACATTGGTCACCACGAACAGCACCAGACCGGCGATGGTCAGGGCCAACGTGCGCTGGATGCTGTCGGGTCTTCTGCGATAGATGACCGCACCGCACCGCCGGCATTTGAGTGTCGCGTGTTGATCCAGCGGTGGCACCGATTCCAGCAGGTCGCACTCGTGGCATGCGACCTGTGCGAACGGCATTGTCTGCAGCGCGTCTGCTGGACGTGATCTGGATTCCATGGACAGGTGCGTTGCCTAAAAAAGGGCGAGACAGAACTTTTGGAGGGAACCTCTGATCTATTCGTGAACGTGCATCTTGCGACTGAACTGCACAGCTTCATCGTTGCAAATCTTGGCAATAGCACAACTATTACCCGCGATCTCCCCCTCGATCCGCCCCTTGAATCTGCACATTTCACCCTCCAATCTGCTTCGTCCAGAATAAATCAGAGGCTCCCCAGGGGAAGCCCTGAACATACCGCTCCGAATATACCGCCGCGGCCGTATCATCCCGATTTCGGGTGATACCAGATCGGAGAGGTATAGGCACGCTCCTGGGTTGTCATCGGCACGTCGGCTGACATCTTGATTCCGTAGCGGAATGCGTCATAAGCAGTCCAGCGCGGGGTTGGGATCTCCATCACGCGGCCGTAGTAGAACGCCTTGAGGTTCGGGTCGAAATCCGGATCGGTCCATACAGCGGCGAGTTCCGAGGCCCCGATGGTGTTGGTCCAGTTGGCATTTGCCACATCCACCGTGTTGCCCACCGCGGGCAGGTTGCCGTCGGCGCCCAGTGCCCGGTCGCCCGACCAGGCGACGTCATAGACCTTTTCCTGTGCGGTGCCGTCCTCGCCGAGCCAACCCTTGACGATCTGGATGCGGTCCAGATTCGCCCCGATTGGATCGCGCAGGGCGAAGAACATAAACGTTGGGGCCGCTGCATCGGCGGGCGCGACGCGCAGATCGCCACCCATGGGTACGCCCCGCTCATAACCCACCACCGCCGGCATGCGCGAATTCAGGTCCTGATCGGTGAAATCCCACCCGCCAAACAGTCTCACCGACATACGCGGGCCGGTGGTGCCATAGACTTCCTTGCGTTCCATGGCATCGAAGATCGATTGCCGGGTGTTTTCCCTGGCCCAGACCGCGGCCAGGCCCGAGGCGACGGATTGCCATCCCGCGATCAAGCCCTGATCGGTCTCGGCGAACGGATGTTCCCAACGCGTGGGACTGGGTTCCGTTCCAGCATGTTTGCCGAAAAAGTTGTCCTCTTCCGCGTCGGCAAGGGAGGTATGACTGTCGGTGGAACCCAGCATGCCGAACTTGTAGGGGTTGGTGCCGAGCCTGGCCTCAATCTCCAGTCCTCGTTTCAGCGCCTCGCGGGCATATTCCCCGGCCAGCATGTCGTCGGTCTTGGCCTGCGACAGGTCCAGATTGCCCACGTCCCAGGTTTCGTAGTCGGCAAACTCGTCATCCGGCGACAAAAACGGGTGGGTTTCGCCGTCACCCTTGATCTGAGTGACCTCATAAAGGGGCTCCCATTTGTCCCGTTCGCTGACGTAGGTCTGGTCCAGGGCGACGCCGTTCCACTGTGCCTCAAGCGGGAACATGATTCCGTTAGACAGGTTGCCGTTATGGGGGATCGCCAGCACATTCCCGCCGGTCACCGCCTCATAGTTGCTAAGGTACTTCCACAACTCCCGGGGATCGGGGCTGCCGATGGGGGGCGTCATAATAAAGGGTTCAACCTGCCCGGCCTTGTCCCCGTCATCGCGGAATACAACGACCCGGTGCATATTGTTGCCCTTGATCAGTGAGGTCCACTCAAAACCGATCAGCGCGGTGAACAGCCCGGGCTCGTTCGCGGCTTCGGCATTGTCGATCACGTGGTCCCAGACCGATCGATAGGTCCGCGAACCCGGCGAGTACTGTGCCATCAGGTCCGGATCGACCGAACCCTGGGAGAAATTCGTAATCAGGTCCAACGCGGCCTCGACCGCGGCCTCGCCGCCCTCGTTCAGGCCCGAGTTCCAGCGTGCGGCCTGCTCAAATTCAAGCAGTTCCGGCTTGCCGACCTTGAGATCGTCGATCAGGCCCATGCCGTCGGAGTGGTCGGCCACCACCAGCCAGTCCAGTGGCCGGGACAGCCGCACGGGTTGACCGGTGCTGCTGATGACCTCTTCGCCCCGGGCGAATCGGTAGGCCTCCGACGGGGTGAGGCGGTTGCCGAAAAGCCCCGCATCCATCGACAGGGAAGTATGAAGATGAGAATCGCCCCAAAGAGGCCGTTCCGGGTAACTTCTCTTTGCGTAGGGTGAGTAGGCCTTGCCGGTGTACGCGCCGGAGAGCTGCTCAGCTGTTGGTGCGCCAATATCCTGGCCGGCGGCCGGGATGCTCAGAATCAGCGCAAACGCGGTGGCGGCAGGCAGCAGCAACTTGCCCATTATCAGTCTCCTTATAAGAGGGTCGATCGCAGGTACTGTTGTTGCAGTCTACTACGGAGCCTCTGATTTATTCTGGACGAAGCAGATTGGCGGGTGAAATGTGCAGATTCAAGGCGCGGATCGCGGGCAATAGTTGTTCTATTGCCAAGATTTGCAACGATGAAGCTGTGCATTTCAGTCCCAAGATGCACGTTTACGAATAGACCAGAGGCTCCCGTGCACCGGCTCTCTTACAGGCCAGTGGGCATCGCGGCCTCCGTTTTCGGATGCCAGCACGGGACGTTGCACCGCGGACGTCGTCGCAAGTCTAGAACTGGTCGGATTCGGCGCTGAACCCGGTCGAAGTTTCTGTTGTCGTCCAGCTTCGATCCTTGGCAAGCTGCCGGGGTGATTTCGACTCAAGGTGGTTCCGCCATGTCGTTTGTACCTGAATTCGTCGATCGCGACGTCCGGGCCGTTCAATCGTGGATGCAGACCCGGCCCGATTCGCAATCGGTTGCAACCTTCACCCCCGGACCCGGAATTCAGAAACTCGCCCTGGAATTCGACATCCAACGGTTGCGGGATGCCTTGGATGAATGCCTGGAGCGGGAAACATTCAAGGGGGCGATGCAGGCTCAGGGCTTCGCGGCGCTGCCCCTGACCCAGCGACCGGGGCAGACCGAGTGGACGGACAACGATCTGTCCGGCCGGTACTGGCTCCGGGCGGACGAGCGCTATGTGGAAGAGCCACGCGAGGCATCGGTGCCGGAGGCAGAGTTTTCCGAGTTCAATCCGAAGTTCAGCGGCACGTACTTCGAGCATGTCCATCGGGAGTTGAGCAAACGATTTCCCATCGGCCGCACCCGCGTCCTGTCCAAGGATATTTACAATTGCAATTCCTGGCACCGCGACCCGGAACCGCGCCTGCACATCCCGATCACTTCAAATCCCGGGTCACTGTTCGTGGTCAACCATCATGTGACCCACCTGCCCGCCGACGGCTCGGTGTACTTCACCGACACCCGGGGTTATCACACCGCGCTCAATGGCGGTGAGACGCGGCGCGTGCATCTGGTCGCCGCTCTGGCCTACGACCCGCTTACCGAATAAAGCGCCGGCCTGCGCATAACCGAGCCGCTGCCTGCGTTGGGTTGGACCAGAGTCATCTGGTCAGTCCGTAGCGATCCACCACCCATTGGGTTGCCTCGGCCAGGTTGTCAAAGCAGGCCGTGGCGCGGCTGAAGTCGTGATGCCTGGACATGTCGGTCGGCACCGCCAGGCAGGCAATGCCTGCGTCGGCCGCGGCGGATACACCATGCTCGGTGTCCTCGATGGCTATGCATTCGTTTGCACCCAGGCCCAAGCGAGCCAGCGCGAACAGATAACCGTCGGGCGCGGGCTTGCCCTGGTCCACGTCATCCAGTGAGACAATCTCACAGAACAGGTCTTCCATTGCGTGGGCTTGCAGGCTGGCCAGTACCGCCATCCGCGCCGCTGCGGTGACGACAGCGGTTTGCATGCCGTTGCGTTGGAACAAAGCGATGGAATCGCTCACGCCCGGCAAGAGTGGAAACCCCTGCCGTGCCAGATGACTCTGGGTGGCGGCCTGTTTGGCATCCGCCAGGGATTCGGCGCTGACGGTCAGTTTGTTGCGCTGGACGAATGATTGCGCGTTGCTGATCGCCGGCATACCGGCATGGTGCTTTCGGTAGTTTTCCTGGGACAGGGACACGCCGTGCGGCGCAAGAAGGTCGCACCACATTTGAAAATGCACCGGCTCGGAATCAACCAAGGTTCCGTCGTGATCGAACAGAATCGCCTTCACAGTGGCATATGGTTCCATGGATAGGGTGATTCCTGACGCGTATCGGCGCTAAGGCCCGTTGATGGTGCGGGCTAAGCGCCTTCGGGTCATGCGACGGCGGGCGGCCGCCTGCATTGACCGCCCGCGCCTCCATGGGACTCGGCGGATAAACTCTTAGTCCTCGGGATCAGGTATGCGGCCCAACAGGGGTACCCTCAACCAGCAGTCGAGTAACACCAGAAGCGACATGAGGCCGATGGCCGCAGCGAGTAAACCCCCGCCGCCCATAATCAACCATACCGCCCACTCGCCGACCGAACCCAGCACCCAACCGGCGGCGTCCATCCACAGCCCAAGAAAGCCCACGATGGGCAAGAGCACTTGCCATAATCGGCCAATGTCCGCAGCGGCCAGCAGCAAGCTCAGGATCAAGACGATGACGCCCAAGGCGAAGATATGCACGTGCAACTGCATGAGCAGCTTGCCACCGGGCAGTCCCCGCACGGTAAGCTTCTTGACGTCCTCAAAGCGGGTCAAGGGCATACCCGGCATGGCGTCTGTCATGGTTGATGAGCGGCTGTGACAATTGGTGCAGTCCTCCTCCATGACCGCCTTGACGCCATCATCGTAGCCTTGCTGGGTTGCGCCTGCGGCGATCCACTCCTCGACAATGACGATTGATTCGTCCTCGGTGACGTACTCATACATTGAACCGTGCATGGCGCTGACCAGCAGACTGCCCGCGTACTTGGCTTTGACTGCGGAAACCTCCAGGGTCTCGCCCAGGCTGTGGTAGATGAGTAGCTCTGCGGAGGCCAAGGCGCCGAGCAGGGTGACGGCAAAAAGAGATACCGCCACCCTGGCGCCCAATACGAAGCGCTTTAGTCGCATGACAGCGCCCGTTACTCGGCGAACTTCAGTTCGTACACGCCATCATGGTAGACATGGTTGATCTGACTGTTGTCGAAGACCGCGATGCCGAAATCGTAGGTTTCCCCGAGGTCGGCGAACTGGACATCCTGCTCCGCTGCATTCTCGCCATCAGTGGTCAGTTTACGCTGGAGTTCGATGGTCCAGATGCCGTCTTTCCACATGGCCTGAGCTGCGATATCCCCGCGCGGCCCTTCGAATGGGGACACGATGATCCCGGGCAGCACATCGCCTTCTTTGAAATTATCTTCGAAGGGAACGGCTTCGGAAGCCAACAGCCAGTGATCGCCGGTGGCGCCGCTTTTTGGCATTGATGCCGGCTGGGATCCGTCCTCGCTTTTGTTGTTTTTATAGCCACCACCGGTCTTGGTGTCACCCTTGCGACCCCAGTTCTTGTTGGCAGCCGGGTCGGTTGTGGAGTCGATATACTGATCGTCGATCTGTCCCACCGGCGCTGAGCGCACCGATTTCCAGTGCCACATGTCGATGGTCTGTCCGTCCCGCGTCGTGTATTTGCGCCCTGGTGCCGTATCGGCGATGCCATTGTTCATGCCGTCTTCGGCGAGATGGCAGGCCGCGCCACACCCTTTCTTGCCGAACCCGCGTGCATCGATATCCCACAGCAGCGCGAATTTGTCCTCGTAGTAGGTGTTTTCGTGACCGGTGCTGTCCTTGTCTGCTGTTTGTTTCCAGCTTCCGTCGGTCTGCTTGACCCAGGGAGAGCGCATCAGGCTTTCGGTCGGGTCGTCGTACTGAATGACCATGTAGAGGTTCTCGGAATCATGCATGGCACGTATTCCGACCTGGGTCGCTTTCATGCCCGGATAGCCGTTGCTCGGTTCATAGGGCAGTTTGTCGACCATGATCTCTAGCGGTTGGGCTTGCTCCCAAACGCCTTCCATCACGCCGTCCAGAGTTGGTGGTGTATCGGTTTTCGCGCTGACCAGGGTAGTGGTTTCCGCCACCGCAATGGGTCCGGCACACAGTATGGCGATGCCTGCAATCGCGCCTTTGTTCATTTTCATTCGTTCGGCTCCTTGGGGTTGAGTCTTGGGTGTCAAACCCGGTTTTTCCAAGACAGAGGGTCACGGACTACGGGCCGCACGAATTTGCTTTTGGAGAATTCGTCCGCGAGCGGATTATCGCCTATAGTCAAAGCGCCATCGTGACCGAGATCATGGATTCGACTGACAGTCGAATCTAGAGTCCAAAGCGCCAACAGATGTGACTTTGTCCGGTGCCACCGTTTGCACGGGATCCGCGCTGAGCCGGATCTGTCACCGTTTTCGGTTGAGCCATTAGCTGTGGCCTGCCGAGTCTGGCTGTTTGTTGTTCCAACTCGGGTTGGCCAGGAAAAATGAAAGTGGATACTCAGTCTCGCCGATCGAATTCTGGCGCAGGGGTCGCCCTGCAGCGGGGCCCGGCCTGGCTCGATCTCGCACAGGGCGTGAGCGGTTTGTTGCTGGTCGTGTTCATGTGGGCGCACATGTTCTTTGTCTCAAGCATTCTGCTGGGTGCCGATGCCATGTATGCGGTTGCCCGCATGTTCGAAGGTGAGTTCCTGCTCGGCAAGCCCTATCCGATTCTGGTCACCGCTGCGGCCGCCGGCGTTTTTGCCCTGTTCTCCCTGCACGCACTGATCGCGATTCGCAAGATTCCGGGCAGCTATCGGGAGTACCGGCAGTTCTGGCGACACGCATCGGCATTCCGCCACGGAGACACGGTGTTGTGGCTGGTGCAGGTTGTGACCGGCCTGGTGCTGATGCTGCTGGCGTTTGCCCATCTCTACCAGATGATGGCGCACCCTGCCGACATTGGACCCTATGCATCGGCTGACCGGGTCTGGACCGAGAGATGGTGGCCTTTCTATCTTGTTTTGCTGGTCATGGTGGAAGTCCACGGTGGCATCGGTTTGTATCGGCTTGCCTTGAAATGGGGTTGGGTCAAGACCACGCGGGGCTCGGCCGGGCGTCAGAAACTGCGTCGGGTGAAATGGGGCATTACGGTGTTTTTTCTGGTGCTGGGTCTGCTGACACTGGCGGCCTACATGAAGATCGGCTATGAGCATCGCCATGACGCGGGCGAGCGCTATGTGCCGGAACAACAAGCGAACTGAACCATGCGGGTTATTCACACCGACGTGTTGATTGTGGGTGGCGGCTTGGCCGGTCTCCGGGTGGCGATCGGGGCCAAACGCCGCGGCCACGAGGCCATGGTGCTCAGTCTGGTGCCGCCCAAACGTTCTCACTCCGCTGCGGCTCAGGGCGGTATGCAGGCCAGCCTGGCCAACTGCGTGAAAGGACGGGGTGACAACGAGGATGTGCACTTCGCCGACACCGTGCGCGGCAGCGATTGGGGTGCCGACCAGAGAGTGGTGCGCATGTTCGTCAATACCGCACCCAAAGCGGTGCGCGAGATGGCGGCCTGGGGCGTGCCCTGGAACCGGGTCGAACGGGGCGCTCGCACAGCCATTATCAATGGCGAGACCGTGTCGCTGGAGGAAAGTGACGAGGCCCATGGCCTGATCGACGCGCGCGATTTTGGCGGCACCAAGAAGTGGCGCACCAGTTATGTGTCCGACGGTACTGGCCATTCCATGCTCTACACCATGAGCGACCAGGCGATCGCGCAGGACATCCCGGTGCACGAACGCACCGAGGCCATCGCCCTGATTCACGACGGTGGACGGTGTTATGGCGCCATTGTCCGGCACCTGGTGACCGGTGAACTCCTTGCGTATGTGGCCAAGGCAACCTGCATCGCCAGCGGCGGGTTCGGCCGCATCTACCGGGTGACCACCAATGCCGTCATCAGCGAGGGTATAGGCGGCGCGATCGCTCTGGAAACCGGGGTCGCGGCCATGGGGAATATGGAGGCGGTGCAGTTTCATCCTACGGGCATTTTTCCCGCCGGAATTCTGGTCACCGAAGGCTGCCGAGGTGATGGCGGTTTGCTGCTGGATGACCGCGAGCATCGATTCATGCCGGACTACGAGCCGGAAAAAATGGAACTCGCCTCCAGGGACGTGGTTTCGCGCCGGATGGAGCAGCACATCAAGGCCGGCCATGGCGCCAAGTCCCGCTTTGGCGAGCATCTCTGGCTGGATATTCGTCTGCTTGGTCAGCACCACATCGATACCAAGCTGCGCGAAGTCAAGGAGATCTGCCACCATTTCCTGGGAATTGACCCGGTGCGGCAGTTGATTGCGGTCCGGCCGGCGCAGCATTACTCCATGGGCGGTATACGCACAGACCACCGGGGCGAGAGCCCGACTCTGCGCGGGTTGTTCTCGGCAGGAGAGGCGGCGTGCTGGGACATGCACGGATTCAACCGGCTGGGTGGCAACTCGGTTGCGGAGACGGTCGTGGCCGGCATGATCGTGGGTGAGTACATTGCCGATTTCTGCGATGGCAGCGAGGGAGAGATTACGGTTTCCACCGCGCTGATTCGCCAGTGCTGGGACCAGCAGAAGCAGCACCTGAGCGGACTGTGCGACGGCAAGGGTAGTGAAAACGCGTTTGAACTGATGCGTGCGATGCAACAAACCATGACCGACAAGGTCGGCATATTCCGCCATGGTGAGCAGTTGCAGGAAGCGGTGTCGGACCTGGAGGGCCTGTTGTCCCGCAGCCGCAGCATCGGCGTCGGCCGCCAACTCAGAGGGGCAAACCCGGAACTGGTAACCGCCTATAGGGTCCAGAAGATGCTCAAGCTGGCCCTGTGCGTCGCCACGGGCGCCCTGCAACGCGTCGAAAGCCGAGGCGCCCACTACCGCGAGGATTTTCCCCAGCGCAACGATCGTGAATGGCTGAAACGCACGCTCGCGTTATGGCCTGGTTCCGACGCGTCCGGTCCACAACTGAGATACGAGGAATTGTCGGTGATGGATATGGAACTCCCGCCCGGATGGCGCGGCTATGGCGAAAAGAATCATATCGATCATCCGCAGACCGCGGAGCGGCAAGACGAGGTCGAAGCGGTCCAGCAGCGTGTCGGCGCCGACAGATTTGCCGTGCAGGATGCCCTGATGCCCTATCGGGAGTGCCTTCCGTCCCGCTTTCGTGGGCGCAATGCCCGCCTGGGGGAGCAGGATCAATGAACGATCTGGAGCAAACGCGGCCGCGCAAGCTCAAGTTGCACATTCTCCGTGCGAATCCGCAGGATCCCGCGGATCAGCCGCACATGCAGTGCTTCGAGCTGGAAGAAGCGGAGGGTATGACCTTGTTCATTGCCCTCAACGAAATACGTGAAACCCAGGATCCCTCGCTGAGTTTCGATTTTGTTTGCCGCGCCGGGATCTGTGGGAGCTGTGCGATGCTGATCAACGGCCAGCCGGGCCTGGCCTGCCGCGCCCTGACTCAGAATCTCCCCGTCGAGATCAGTCTGACGCCTCTGCCCGTGTTCAAGCTGATTGCCGATTTGTCTGTGGATACCGGCAGTTGGATGCGCGACATGAGCGAGCGTCTCGAGACCTGGGTGCAGGGCAGCGATGTGGATCGCGACCTGGATGATTTCGAGCAGCGTATGGAGCCGCAGTTGGCCCGTGACATATATGAGCTGGAGCGATGCATCGAATGCGGTTGCTGCATTGCGGCCTGCGGCACCGCGCATATGCGGCCGGAGTTCGTGGGTGCAGTGGGGTTAAACAAGCTGGGCCGTTTCCGACTCGACCCCAGGGACGAACGGGATGACGCGGCGATGTATGAATTGATCGGCAACGACAGTGGTGTTTTCGGCTGTATGACCTTGCTGGGTTGCGATGACATGTGCCCGAAAGAGCTGCCCCTGGCGACCCAGATCGCGTTTCTGCGACGCAAGATGGCGCGGCAGGGGCTGAAAAAGTAGCTGGCATGTGAGTTCGGAGGATCGCCAGTACCGTGAAACGCCGCAGCGGGTGAAACCCCGCGGGCGCCATCCGTTCCGCCCATGTTACCGTGACAAGCACCTGGGTCAGATTCTCGCGGTCCTTGAACAAACCCTCGTCGCTGCGGTCCAGCGATGGTTTAATGTGCGGGGGAGTTTGTCGCCGTAGGCGCCCGGGTGTTGTGCAAGGCGGCCGCGGCGACCGCAGGGTACCGGTCAGCGCTGTGCCGACATCGCCAGGATGGGCAAAGTCGGTAAGATATCGGCAAGATATCGGCAAGGGGGTCATAAGGCCTCTTCCTTGGACGCCGCGACAGCAACAGGATTATCGAAGCAATCGGGATCGACAGGTTTTGCCTCCCGATACGAGTATCAAGCCGTATGCGGTGGCAGCTTAATCAGCACCCGTAGAACGAGCTGTAAACGAGCCACCATCACTGAGTAGATGCAAGCGCCACAGGCGGAGACATAATGCGTTCAGGCCGTAGCGAACCTTTTCAATTTTTTCTGAATCATCCACTCCCGATGTCAGACGAGTCCCTCAAGATAGGCGATGGTTTGACGCTTGCCTCCATCGGAAATCAAGACACAATGGCTGCTTGCCTTGACGATTTCGGAAACAGCCTGAAGCGCTCGGGCCGTATCCTGATTCGCTATCAGAAAAACCTATTGCTTCTGAAGGTCGGTGAGCCGGAGGTGTGGACCCAGGTCAGCGCACCGGGCTGGCGCTTCATTCCGCAAATGGACGAGGGTCCGGTCAAGAGCAGGCTGCAGGACTGTAGCCCAATCAGGGCCTTCCAAGCCGGCGCGGAAAACGCGATGGGGATAAAAAAGTATGTGGTCCTGGATGACAATCGCAAGACCACGGCGCGCTGCACTCTGTACCATCTGGATAACGGCGAAAGGTCGCTGACCTTTGGTTTTACACAACCCCTGCGCGGTTACGATGCCGAGCATTCCATTCTACGCCGGTTCCTCGAGAAGAATGGTGCGAGCGCGCTGGATTCACATGCGAACCTGCACGCGCAGTGCGGTTTCGATCAACCCATGTACGATTCCAAGCCGAGCGTGGAAATCACCGCTGACGCGCCGGCGATCGAGACCGCGAATCATCTGGTCGCAACTTCACTGAATGTTGCACGGCAAAACGAGCAGGGTGTCAGCCGGGACTACGATACCGAGTTCCTGCACGATTATCGGGTCAACTTGCGCAAGGTACGTTCGGTCCTGAGTCTGTTCAAGGGGGTGTATGGAGACGAAGACACGGCCCATTTGAAGCGGCAGTTTTCCGACATCATGAAAGTCACCAACCGCCTGCGTGATCTGGACGTGTACCTGCTGGCGAAACAGGACCTGTTTGGATTGTTGCCAGAGCGAATGCAGCCTGGGCTCGAGCAGATGTTCAGCATTTTCAACAAGGAACGCAGGCGTGAACTGAAGCACGTGATCAAGATGCTCCATAGTTCGAGCTATCAGAGAGATATGGCCGAATTGCAGGAAAAGTTCCGCTCGACCGACCGATTGGCCCCCGGGCCGAAAGCCATGACCGCCTCTTTACCGTTTGCGACGCATCTGATCTGGGCGCGCTACAGCAAAGTGTGCCGGATCGCCCGAAAGATCGACCGATCAACGCCCGATGAAGAGATCCATGAACTGCGCATCCAGTGTAAGAAGCTGCGCTATCTGATGGAGTTTTTTGCCGGATTGTTTCCACAGAGAATGCTGAAGGATCTGATAAAGCCACTGAAGCGGCTTCAGGACAATTTGGGGAATTTCAATGATTTCTCCGTGCAACAGGATTCATTGCAAGCCTTCTTGAACAGTTATGCAAACTCACACCGCAGCGGAAGTGTGGTCGCAATGGCCGAGAGTATCGGCGCGTTGATCATTTTGTTGCGACAGAAACAAGCAGAGCAAAGGGCACAGGTCACGCAGTCCTTCGCCGATTTCGACAGTCCAGAGATACGCCAGCAATTCACCGATGTTTTTCACCACGGCACCAGTCAATGAAAGTAGTAGCCTGTTACAGCAATAAAGGTGGGGTAGGGAAGACGGCTGCTGCCGTTAATCTCGCTTTTGCCAGCGCCAGGTCCGGAAGACGTACTTTGTTGTGCGATCTTGATCCACAAGGCGCTGCCGGATTCTATTATCGGGTAAAACCGTCCAAAAAATTGGAAAACCAGGAGTTTTTTAAAGACGTCGAAAGATTCACTCGGGCGATACGGGCGAGTGATTTCGACAATCTGGATGTGGTTCCGGCAAACATGAGCTACCGGGATTTCGATATATTTCTTGCTCGAATGAAGCACAGCCGCTCGCGCCTTAAGAAGGCGTTGAACGCGGTTGATCATGACTACGACGTGATCGTTTTGGATTGCCCGCCGAACATTTCACGCTTGTCCGAGAACGTGTTCAGGGTGTCTGACTATGTTCTGGTGCCGGTTATTCCGACGACCTTGTCCGAAAGAACGTTCCGTCAACTCACGGATTTCTTCGAGCAACACAATCTGAACAAGAAAAAGCTTCTTCCGTTCTTTTCCATGGTGCAAAAGCAAAAGAATCTGCACAAAGAGACCATGGATCGACTGCGGAAGCAAAACAAGCGTTTTTTGGCTGGCGTTATCCCTTTCTCATCAGACATTGAGAAAATGGGAATCCATCGCGCGCCGGTCCTGAGTTACTCGAAATCGAGTGGTGCATCCAGAGCGTACCGGATGTTGTGGCGGGAGATTGACGGGAAAATATAGCCGAATGGCTCGTCGTGCCCGACTCTTCGCCCGTGCCCATTGGTGTTAAAGTTGCCCTCCGTGGATTGCTGCAATTTTGCGGACGCTCTGACGCGTCCGCACGGCGGCGCGGGAATCGTAGTGTCCGCAGAGCCGGTTAGCGAGGGAAGGCTTGGTGGGTTCGGTGCCAACAGGTGCTGCTCATCGCGCTTACCTGGGGGCGAAGAACCGTTCGCTGTGTGCCATGGACAGGCGATCGGGGGATGTAGGTCAGGGCATTTTCGGCTGTGGCACACCGGTTCGAGGCGCGGCCATCTTCATATTGTTCAGTGTGCAACGCTGGGCAAGGCCAGTCCGCTCGGTGGGTGCATCGTGACCCCGTGAGGTTTTTTTAGGAGCCTCTGATCTATTCGTGAACGTGTATCCTGGGACTGAAATGCACAGCTTCATCGTTGCAGATCTTGGCAATAGAATAACTGTTACCCACGATTTGCGCCTTGAATCTGCGCATTTCACCCCCCAATCTGCTTTGTCCAGAATAAATCAGAGGCTCCTCCGGAGGCCGATTCGGCATTGCGGAATTCTCTTGAGCCAATTCATAAGTTGAAAACACAAAGGTTCTTTGTTGAGGAGCTGGGATGATTAATCGAATAATCACCTTTTCCGATACGGATAACGATACCGAGTGTGTGTCGAAAACTTTGGAATTTGCTGAAATAGTGAATGCTGACGGCGTGTTGGCAGAGGACCTCGCCGGCCTTTCGATCGTACATACCGGAGATATTCTGGATAAAAAGGCGCCAAACTTTGAGGTCAGCGAGTATTGGAGCCAGCTGGAAACGCAGGTGAGCGAACGGGGTGGTGCGGTAAAGATTCTGGCCGGAAACCACGAACAGGAACTGTGGCAGAGGCTGAAGAGCGGTGAGGATTACGGTGCGTCACAAAGGACATTGAATCGCATATGCAGTTTTGTAGAGCGCCTTGACCTGTTCTATGTTGATGGGCCGGTCATGTTCATCCATGCTTATCCAAGCATTGGTTTTTTGCGTTCGCTGTTGCGGTACAAGGACGAAACCGGGAGCCACGTTAATGGCTTTAACTCGGAGCATTACAGGGAGGCATTCGATTCGATTGAGGCGTTGGGTCAATACAGTGGGACGGGCGGAGAGTCGGATGAACAGTACATTCTCTATGGATCCGATGAGGTTAAGACGCACTATAAGGAATACGGCGCCGAAATTGCCGCCACACTGTCTGAGATGGAAATAGATGTCGTTGTTCACGGTCATCGGCCGCAGCGCTCGGGGGTACAAGTAGACTACGAATTTGGGAGGTGGGTGCCGGGGATCAGAATTGTTGGCAACGATACTTCGGTCAAGACGCAGGGTTTTGGCGCGACGCTGATTCGTCTTGAGCTGGGACGTGCCGCGGAACTGTGCTTTCTAAACGCAAAAGCATCGAGTAAGAAGACGCGGAAAGCGGCGCTCACTCTGCTTCGACCCTTCGGATCTGAGGCGGGGGACTTGCGCCGGCTTTTGAGCGAGTCCGAAGAGTGCGGAAAGCTAAGGCGAAAGATCGACACCATGCAGAGTCGGGGCCGAGGGGAGAGGGTCCGGGCGAAGAATGCATTGCAGGAGCAGAAAGCCGCTTATTTGTTGCTGGAAGAGGAGCTGAGTGAGCACGACGCATTGCTTGATCAATCGCGAAAGGAGGCGGCATCGCTCAAATTGACCGTTGGCCGACTGGAGAAAGAGTTGGCGGCCGTGAAGAGGGCATCGACGCAGAATGAGGCGGAGCCTCCGTTGCAGGTTGACCCGGCTGAGGCGCCGGCCCTCGAGGAGGCAGAAGCCGAGCAGCAGGAAAGACGGCTTCGTGAACAGATGAAGCTGGATGGCCTCAGGGAGTCCAGGGACGAATTGAAGAAGGCCTTGGAGAAGAGTGAACAGACCCGGCGACAGGCGGTCGAGTATCTGCGTCTGTCCCATGAAACCAATGTTCGGATGACTCAGGAAATTGAGCTGTATGAACAGCACGGGAAGGAAAGAGACGCGGCATATTCCGCTACATTGAGCAATGCACAAGCGCAGATTCGGGCCATTGAAAGAAGCAGGCGGACGTCTAACTTGGCCGTTGCGACTATTGCATCGGTACTGACTGGCGTGTTGGCCGCTGTTTTGTTTTGGGCGCTACTGTAGGGGGCCTCTGATCTATTCGTGAACGTGCATCCTGGGACTGAAATGCGCAGCTTCATCGTTGCAGATCTTGGCAATAGAACAACTATTACCCGCGATCTGCCCCTCGATCCGCGCCTTGAAGCTGCACATTTCACCCTCCAATCTGGTTCGTCCAGAATGATTCAGAGGCTCCCTGGTGTCCCGTCCCATGAGTAGGTAGCTGGAAGGCAATGTAATTTTGGAGCATGGCTCCAGCCAGTCGCACGATAATGTAAGCGTATGGTGGTGAGTCGGGTGTCGGTGTTTCCGACGTTCGATCGGTGCCCTGAATGGGGGGCCACGGCGCAATGGGTGAGAAAAGGGGGGAGAGAATGTCTACCGGAACCGTAGGTCAAATTGTCGAGTACAAGAACGGCTCGACAGATGGGCGCTATATTTTAGAGGACGACCGCACCTGCAAAGCAGCTCAATTGACTGCGATACGAATTGAGAGGCTGGTGGAGGAGTACGCGTCCGAGTATCAGCACATTGCGGTCTATGAAACCGCGTATCACGGCAAGATGCTGGTGTTGGATGGCATTGTCCAGATGACCACCAACGACGAGTTTTGCTATCACGAGATGATCGTACATGTACCGGCCACCGTGATCAGACACGAGCCCCGGACCGCCCTGGTGGTGGGGGGCGGTGACGGCGGTGTCGTCAACCAGCTGTGCAAGATTGCGTCACTGGAGCGGATCGTCTGGATCGACATCGATTCCGATGTGGTCAGGATTTGCGAACAGCATTTTCCGGAACTGCATGAGCATCATGATCGGCGGGTCGAATTCATCGCCATGGATGGAGCGGAAATCGAATTCGATCGTGAGTTCGACCTGGTCATTGTGGACGGAACGGACCCGCTGGAAGACAAGGCGTCGCTGTGGTCACAGCGATTTTACAGCCGTCTGTCGCGTGCAGTGAAGGCCGATGGCGTCGCTACCGCACTGGCGGGTTGGGCCTGGCCCGAGCCGGACATGTACCTGGCGATCAGGGATTTGAGCGGCGCGCACTTCGACCATTCACAGTACTACTGGTTCTTGGATCCATCGATGCGGTACGGCTATACCGGTGTTTTCCTGATGACCAACAGCAACATTGATCCGAGCGTCCCGGCCCACCCGCATCGGGTGCCACAGGAGTTGATGCGCTTCTATAACCCGGGTATTCACAGCGCCGCGTTTGTTTTGCCCACATGTTTCACGTCCGGCGTGCCGTTTGCGCCAGGGGGCCCTGAATAGCAGCGTGTTGAAAGCGTCTCGGTCGAGTGCGAGGCAAGACGAACACGACGGAGAAAGCGCGGTTTACACTCGGTAAACGCGCATTTTGAGGGCCTTTGTTTACGCCCTTTCGTGCCGAGTGAGGCTTATTCAACAAGTTGATAGGCCGGTTTCGGGTGCATATTCGTCGATATCTCCTGTATCCGGTCGATTGTATTGGGCCACCGGCGTCACATTCCGCCCCTTCGGCAGTGTGAGAACGGGTTGATATCGGGGTGGGAATCATATTTCTTGGATCTGATAACGCTCGGCACTGCGCAAGCAATTGTTTTCGGAATCATCGTATTTTTTGCCGGAATCGTGCGCGGCTGCATCGGGTTTGGTTTTTCCGCCCTGGTGGTGGTCAGCGCAACGCAGTTTGTCGAACCGACGCAGGTCGTTCCCCTGGTGGTGCTGTTGGAAATTGCGGCCAGTGTTCAGATGGCTGTGCGCGCATGGCGTGATGTGCGATGGGACACCCTTGGTTTCATGCTGTTGGGTGTCATGGTGGGTACCCCCATAGGGATCTGGGTGCTGGCCGCTGCTCCGGCGTCCACCCTGCGCCTGGTGTTGTCGCTGCTGATACTGACCATGACCGCTGTCCTGGGCGCGGGTTATGTCTACCGAGGCCCTATGAGCCGGCCGGTGCTTTCCGGGGTGGGCGTTGTTTCCGGCATCTTTAACGGCATCGCAGCCATCGGTGGCATGCCGGTGGCGATCTTCCTGACTTCCGCCAAGCTGCCGATTCGGGCCGTGCGCGCGACCATGGTGGTGTTCTTCCTGTTCACCGAGCTCGCGTTTCTGATCAGCGGCGTCATTGGCAAGCTTTACCACGCCGCCATTATCAACAGCTTTTTACTCGCATGCTTGCCCATGGCCGTAGGGCTGGCGCTGGGTGGCCGGCTTTTCGGGCGCCTGGATGAGCGCATGCTGCGCCGTATTGTGCTGGCGGTGCTGTTCGCGCTGGCGGCTGTGGGTGTGTTGCGCGCGATCTTTCAACTCTAGGGAAGGTCTGAACAATTGCTGCGATCGCGCCGGCGTCTTTGCGCTCCCTCGTACAAGGCGCACCGAGCGAAGTTGGCGCGAGGAAAATAAGTGAGCTGCCAATAAGCGAGGTGCAACGCGGTACGAGGGGCGCAAAGGCCCGGCCCCGCTGGGGTTTCGCCCACAAGGGCACATCTGCCGCGTTTCCCGGCTTGGCCATAGAATGACTATGGCGCTGCGCCGGGAGCCTCGCATCTGTGCCCTTGTGGACCGAAACGCGATTCGTATCAATTGTTCAGACCTTTCCTAGTGTCCCGTCC